>Ga0209347_1002636_pt1 | contig 22986 bp, 24 predicted proteins | sample AutmiccommuBRH23_FD_187382 | JGI IMG/M metagenome (GOLD analysis project Ga0209347, IMG submission 187382) | Deep subsurface microbial communities from Mt. Terri, Switzerland - Autotrophic microbial communities BRH/23 (SPAdes) (version 2) | ecosystem: Environmental > Aquatic > Deep subsurface >...
TATAGGAAGCGTTTATTACTTGATGTTACCTCAATGAAACATGTAAACATATGTTGACATGTTAACAAACATATACGTAGTTTGATGTTGCGTAGTATGCCAATTGTCTAGCAGTAACTTTATTAAAGGCGAAGTTACTGGTCTAATGCAATTGGCATTCATTTTGCTTAAATATTAGTTAGTGGTATTTCTGAAAAAATGCAAAGGAGTGAATGAAATGCAAATAGGAAATGATACGGTAATTGTCAGTGCAGCAAGGACTCCTTTTGGTAAGTTTGGTGAAGCATTAAGTGCATTAACAGCAGTTGAGCTTGGTGCGGCAACAATTAGGGAAATCTTGGCAAGAACTGGTTTGAATCAACATGGCCATTTAATTGATAACGTAATTATGGGTATGGTTTTACAGGGTGGAGCAGGTCAGATTCCATCCAGGCAAGCAACAATTCAAGCTGGACTACCTGAAGAAGTGCCATCTGATACCGTAAATAAGGTATGTATTTCTTCTTTACGTGCTATTTGTATGGCAGATATGTCCATTCGGTCAAAAGAAGCGAGTGTTGTTATAGCCGGTGGTATGGAAAGTATGAGTAATAGTCCTTATATTATGCCAAAAGCAAGATGGGGGCACCGTATGGGCGATGGAAGATTGGTTGATTTAATGGTGCATGATGGCTTAACCTGTGCATTTCACAAGGTTCATATGGCTGTCCACGGCAGCACTATCGCAAAAGAGGTAGGCATATCCAGGGAAGAGCAGGACCAGTGGGCTTTACGAAGCCATAATAACGCAGTCGCAGCTATGGATAATGGTAAATTGAAAGAAGAAATAGTACCTGTTTTGGTTCCACGTAAAAAAGCTGACTCAATTTTGGTTGAACTGGATGAATGCCCCAGGCGAGACACTGATATTGATAAATTACGCAAATTAAGGCCGCTATTTGATAAGGGTGGTACAGTTACCGCCGGGAACGCACCTGGAGTTAATGATGGTGCTGCCAGCGTACTTGTTATGTCTGGTAAAAGGGCTGTCGAGTTAGGCATAACTCCTTTGGCAAGGATAATAGGACATACTACAGTAGCGTTGGAACCGACCAATATAGCGAAAGCACCTGGATTAGCCACCAATAAGCTACTGGAAAAGATTAAAATGAATGTAAAGGATATTGATTTATTTGAAATCAATGAAGCTTTTGCTGCAGTAGCTTTGGCCAGTGGAAAAATTGCCGGATGGGATCCTGATAAAGTCAACGTAAACGGTGGTGCTATTGCCTTTGGCCATCCTATTGGCGCTAGTGGGGCAAGAATTGTAATGACTTTAATTTACGAATTGAAAAGAAGAGGCGGCGGCATCGGTCTTGCTGCAATCTGTGGCGGGGGAGCACAAGGAGATGCTTTGGCTTTAGAGGTATTCTAATCAATACTTTAATAAATAATAATTTCATGAGGAGGCACTATTAGTGGGAAGCTTTAAAAGTTTATTAGTAGTAGGAGCAGGTCAAATGGGTGCAGGCATTGCACAAGTTGCATCTCAAGCCGGACTTGATGTGAAATTAAATGATTTAAAAGAAGAATTCGTTAACAAAGGCCTAAGAGGAATCAAGACAAATCTGGAACGGGCAGTTAACAAACAGAAGATCGAAAAAGATTATGCTGAGTCTGTATTATCACGTATTAGTCCATCCTTGACTCTGGAGGATGCTGCTGATGTTGATTTAGTAATAGAGGCGGCAGTTGAAAATCTAGCTACTAAAGCTAATATATTTCAACAGTTAGATCAGATTTGTTCTTTAGATACGGTTTTTGCCAGTAATACATCTTCAATTCCTATTACACAGTTAGCAGCATGTACCAATAGACCGGATAAATTTATCGGGATGCACTTCATGAATCCAGTTCCTGTCATGAAGTTAGTGGAAGTAATAGATGGGTTGATGACCAGTAATGAAACGAGAGAACGAATTATTCAACTTAGTCGGGAAATGGGAAAAGACCCAATAACGGTAAATGATTTTCCGGGTTTCGTTTCTAATCGAGTACTAATGCCTATGATTAATGAGGCTGTCTATACAGTATATGAAGGTGTTGCCACGGTGGATGCTGTGGATGCGATTATGAAACTGGGCGCAAATCATCCGATGGGGCCCTTGGCACTGGCTGACCTTATCGGACTTGACACTTGTCTGGCCATTATGGAAGTACTCTACGAAGGCTTTGGTGATTCAAAATACAGGCCGTGTCCTTTATTAAGGAAATACGTTCAAGCCGGCAGACTGGGTAGAAAAAGTGGAATGGGCTTTTATAATTATTAATAAAGTTGAACGGAAGTGGTGGGTTACCTTTTAGATTTAATTTGAATGTGAGTAACAGTGGATGCAGTCCGGGTTTTCGGAGGTTATGGGTGCATGCAGGAATACGGTTATATGAGGGATGCAAAAACAACTCAAGATTTATGAGGGAACCAATATGTTGAAATAGTCTAAAGAGGTGAGATTATGGAGTTTCAATTAACGGAAGAACAAGATATGCTAAGGAATATGGTTCGGGATTTTGCCATTAATGAGGTAGAGCCCGGAGCGGCCGAACGGGATGAGGAAGAAAGATTTGATCGTGGCATATTTAACGCCATGGCTGAACTAGGATTAACAGGTATACCGTTCCCTGAAGAATATGGAGGAGTAGGAGCAGAATACATTAGCTATGCCATAGCGGTGGAGGAACTTTCTCGAGTGTGTGCTTCGACTGGTGTTACTCTTTCCGCCCATGTCTCTCTATGCAGTTGGCCGATTTATAATTATGGCACAAAAGAACAAAAAGAAAAATATTTGGCACCTTTAGCTGCAGGGGAAAAAATAGGTGCCTTTGGTTTAACTGAACCTTTGGCAGGTTCAGATGCAAGTGCCACAAAAACTACTGCAGTACTAGATGGGGACCAGTGGATACTCAATGGTACCAAAATCTTTATTACTAATGGCGGCGAAGCAGATACTTATGTAATAACTGCCATGACAGATAAGTCCCAAGGCAATCGAGGTATTAGCGTGTTTATAGTGGAAAAAGGGTTACCGGGTTTCAGTTTTGGTAAAAAAGAAGCGAAAATGGGCATTCGCTCTTCTACAACAATGGAACTAGTATTTGAAAATTGCAGAATTCCTAAAGAAAATTTATTGGGAAAATTAGGACAGGGATTTAAAATAGCGCTATCAACACTGAATGGAGGCCGTATCGGAATTGGGGCACAAGCGGTAGGAATTGCCCAGGGTGCATTGGATGCAGCCATTAAATATAGTAAAGAAAGGGTGCAATTTAACCAACCAATTGCCAATTTCCAAGCTATTCAATTTATGTTGGCGGACATGGCAACCAAGATTGAAGCGGCACGACTTTTAGTTTACCGCGCGGCATATCTGGAAAGTAACGGGTTGCCTTTTTCTAAAGAGGCAGCAATGGCGAAATTGTTTGCTTCAGAAACTGCGATGGAAGTTACAACAAAAGCTGTACAAATATTCGGAGGCTACGGCTATTCACGGGAATATCCGGTTGAACGTATGATGCGGGATGCCAAAATTACGGAAATTTATGAGGGTACCAGTGAGGTTCAACGGATAGTAATTTCAAGCCAATTGCTAAAGTAGGTGGGAATCGTGTTAGATGGATTGTTAATGGTATACACGGGAAATGGAAAAGGAAAAACTACAGCTGCTCTAGGGCAGGCTGTCAGGTTTCTGGGACATGGTAAGAAGGTCTGTATGCTCCAGTTTATGAAAGGCAGTCCTAATTATGGGGAAGTAATTCTAGCTGAGAAACTGGAAGGTCTAAATATTGAACAATGGGGTAGGCATGAGTTTGTAGATCCAGATAATCCGGCACAAATAGATAAGGATTGGGCACAAAAAGGTTTACTCAGGGTTAAAGAGATTCTTTTTTCAGATGAATATGATTTGGTAATATTAGATGAGCTTAATGTTGCAATGAGCTTCGGGTTAGTCACTTGGGAGCAGGTTAAGAGGGTTATTGATAGTCGGCCACCAAGGTTGGATTTAATTATTACCGGAAGATACGCATTAAATGATTTACTGGAAAGTGCTGATTTGGTAAGTATTATTGAAGAAGGCAAACATCATTATCAGAAGGGAATTACAGCTCGCCCAGGTATTGAATATTAAAATATGGAGGTGTTTCAAATGACCGAAGTGAAAGATATTGAAGAAAGTTACCAGAAGTGGTATGAAGATAAATATTGTAACGTAACAGAAAGAGATGTAAAGTTTGTTACCATATCTCAGCAGCCAATCAAAAAGTTATACACTCCGGGTGACATTAAAGACCTAGATTATTTTAAAGATTTGGGCTTCCCGGGTGAATATCCTTATACACGGGGTGTACAGTCGTCCATGTATAGAGGAAGGCTGTGGACCATGAGGCAGTTTGCCGGGTTTGCCACCGCTACTGAGTCAAACCAGCGTTATAGGTTTCTATTAGATAAGGGGCAAACAGGTTTAAGTGTTGCCTTTGATATGCCTACATTAATGGGATATGATTCCGATCATCCATTTTCCGATGGTGAAGTTGGCCGTTGTGGTGTTGCAATAGATTCTTTGGCGGATATGGAGATTCTATTTAATGAAATTCCTTTAGATAAGGTTAGTACATCCATGACGATTAATGGTCCCGCACCCATAATTTGGGCAATGTATATAGCCGCAGCAGAAAAACAAGGAGTTTCATCTGAACTATTAAATGGTACTATTCAAAACGATATTTTGAAGGAATATATCGCTCAAAAATCGTGGATATTTCCTCCTCGGCCATCCATGCGTCTAATCACTGATATTTTTGAATTTGCGTCCAAACATGTACCTCAGTGGAACACCGTAAGTGTTAGCGGTTATCATATAAGAGAAGCAGGTTCTAGTGCGGTGCAAGAGCTGGCATTTACGTTAGCAGACGGCTTTGCATATGTTGAAGCTGGACTAGAGGCAGGTTTAAATATTGACGATTTTGCACCAAGACTATCATTCTTTTTTAATTCTCATATGGACTTTTTTGAAGAGATTGCTAAATACCGTGCTGCAAGAAGAATATGGGCAAAAAGGATGAAAGAAAAATATGGTGCAAAAAATCCTAAATCTTGGTTGTTACGCTTTCACACACAAACAGCAGGCTGTTCTCTCACTGCTGAACAACCGGAAAATAATATAATACGCACCGCATTTGAGGCTTTGTCAGCTGTGCTTGGCGGTACGCAATCGTTGCATACTAATTCAATGGATGAAGTATTGGCTTTGCCAACAGAGAAGTCAGTGGAAATTGCACTAAGAACACAGCAAATAATAGCTCATGAAACAGGGGTGACAAATACTATTGATCCTCTTGCAGGATCATACTTTATGGAAAGTCTTACAGACAAAATGGAAGCAGAAGCAGAAAAGTATTTTGAACAAATTGAGAAACTTGGCGGAGTGATTAATGCCATAGACCAGGGGTACTTTCAAAAGGAAATTGCTGATGCTGCTTTTGATTATCAGAGAGCTATAGAAAAGGGAGACAGAATTGTTGTGGGTGTGAACGAATTTATTAACCAAGGAGAGGAACTGACAATAGATATACTAAAAATTGATCCAAAGGTTGAACTGAGACAGAAGGATAAACTGGCCAGGCTTAAACAGTCTAGGGATAACGCTGCTGTGGAGAGATCATTACAGGCCTTAAATGCGGCAGCTAAATCAACTGAAAATACTATGCCGTATATCTTGGAAGCTGTTCGAAAATATGCAACTTTAGGAGAAATTGTTAGTGAACTAAAATCTGTATTTGGTGTTTATAAAGAAAAACCAATGTTTTAGGAGGTGTTTCAATGATAAAACGAATAAGGGTTTTAATGGCAAAGCCTGGTTTGGATGGACATGACCGTGGTATAAAAGTTGTGGCTCGTGCATTACGGGATGCTGGTATGGAAATTATCTATACGGGTTTGCATCAAACACCTCAGCAGATTGTGGCGGCAGCAATTCAAGAGGATGTTGATGTGGTTGGGTTAAGCATTTTATCTGGAGCACATATGACCCTGTTTCCAAAAATTCGTAAGTTACTTGATGACAATGATGGGGCAAATATTTTATTAATAGGTGGAGGCACAATAGACAAGGAAGATGCTAAAGAATTGTTGCAGAACAATTTTGCAGATGCACTTTTCGCCTCAGGAACTCCTACCGATCATATAATAGAATGGATAAATGAAAAAGTTGTTTAAATATATAAACTAGTTCAAGAAAATCTCGTAGAGACAGTGACTACGAGATTTTTTGTTTGTTCTAGACAGGTAGATCATGGAATACATCTTTATTGAAGGAAACCGTATAAAAAAATAAGGAGGTGTGAATTAATGTATGTAGTATATTTGAACAAAAAGAAAATGTTAACTATAATTACCACTGTGGTCATTATTTTATTATTGTTAAGTACATGGTGGATTTTATGGCGCCAAATAAACGTTCCAACAACCGCTGAACCGTATTATCAAGGACAAGATAACAAGAAACAAATTGCCTTTACTTTTAACGTAGATTGGGGGCAAGATTATCTAAGTGATATGTTAAAAACGCTTGACGAGAATGACGTAAAAGCAACTTTTTTTTTGACGGGTCGGTGGGCAAAAAAATGTCCGGATTATGCTAAAAAAATTGTTGATGGGGGCCACGAAATTGGAAATCATGGACTTGAGCATAAAAGTCCCAATCAGATGAATGAACAGGAAAATCGACAGGATATTAAGACGGCGGAAAAGTATATATTGGATGTAATCGGAATAAAAACAGAACTATTTGCTCCGGCTTCCGGGGAAAGAAATACCCAAGTGTTAAAGGCTGCAGACGGTCTAGGTTATAAGACCATCTTGTGGAGTATTGATACTATTGACTGGCGAAAAGACAAAACTCCGGATCAAATAATTAATAAAGTCATTTCAAAAGCACATAATGGTGCAATAGTGTTAATGCATCCCACGGAAGCGACTACTTTGGCTCTACCGGGACTAATCAAAGCTTTAAAAGATAAAGGCTATGAGATAGTACCTGTAAGCAAAATATTGCCATAAATTAATTATTAATATTAATTATGAAGGCTGTACCGACTTGGCATAATAATGTCGGAGGCGGGAACATGCGAAAAATTACAGTTATTTTAACATTGGTCATACTTTTTATGTTAACAGGAACTGCTTACGCACAAGGTCCAGATATCACAGCAGCCAGTGCAATATTAATGGAAATGGAAAGTGGAAAGATATTGTACAAAAAGGATATTTTCAAACCCATGCCGCCAGCAAGTACAACTAAGGTCTTAACTGCTATTTTAGCTTTAGACATCACTAATCCATCTGATGAGGTAGAAATATCCAAAAATTCTGCTTCTACTGGTGAAGCTTCAATATACCTCGATGCTGGCGAAAAACTGACTGTGGAAGAATTACTTAAAGGAGCATTAATTAAATCAGGAAATGATGCAGCGGTCGCATTGGCGGAGCATGTAGCAGGTAATGTGGAACTGTTTTCACTCTTGATGAACAAAAAATCACGATTATTGGGTGGTACTGTTAGTAATTTTGTCAATCCTAATGGCTTACCGGATGATAGACATGTTTCTTCTACGTTTGATTTAGCCACTATTACCAGATATGCATTAAAGGATGCCCTCTTTAAACAAATTGTAGATACTAAGTTGGAGACTATTCCATGGAACGGTTCTGGACAAAGATATTTAAGGAACACTAATCGCTTGTTATGGGAATATTCGTATGTAAATGGGGTAAAGACCGGTACCACCAGGGCAGCCGGCCAATGTTTAGTTGCCAGTGCATATAAAGATGGTATGCAGTTGATATCTGTCGTTTTCAAAAGCAAAGATCGATACGGAGATACACTAAAACTTTTAAATTACGGCTTTGCCAACTATAAGGTAGAATATGTTCCCAAGGGTCAAGTTTTGGGTAAAATTCATGTTGCCAATGGTACAAAAAACTATACATGGGCGGAAACTAAGAGACCTTTAGTCTTTGTATATAACAGTAACTATAAAGGTGTTCTTGAAAAGAAGCTTGACTTAACTAGGAGCTTTTCTGCGCCGGTAGAATTAGGTAAAGAGGTTGGGACCCTTTCTCTTTGGTTGGCAAATGAAAAAATGGCTGCCGTCCCGTTGGTAACATCAGGGATGATAGGTAAGAAGAAAAACCCATAACAACTAAAAAAACTAGGGGATCCTAGTTAATTTTTTTTTCTAACAGGATTTAAAATCTCATGTAACGAATTAGTATATGTTTGACGCCGCAAAGGAGGTAGTATATGTATAAAAAAACAACATTGCCCAATGGAGTCCGTATTGTAACAGAAGAAATGTCTTCAGTACATTCTGTTTCAATTGGGTTTTGGATAGGCTGCGGTTCAAGGGATGAGAATGAAAATGAAGCAGGACTATCTCATTTTTTGGAGCATCTGCTGTTTAAAGGTACGAAAAATAGAACTTCTAAAGAAATTGCTGAAACTTTCGATGCTGTTGGTGGACACTTAAACGCCTTTACTACAAAAGAATACACATGCCTATATGCCAAAGTATTGGTAGAACATTTCCAATTAGCATTGGATGTATTAAGTGATATGTTTTTCAATAGCGCATATAGAAATCAAGATATTGAAAAGGAAAAGAAGGTCGTTTTGGAAGAAATTAAAATGTATTTAGATACGCCAGATGACATAATACACGATATCTATTCCCAGGTTGTTTGGCCTGATCATTCATTGGGGAAACCGATTCTCGGGGATTCAAATTCAATCTCCGGGTTGACTCGTGAGGAGATAGTACACTACTTCCAGGAACACTATACTGCGAACCGTTTAGTAATAGCTATAGCCGGAAATATAGAGCATGATATGGCTTTTGAGCAAATATCGAAAATTTTTACTAAAATGCCTAAAACTTCTCAGGTTAGACAATTTAGCGCCGCATCCAGTATATCTAACCATAAGTGTATAAATAAAGATGTGGAACAACTTCAGGTATGTTTAGGCGTACCGGGATTTGCGCAAGAAGATAAGGATATTTATTCATTACATATACTTAATAACGTCTTAGGAGGCGGCCTAAGTTCTCGGCTTTTTCAAAAAGTTAGGGAAGATCACGGTTTAGCATATTCAGTATTTAGCTATCCTAGTACCTACATTGATAGTGGGCTATATACGATTTATGCTGGAACCAGTCCTGAGAACTTTGAGCAGCTAATTGGGATTATTCTCGAAGAAATAAATCAAGTAAAACATCATGGGATAACTGAGGAAGAATTGAAGCGAAGTAAAGAACAAATCAGGGGCAATCTGCTATTAGGAATGGAGAGTACCAGCAATAGGATGAGCAGATTGGGTAAAACTGAACTTTGTTATGGGAGAGTAATAACGGCTGAGGAATTAACGAAAGCAATCAGTGGTGTTTCGTTGGAAAGTGTAAAGGCTACGGCTAATAGGTTGTTTCGTAAAGAGATGTTCTCCTTAGCAACCATGGGAAAGACCGATGTATCTCAGCCTTGGGAAAGGTTGTTAGCAATATCAGGAATTTAGGGGGAGAAGATTTGAAAAGCTTATTTAAGAACAGTGAATTATTTGATTTGATAGAAAAGGTTGAACAAAATGAAAGGCTTTCGCGGCAAGATGGAATACGGTTAATGGAAAGTAAGGATTTGCTGGCAATTGGCTATATGGCTAACATTACCAGAGAAAGAATTAATGGCGACAAAACGTATTTCATCGTAAACCGTCATATAAACCATACAAATATCTGTATCAATCGTTGTCCTTTATGTGCTTTTGGTGTGGACAAAGACAATATTAATGCATACACCATGGGAATGGACGACATTGAACGTAAGTCTTCTGAAGTTAAGGGTACTGGAGTTACAGAAGTTCATATTGTAGGCGGTTTACATCCAGATCTGCCCTATTCCTACTACACTGATATGCTCAGAACTGTACGAAATTATCTGCCTGAAGTGCATATTCAAGCCTTTACTGCAGTTGAAATTGATTACTTAAGCAAACTGTCGGGAAAAAGCCTAGAAGCAGTCTTTGAAGACTTAATAGATTCGGGTTTAGGATCTTTACCGGGTGGGGGGGCGGAAATATTTTCTCCTAGGGTAAGAGAAAAAGTTTGTGAGAAAAAAATTAGCGGTGATAGATGGTTGGAAATTATGGAAATAGCTCATAGAATGGGCTTGAGAACAAATGCAACAATGTTGTATGGGCATGTTGAAACCCTGGAAGAAAGGATAGACCACTTATTAAGTTTACGGCAACTGCAGGATAAAACAGGTGGTTTTCAATCTTTTATTCCATTAGCTTTTCATCCGAAGAATACTAAATTGGAACAACCGGTTATTTACAGAACAACGGGATTTGAAGATATTAAGCTCTTAGCGGTATCAAGGCTTATGTTGGATAATTTTAACCATATCAAAGCTTTTTGGATAATGATTGGACCGAAACTAGCACAAATTTCTCTATCTTTCGGTGTTGACGACATTGATGGAACAGTAATCGAAGAGCGAATAACGCACGCAGCCGGAGCAGCTACTTCTCAAAGTTTAACGAAAGAAGAACTTATCAAAATGATTAAGGTTGCTGGAAGAAAACCAGTGGAAAGAGATACTTTATATAATGTCGTTAGGGAGGATTATTAAATTGATCAGGCTCGGAAAAGTAGACTACTTAAACTGTCTCCCTGTCTATTACGGCATTGAAAGAGGAATTATTCCTATTGACGTGGATTTGTTTCCCGGCCCGCCAACTGAGTTAAATAAGAAATTTATGTCAGGTGAACTTGATATTACACCTATTTCATCTATTGAATATGCTAGAAACCCACAGCAATGTGTAATCTTACCTAATATGTCCATAAGTGCTGACGGGCGGGTAACAAGTATTTTACTGTTTTCCAAGGTTCCTATTGAAAAATTAGATGGGCGAACCGTAACAATTACAACTTCATCTGCTACTTCTGTAGCCATGTTGAAGATTTTAATGGAAAAGTATTGGAAGCTTAATGTGAAGTACCATCCTCTTCAGCCTGATTTGGTTTCCATGATGGGACGGGCAGATGCTGCATTATTGATAGGCGACGATGCGCTAAGGGCAAAGTCCAATTCAGATGACCAAGGCTTATTTACATACGACCTGGGGACAGCATGGAAAGAATATACTGGATTACCTATGGTATATGCTTTGTGGGTAATTAAAAGCAGCTTTTTGGCTAATCACGAGGAAATAAGATCCATTTCCAATGCCTTTTTTAAATCTAAACAATGGGGTATGAACAATGTGGAGACCTTAGTCTCATTTGCTGCTGATAACTATGATTTACATTTGGATGTTATTCGCGAGCATTTTGCTCATATTAAACATCAATTGGACGGTTATTACCAAAAAGCTTTAATCCGATATTATGAAGAAGCACATTCTATTGGACTGATAGAGCGTGTTCCCAATCTGGCTATCTGGGGTGACTGCAATGAGTATTAACAGCATTCTAGACAAGGCTGTTAACGGGCAAAGGATTACTGAAGCGGAAGCCGTAATGTTATTTTATCAAGGAGATTTATTATCTCTCGGACAGGCTGCCGCCGAAATTAGAGCGAGACTACATCCGGAACGCACGGTGACATTTGTTATAGATCGCAATATTAATTATACGAATATTTGCCATGTCGGTTGTAAATTTTGTGCCTTTTATAGGAGTAGTTCACATAAAGACGCTTACGTACTTAGCCGTGAGGAATTATTTGATAAGATTCAGGAAACAATTGATCACGGAGGCAGTCAACTGCTGATGCAGGGAGGTCTCAATCCTGACTTATCTTTTGAAAGCATTTTGGCAATGATTAAAGATATAAAAGATAATTTCGAAATCCATATCCATTCATTTTCACCGCCTGAAATTATACACTTTGCTAACCAGGCCAATTTGAGTATTAAGCAAACCTTAATAAAACTTCAAGCTGCTGGGTTGGATTCACTACCGGGTGGTGGCGCTGAGATACTGGTCGACAGTGTAAGAAAGTATATCAGTCCTAGAAAAATTTCATGGAAGCGTTGGATGGAAGTAATGGGAGCGGCCCACGAACTGGGGATGAAAACTACTGCAACAATGATGTTTGGCAGTGTAGAAAGCGTGAAGGATAGAGCTAAACATTTAATCAGAGTGAGAGAGCAGCAAGATAGGACCGGAGGATTTACCGCTTTTATTCCTTGGAGTTTTCAACCTGGCAACACAAATCTGGGGGGAGAAGGAACAACAGGTTACGATTATCTAAAGACTTTAGCAATATGTCGTATAGTATTGGACAATGTACCCAATATTCAGGCTTCTTGGGTTACCCAAGGGGCAAAAATGGCTCAAATTTCACTTTGGTTCGGGGCTAATGATTTCGGTGGGACTATGTTAGAAGAAAATGTTGTCAGGGCAGCTGGAGCTAATTTTAGGGTGCCGCTTGATGAAATAATTCAATGCATTAAAAATGCAGGGTACAAAGCTAAACAAAGACGGACGGATTACAGTATTATAAAACGGTTTTAATAATGGGGGCGACGTATTTGCCAAAAGTATCATTAGCGATAAAAAGACTTGCTCATGGAAAAAACCTACCATTGCCTAAATATATGTCTGCCGGGGCATCTGGCATGGATTTATTTGCTGCTTGCGATAAGCCAATTGAATTGGAGCCCATGGAAATAGCGCTAGTTCCGACGGGCATTAGCATTGCAGTTCCGGAAGGTTACGAGGCCCAAATTCGGCCCAGAAGCGGGCTGGCATCCAAACACGGATTATCGTTGGTTAATTCGCCTGGAACAATAGATGCGGACTATCGAGGTGAAATCAAATTAATCTTAATAAATATGGGTCAGAAGAAAGTCACTATAGAAAAGGGACAAAGGGCTGCTCAAATGGTCATCTGCCCAATTGTACAGGCTGTTCCGGTTGAAGTAGACAGCTTGGAAGAAACTGCTCGCGGTCATGGTGGGTTTGGACATACCGGTAAATAGTCTAGGAGGCTAGGGATTAATAATTTATCTCTAGCCTCTATTTATTTTTAGCATAACCGGGCCCGTCTACACATAAAGTAATTTGGGGAGGGATATAAAGTTAACCGTTATATTTTACTGGTGCTGTTAATATTATTGTTGTTAATTGGCGCCTCCCAGAAGGTTTATTTAAAACGACAAAAGGTCGTTAAAATTAAGACAGTAAGAAGAAATAATAATACAGGTCTATTTTCGAATGGCCTTTTTGAATTGGTCAGTGCAGCAGGAGGGGTTTATATATCTGTAATTATGCTTATTACATTTTTAGAAATTCAAATACCGGAAAAATGGCCTGTACTAGCTGTTAGTTTGGATCCTATTGCTCTGGTATCATTAATTCTGGCGGCAATACAGCCTATTATTGTAAGAATAAGTCAGGCTATAAAAGGTTTAAAAAAGGAGGAAAGGGAAAATGAGACTGAGTGAACTGATCGGTAAAGAAATAGTAAACTTATACAATGGTGCCAGGCTTGGAACTATAGGAGAATCTGACTTAATTATTGATGACTTAAGCGGTGAAATTGAGTCAATTATTCTCCCTAATAAGGGGAACTTAATAAATTTTTGGAATGAAAAACCACAGATGGTTATTCCCTGGCAATCAGTGAAAAAGGTTGGCACCCAAGTTATTATTGTTGAATTGGATGAGTCATATGGAAAAATGCACAAGTATTCCCTTTAGTTGACATAACTATTGCCATGTGGTAATATAAGAAAAATATAAAGAATTGCCTCATCTCTTCTGAGGTGGGGTAGAGGCGCAGTGAGTCATTAGTACCCATAACATTCTTGAGGTCTGATTAGTTATGGTGAAAGGGGCCATTGCCGAAGTTCTGGTAGTAGACCTCACTACCAGTGCTGGGGTTACATTGAATAAGTGTAACACTGTCACCAATAACAAGGCCTAAAGTTATTGGTGGAGAACTATCTCACTATTTGGTAAGGGAGGGGGAATCTATTTGTGCGTACGCTACTGAGTATTTCCTTCAGTAGCTTTTGTTTTTTTCTATTGCTAACATATATAACGAGGTATCCATAGAAATCATACATAAAGGAGGCTTATCTTAATGGCCATTGACGTCGTGGTGACTGGAGCATTAGGTAAAATGGGGATTACAATAATGAAAGCGATATATGATCACTCTAATACAAATTTAGTTGGAGCGGTTGATGTTAAAGAAGGGGATTCAATAGGTGAAATAATTGGTGCTAAGCTGGATTTGTCGGTAGAGAGCGATTTGAAGAAAGTTCTTAGGGAGACAAAGCCCCGAGTATTAGTTGACTTCACAAGGGCTGATGCGGCTTTTAATAATGCATTAGTAGCCTTAGAGAATGGGATACACCCTGTAATTGGTACAACAGGTCTTACTGACAGTAACATTGAACATTTACATGTCTTATGTGAAGAGAAACAGCTAGGAGCTATAGTTTCTCCAAACTTTGCATTGGGTACAGTATTAATGATGCGTTTTGCTGAAGAGGCAGCAAAATATTTTAATTCTGTAGAGATAATAGAGTTGCACCATAATAATAAGATAGATGCGCCATCAGGAACCGCCATTGCGACAGCAAAAAAGATTGGAAGCAGTTTAAGTAATAGTGCTAAGGAAACTACAAACCAACCTCATAACTTACTTGGAACAGTAATTAAAGGGGTGCCAATTCATAGTGTGAGGCTGCCTGGATTGGTTGCTCAGCACGAGGTTATGTTTGGTGGCAAAGGAGAAACACTCACTATAAGGCATGATTCTATTAGTAGAGAATCTTTTCATGCCGGATTAATCCTTGCAGTTGAGAAGGTAATTGACCTTAGAAGGTTGGTGATAGGCTTAGAAAACCTATTATAAGCGGTTGTTCGAAAAGTCCATCGCAGGTGAGCGGCGAATTTCTGCGTTGCTCAGGCTTTAATAATGCTCACGTACGCAGCCAGTACGCTCCGCGTATCAAAGCCTTCGTGCCTTGAACTTCTTGCTCCTGCTGCGACGAACTTCTCGAACACCTATTATAAAACAACAAAGCAATAAATCCATATGACAAGCACTAAACCTTCTCTGATACATATAGTGATAACACATCATTAAAGTGCAGGGAGGGGGAAGAGTGTCCCATATTTTTAGCGGAATATCCGTTGCAGTTATAGGTGGTGACGATAGGCAGCTAATATTAATAGAAGAGTTGTCGAAACTGGGTGCTACTGTTAAGGTGATAGGGTTTCCAAGAGAAATCCTTCCAGATAACGTTGTGCACACAAACGAGTTGGCCTTTGTTTTAAAAGATGCAAATGCGGTTATCCTTACTATGCCAGGAACTGATAATAACGGGTTAATCCGTGGAGCCAATTATGTTAATGATAGTCTATATTTAACGCCTGAGCTTTTGAGTTCTTTACCTCACAATACGCCGGTGCTAGTGGGTGTGCAAAGTGAATACTTAAAGTACTGGGCTCATCAGTTATCATTAAAAATGATTGAAATTGCCAATGAAGATGAAATTGCAATTTTGAACTCTATTCCTACTGCTGAGGGTGCCTTAGAGATTGCAATGAGGGAAACGCCCATTACAATTCATGGCAGTAAGTCATTAGTAATTGGCCTCGGAAGAGTAGGGTTAACTTTGGCGAGACTATTGCAATCCATGGGTTCTCAGACATTTGTAACGGCCAGACGCAGAGCTTGTTTGGCTAGGGGTTATGAAATGGGCTTGAGTCCAGTGGACTTAAGAGATATTAAAGGGTGTCTTCAACAGATGGACTTCATCTTCAACACAGTCCCGGCATTAGTCTTAGGTTACGATGAATTGTTGAATATAGCCAACCCAACCCTCATTATTGATCTTGCTAGTGCACCTGGTGGAGTTAATTTTAAAAAGGCCGATGAACTAGGTCTTAAAGTGATATGGGCTTTAAGTTTACCAGGAAAGGTTGCACCAAAGACTGCAGGAGAAATATTAGCGCAAACGGTACCTAGAATTATTTTAAAAAATCTTCCGTAATTAGGAGGTGCTTGTCATGCAATTGAAAGGAAAGAAAATTGGTTTTGCCTTTACGGGGTCTCATTGTACCCTTGAAAAAGTGCTGCCATACGTCCAGGAACTTATAGACATAGGTGCAGATATTGTGCCTATATTATCTGAAAGTGTTCAAACAACTGATACCAGATTCGGAAACGCTCAGTATTGGAAAGACCAGCTAATAAAAATAACAGGTCAAGAGCCGTTGGAGACTATTGTCGATGTTGAACCAATAGGACCGGAAAAAATGCTAGACTGCCTCATTGTGGCGCCATGCAGTGGGAATACTCTCGCCAAATTGGCTAACGGGATTACTGATGGCCCGGTATTAATGGCCGCTAAAGCTCAATTAAGAAATCGAAGGCCGTTAATATTAGCAATTTCTACTAATGACGGGTTGGGTTTTAATGCTAAAAATATTGGTGTTATGGTAAATGCATTAAATGTTTTTATGGTTCCTTTTGGTCAAGATAGTCCAATTAACAAACCCAGGTCTCTGGTAGCCGACATGGAACTAATTACTAAAACTTTAGAAGCAGCAATAAAAGGTGAACAACTGCAACCGATGTTGATACAATACTAGGTCCGATAGACAAAATTTCCGCACTAGGGTACACTGAAATATATATTTTATTTAATGAGGATGTTCGAAAAGTTACTTAAGAATGCACGTTTTTTCGAACAGATACTTGATACAAAAATGGAGGGGAATATTTATGAAGAAATATAATGTTGCTATTGTTGGCACAGGAGCTGTGGGAAATAAACTTTTAGATGTTTTAGGGGAGCGGAATTTTCCGTTAAACAATTTAAAGCTGCTTGCCACGAGCCGTTCCGCTGGCAAAAACGTTGCATTTAATGGTAAAACTTACACAATAGAAGAAACTAAAGGAAGCTCATTTGCAGGCATTGATATTGCACTATTTGCAGGAGGATCGGCAAGTAAGGAGTTTTCCAGTGATGCTGTAAAGTCTGGGGCAGTAGTAATTGATAATAGCAGTACTTTTAGGATGGACCCCGAGGTACCGTTGGTGATTCCTGAGGTAAATCCTGAGGATGTATCATGGCATAAGGGGATTATTGCTAATCCAAATTGTTCTACCATACAGATGGTGGTTGCTCTAAAACCATTACATGATGCAGCTGGGATCAAGCGAGTTGTTGTCTCCACCTACCAAGCTGTGTCTGGAGCAGGTGCTGAAGCAATGGAAGAATTGCAATTGCAATCGATGCAAGTTTTAAATAATGAAAAAGTGCAGGGAAAGGTGCTAGCTCATCAGATAGCCTTTAATCTGATACCTCATCTAGATGTTTTTCAAAGTAATGACTACACTAAAGAGGAAATGAAGATGGTAAATGAAACTAAGAAAATCCTAGGCGATAAATCAATTGCAATAACAGCTACCACTGTAAGGGTTCCTGTTTTTAACGGACATTCAGAAGCGGTTAATGTGGAGTTTAAGAACCCCTTAACAGCAGATAGGGCAAAAGAGGTACTATCTAACGCGCCTGGTGTAACTGTCATTGATAATCCGAAGAATTCTCAATACCCAATGCCCATCTTTGCCGATGGGAAAGATGAGGTCTTTGTGGGTAGAATTCGAGCAGATAATTCAGTTGATTATGGCTTAAACATGTGGGTAGTATCTGATAATTTACGCAAGGGTGCTGCTACAAACGCTGTGCAAATAGCAGAGTTGGTTATTAAATAAAAGAAATATATTAATTAGTTTTCGAGGTGAAGTATGAAAGTAATTATTCAAAAATTTGGAGGGTCATCCGTTGCCACAAAAGAATCCAGACAAGCAGTTATAAAAAAAATTACTAAAGCAAAACAAAAAGGTTACCAAGTTGTGGTGGTTGTTTCTGCCATGGGGCGCAGTGGTGATCCGTATGCTACAGATACATTAATTAATCTAGTTAAGCGCTCACAACGGATGATTGAAACTAAAGAACTTGATTTATTATTATCTTGCGGAGAGGTCATTTCTGCAGTAGTCTTATGTTCAGAAATTGAAGAGGCAGGTTATTCTGCATGTTGTCTGACAGGACCTGAAGCAGGTATTATAACTGATAATAGCCATGGTAATGCACGAGTGTTGGAGGTTCATCCTGCCGAAGTGCAAAGGATGCTGACCCAAGGCAAGATAGTTATTATCACTGGTTTCCAGGGAAGGACAGAAGACGGTAAGATTTCTACCCTGGGCAGAGGAGGTAGTGACACCTCTGCTGCCGCCATCGGCGTAGCTTTAGAAGCTGAACTTGTTGAAATATATAGTGATGTGGATGGTGTTAAGACCGCTGATCCACGTATATTTGGCGAAGCCAGAACTTTGGATCGGATAACTTACAATGAACTATGTCAACTAGCTCACGAAGGGGCTAAAGTTATTCATCCCAGGGCTGTAGAAATAGCAATGCAACAAAACGTTCCTGTGAAAATATGTAATACTTTTAGTGACCATCCTGGTACCCTTGTGACATCCGGGAAGGCTATTTATGAACAGCCTACAAAGATTAAAGACAATATAATTACTGGGATAGCACATATTTCAAATATTGCACAGATAAGAATTAAGATTGAAAGTGGTGCCAAAAAGAATAACAATGTTCATAAAGTATATAAATTAATGGCAGATGATAATATTTCTATAGATTTTATTTATACTTCTTTGGAAGAAGTAATTTTTACGGTCAGAGAAGAGGTATTAGAAAAAGCTGTCCGTATTTTGGAAGAAAATGAGATTAAACCAATGGTTCGTGCAAACTGTGCCAAAGTTGCAGCGGTTGGTGCAGGAATGACCGGTGTTCCAGGAGTAATGGCCAAAATTGTTGCGGCTTTGGACGGCAACGGAATCGAGATATTACAGTCTTCTGACTCGTATACGAGTATCTGGTGTTTAGTAGATCAAAAGGACCTAAAAAAAGCTATTAGAGCACTGCATGGCCAGTTTGGTCTACATGAAAGAATAGGTTAGAAATCAGTATAAATATTAGGGGTGGATTAGATGAGTGATTTTGGAAAGGTGTTAACCGCAATGGTTACTCCTTTTGACGAGTTTGGCAAAATTGATATAAATAAAGTAAAATACTTGGCTAACTACCTTGTTAACAATGGTAGTGACGGTATCGTGGTATCCGGAACGACTGGCGAAAGTCCAACTTTAACTGAAGATGAAAAACTAAAACTTTTTGAAACAGTTCTGACTGAAGTAGGACATAAAGTTACCGTTATAGCTGGTACAGGAAGTAATAATACTACTGCGTCCCTGCAACTATCAAAGAAAGCAGAAAGTATCGGTATGCACGGTGTAATGTTAGTTGCTCCTTATTATAACAAACCTTCTCAGGAGGGATTATATAGGCACTTTAACCATATTGCTCAGGAAATTAACATACCGGTAATGCTTTACAATGTACCCTCCAGGACCATGACTAACGTCTTACCTGACACAGTTGTTAGGTTGTCCCAACTGGAAAATATTGTTGCGATTAAAGAAGCAAGCGGAGATATGGACCAAGTGAGCACCTTGCAGAATAAGTTACCTAAAGATTTTTCGATTTACAGCGGCGACGATTCTCTCACATTACCTATGCTAGCGTTGGGGTGTCAGGGTGTAGTAAGTGTTGCAAGTCATATCGTAGGTAAGGATATTCATGAAATGATCAATAACTTCTTAGCAGGTAACGTATCAGAAGCCGTAGCAATACATAGCAGATTATTTAAACTTTTTAAAGCACTATTTATAACAACTAATCCAGTTCCCGTAAAAACCGCCTTGAACTTAATGGGCTTTGATTTAGGTGATTTTAGATTGCCATTGATTGAAGCAACACCAAGTGAAAGGGAACTGATAAAACAATCCCTAATAGACTTGGGCCGAATAGAATAAACTGTTAAAAAAATACTAAGAGCATTCCTTCCTGCTCTTAGTATTTTTTCGTTAAACAATGTAATAATAGTAGATAAGTGCTTGTGCAATATTTGCTCTTTCAGTATAATATAACCTAGGGTCTTCTTGTTTGGCAACATTATTTATTTAAATGTCTTAATATAGAAGTTGCTTTATAAGCTGCAACTTCTATATTTTATAAAGTGACCGGGTGGTAAGTAATTGATTTACAATGTTTTTCTTTGGTCGGATGAAAAAAATCGAAATTGCATGGAGGTGCATATATGGCGGATGAAGGAAAATTACAGCTAATTCCTCTAGGAGGTCTAGGGGAAATTGGTAAAAATATGATGGCTGTAAAATATGGTGATTCTATCGTCGTAATTGATGCGGGTTTAATTTTTCCCGAAGATGAGATGCTCGGTATTGATGTTGTAATACCTGATATTACTTATCTGCTTGAAAACAAAAAATTAGTTAAAGGTATCATTCTTACCCATGGTCATGAAGATCACATCGGAGCACTACCCTATATTTTAAAGGAATTAAATGTCCCCGTATGGGGTACCAGATTGACATTAGGATTATTAGAAAGAAAATTAAAAGAAAGTGGTATTTCGGAGAGAAATGTAAGATTAAATCAAGTAAGGCCGAGGGATACACTAAGTGTCGGACCGTTTAAAGTAGAATTGTTTAGGGTTAGCCATAGTATTGCGGATGCGGTTGGTCTAGCAGTCCACACTCCGATTGGTACGCTGGTACATACCGGTGATTTCAAACTTGATCAAACCCCTGTTGATAATGACGTTACAGACTTTGCCAAATTAGCGGAATTAGGTGAACAAGGAGTATTAGTTCTAATGTCTGACAGTACCAATGTCGAGCGACCGGGATATACCATGTCTGAGAGGCGTGTCGGACATACGTTTGATGAGATATTTAGAGAGTCACAGGAAAGAATAATTGTAGCCAGCTTTGCCTCTAATATTCACAGAATACAGCAAATAATAACTACTGCCTATAACTATAATCGAAAAGTCGCAATTGTCGGCAGAAGTATGTTAAACGTAGTGAGTGTAGCATCGGAACTTGGCTATTTAGATGTCCCAGAGGGAATAATAGTTGAATTAGACGAAATTAACCGTTTACCAAAAAATAGAGCAGTAATTATTAGTACAGGCAGCCAAGGCGAGCCAATGTCTGCTTTAACTAGAATGGCAAAATCAGAACACAAGGGGATTGAGATTGTTCCAGGTGACACGGTTGTAATTTCCGCTACCCCAATTCCGGGAAATGAAAAAATGGTTGCACGTACTGTTGACCACCTCTTTAAACAAGGGGCGGATGTAATACATGAAGCAGTTTCAGGAATCCATGTCTCGGGACATGCTAGTCAAGAAGAATTAAAGATGATGTTAAATCTTGTTCGACCAAAATTCTTTGTTCCTGTTCACGGTGAATATCGCATGTTAATAAAACATTCCAAACTTGCAGCAGAGTTAGGCGTTGATCCCGGAAACATTTTTGTTGCAGAAAACGGCCAAATATTGGAGTTTTCTCAAAAACGAGGGCGTATTGCAGGGCGGGTTCCTTCCGGACGGGTTTTAGTGGACGGTTTAGGTGTAGGCGATGTAGGGAATATTGTACTTAGGGACAGAAAACAACTATCCCAAGACGGTATATTAATAGTAGTGGTAACATTAGACAAAGAAAAGGGACAAGTTGTAGCAGGACCAGATATAGTATCTAGAGGGTTTGTCTACGTGAGAGAATCGGAAGAACTTTTAGATGAAGCAAAAATTCGCGTTACACAGTCGTTAGAAAAATGTTGCGGGGGGAAAACTTCCGATTGGTCCACAATTAAATCTAGCATTAGGGATACTTTAGGTAAATTTTTATTTGAAAAAACGCATCGGCGGCCAATGATTTTACCTATCATCATGGAAGTATAAGTTATATTTAGATTACTAACGTACGCAGCTTAATTGCTGCGTATTTTTTTTACAGCTATATCAAATACTAGATATGTATATTAATTTAGGAGTGATAGTTTATGAATAATGATTACTTAAATGAATCAATGACAACTACACCACCAGCAGCGCCAACAACTATTCCCCAACAGCCGTTACCACAACCTCATCGAAGGTCAAAAAAAGTGAAAGGTACTCCCAAGAGCAATAATATTAAAGAGTTAGGTACTACAGAGATACCAGGTAATACAAGCAAAATACATTGTATTACTATCATTGGCCAAATTGAAGGACATATTGTGATGCCAGCTCAGAATAAAACTACTAAATACGAACATATAATTCCTCAATTAGTAGCTATTGAACAAAATGACAGTGTCGAAGGCGTTGTAGTAATGTTAAATACTGTTGGGGGCGATGTTGAAGCAGGCTTAGCTATTGCCGAAATGCTTGCCAGTATGAGTAAGCCAACTGTTTCCTTAGTTTTAGGAGGAGGACACAGCATAGGGGTTCCTATTGCGGTATCATCTAACTACTCCTTTATTGCCGAGAGTGCAACTATGACTATTCATCCAGTTAGATTAACCGGCTTAGTTATTGGGGTACCTCAAACATACGAATATTTGGATAAAATGCAGGATCGCGTCATAAATTTTGTTACTCAACACTCGAATATTTCGGAAAAAAAGTTTAGGGAACTAATGTTTGCAACCGGGGAGTTGGCTAGGGATGTTGGATCGGTAGTTGTAGGCCAGGACGCAGTTAAATATGGTTTAATTAATGAAGTTGGTGGGATGTCAAGTGCGGTAGGTAAAGTGAAGGAACTAATTGAAGCCAACAAGAAATGGAGGCATTAATATGGTAGTTTTATACACCACTGTGCCTTTAGAAATTATCTTTCCGGCTGATGTAAATGAACGGAAGACAATCTACCAAGGTAACCAAATGGTAGAAATAGAGCCATTTGATTACAATAAGGCTAAAATAGTACGGTTG
>Ga0209347_1002637_pt1 | contig 22986 bp, 15 predicted proteins | sample AutmiccommuBRH23_FD_187382 | JGI IMG/M metagenome (GOLD analysis project Ga0209347, IMG submission 187382) | Deep subsurface microbial communities from Mt. Terri, Switzerland - Autotrophic microbial communities BRH/23 (SPAdes) (version 2) | ecosystem: Environmental > Aquatic > Deep subsurface >...
GCCGCCGACGAGCGCGCGCACCTCGGCATAGCGCGTCTGCGTCTGCGGTGGGACCGTGCTCAGCAGGGCGTTCTGGGGGTCCCTGACCAGTTGCTTGTAGGCCGTCGAGCGCCGCCACGCATACCGGTTCGGATAGAGCTTCGGCGGCTCCCAGGCGGCGAAGACGTTGAACTCCGGGTGGCCGTGGAGGTCGAGGAGCCCGGGCAGGATGACCCCGTCGGTCTCGAGCACCGGGACCGAGGTCGGGCGTCGGCGGCTGACCCGGTCGATGCGCCCGTCCGCGACGGTGACGTAGCCCGAGGACCACGCACCCTGCGGCGTGATGACGGCGCCCCGGAGCGCGAACGGAGTGGGGGGCAGGGCGCGCGCTCGCCGCGGCGGCGGCGGCAGCTCGTCGGTGATCCCCCTGCTGTAGGCCTCCTCGAAGGTGACCCTGCCCGGCGCGGGTCCCGTCCTCAGAGGGTCGGCCATGATCGCGCTCCCTTCGGGACTGCGACCCGGATCGTCGCACGCTTCTCCTGCGCATCGGCTCCGTCCCGGACCGCCCACGCGTCGACGGCGCGCCACCAGGCGGGAGCGCCCGGGGGGAGGTCCTGCTCCGGGATCGCCACCAGGTCGCGCTCGGTCCACGACTCGCCGTACGACCTCAGGTTCGGGGTGACCTCGGGAGACACGGCGGCGCCGAGCGCAGGGAGGTGGGCACTCCAGTCGGCGAGCTGGGCGGCAGTCGTGTCCTCCAAGGGCTGTCCACTCGCCCGCGCCGACCCTTCGGCATACGTGGGGTGACGCACCGCCGCGAGGTGGAGCCGGCGGGAGCGTGCCTCCCGCTCGGGCGAGCTGTCCTCCCAGGCACCGAACGCCCGCTTGGCGAGGGTGCCCAGGGCGATGACCGCGGTGACCCCGGAGGAGGCCACGGATGGGGTCACGGAAGGGGTCACGGATGGGGACGCGGACGGGGACGCGGAGTCGAGCAGGACCGCGTCGAGCCATCGGTGCCGGTAGTCGACGATGTCCGGGTCCTTCACGTGCCGGTAGCCGGCCGCCTGCCCGAAGACGCTGTAGAGGTAGACGTTGAGCATGACGTAGCTGTGGGTGATCCCCAGCCGCGCGAGCAGCCCCTGCACGCGCTGCCCGGCCTCACCGACGAGGACGCGGCGGCTGATCGCCTCGTGCGTCGCCGGGTCCTGGCCGATGACGAGCACGCGGGCCGACCCGTCGAGCCGGCCCCGGTGGAACACCGGCCCCCACTCGACGCGGAAGTCCCCCGGTGGATAGGCCTCGGCCCCGGGATAGTCCGCGACGAGCGAGGCGAACGGCTCGTCGACGTAACCCGGGCAGCTTCGGTGCGTGACCATGCGAACCCTCCCAAGACGCCACTGTCCTTCAGGGTGCTTCGACCCTAACCCTGATACGTGCCGGTCCGGAGCGGTTCGTCACGGATCGACCGGACCGTCGTCGCCGGCGCGCTCGAGCAACAGGCGCCGCTCCGCCGCGTTGTCGGTCATCGCGGCAGCCCTGCGGAACTCCTCCCGCGCCTCCTCCTCACGGCCGAGCTTGCGCAGCAGGTCGCCTCGCACGCTCGGCAGGAGGTGGTAGTCGGCGAGCGACCCGGACTCGACCAGCCGGTCGACGACGGCGAGAGCGGGGCCGGGCCCAGCGGCATACGCCATCGCGACAGCCCGGTTGAGGTCGACGACCGGGGAAGGCCGCACGCGCGCGAGCTCGTCGTAGAGGGTGACGATCCGCGCCCAGTCGGTCTCGTCGGGTGTGCGGGCCCGAGCGTGGCACGCGGCTATCGCCGCCTGCAGGACATACGGGCCCGGTATGCCGCTGAGCTGGGTCGCGCGGTCCAGTGCACCGAGCGCGTGGCGGATGAGCGACCAGTCCCACCTGGTGCGGTCCTGGTCGAGGAGCAGGACCGGTGAGCCGTCGGCAGCCATACGAGCGCGGGTCCGCGAGGCCTGGATCTCCATGAGGGCGACGAGCCCGTGCACCTCGGGCTCCTGCGGGGCGAGCGCGGCGAGGACGCGGCCGAGGCGGATCGCCTCCTCCATCAGGTCGCCCCGCACCCAGTCCCGTCCGGATGTGGCGGCGTAGCCCTCGTTGAAGATCAGGTAGACCACCTCGAGCACCGAGGCCAGCCGGGGTGGCAGGTCGGCACCGGAGGGGACCTCGATCGTGACGCCGTCGGCTCGGAGGGCCTTCTTGGCCCGGGAGATCCGCTGGCCGATGGTCGACTCGGTCGTGAGGAAGGCCCGGGCGATCTCGCGCGTCGTCAGCCCGCCGATCATCCGCAGGGTGAGGGAGATCCGGGCCTGGGCGGTGAGAACGGGGTGGCACGCGGCGAAGACGAGGCCGAGGACGTCGTCGTCGATGTCCTCCAGGGCCCGGTCGAAGCCGGCCTCGGCGAGGTCGGCCGCCCGCAGTTCCTCCGCGTGGCCGACCTGCTGGAGCTTGTCCCTGAGGTTCACGTCCCGCCGGATCCGGTCGATGGCGCGGCGACGCGCCGTCGCGGTGAGCCACGCGCCCGGTTTGTCCGGGAGTCCGTCGCGTGGCCACTGCTCGAGCGCCTGGAGGAAGGCGTCCTGGGCGAGGTCCTCCGCCAGCCCGATGTCACCGACGACCCGCGCGACAACGGCCGTCACCTTGGCGGCCTCCATCCGCCAGACGGCCTCGAGGGTGCGGCGGACGTCGTCGGGGTCGTCGTCGGGGTCGTCGTCGGGGTCGGTGACGGGCGGGGCGGGAGGGGTCACCCGGCCAATGCTGGCACGGGACGGTGACGACGGGCGCCGCGACTGCCCGGGGCCACCAGCTCAGCCCTGAGCGGCCTGCCGGGCAGCGGCTTCGCGCAGGGCCCGCTCACGCTCGCGCAGCTCCGGGCTCAGCTGCTCGTCGAAGTCCTCCGGCGCGTAGATCTGCCGCAGCTCGAGCGCCTGGCCGGGACCGGGCGCGCAGGACCGCGGCCACCGCTTGACCCATTCGAGGGCCTCCTCCCGCGACGACACGTCGATGACGGAGAAGCCGGCGATGATCTCCTTCGCCTCGGCGAACGGGCCGTCGGTGACGACCCACTCGTCGTCCTCGAACGACACGAGCGCACCCTTGGCCGTGGGGTGGAGGCCCTGGCCGTCGACGTAGACGCCGGCGCGGAGCAACTCCTCCTGGTACGACTGCATGTCCGCCAGCTGCTGCTCCGTGCCGATGGTGTCGCTCTCCGTCTCCGGGCCTCCCGGGACGATGATGAGGTACCGCATGGTGTCCTTCCTCTCTGCAGGGCCGGGCGGCCCGCTCACCCCTTCGTCGAACGAAGCGAGCCGGTTTCGACGCCGGGTTCAGCTGTCACCGATGACGCCGGATCCCGCTGGGCTCACGTCCCGGCTCGGCGGCCCGCGCGCCAGGGCGACCGGTCCGCTGCGGTGGACGGCACTCCGTCCCGGAACGGGACTCCGTGGCGCGCTGCTTCGGCGATCCCCCGGACGACGGGCACCAGGCCGTCCTCGTCCACGTGGCCGGTCACCTCGTCGGCCACCGCCTTGACCTCGTCGGGGGCGTTGCCCATGGCCACTCCCCACGCTGCCCAGCGGAGCATCTCGAGGTCGTTGCGCTGGTCTCCGACGGCCACGGTGTGGATCGGCTCCACGCCGATGCGACGACGGATGAGCTCCAGGGCGGAGGCCTTGCTGACGCCCTCCGGGTTGATGTCGAGCCAGGCCGACCAGCCGACGGCGTAGGAGACGCCGTGCAGGCCGGCACGCTCCACCATCTCCATGAACTCCTCGGCGGTCGCCTCGGGCTGGCGCAGCGTGACGCGGGTGACGGGGTGGGCGACGAGCTCGTCCCAGTCGACGACGCGGGCCTGTCCCATCAGCTCCCCCTCGGGAAAGTGCCGGCTCACCTTGAAGCCGACCCCGAGCTCTTCGACGGCGATGCGGGCCTCGGGGAGCGCCACGCGAAGCCGCTCGAGCACCGGCTTGGGGTCGAAGGTCACCGTGTCGACGATCGCGTATCCCGTCGGGGCGCGCCGGTCCAGCTCGATGGTCACGGCGCCGTTGGCACAGACGGCGAACCCCTCGCTGACCCCGAGCGACTCGAGGACGGGCGTGGTCGCGATGATGGACCGGCCGGTCGCCACGACGACGATGACCTCGTCGGGGAGCGCTGCGACGGCGTCGCGGACGGCGTCGGACAGCTCACCCAGGTGGTTGAGCGTCGTTCCGTCGAGGTCCAGGGCGAGCATGCGCAGAGCCATGGGCACACGCTATCCGCCCCGCCGCACAGACCACGTCCCTGCCCCGGGGCCCGGGGACCGTCCCCTTTTGCGACGGCCACGGGTGGGGAGGCACCATGATGAGTCCATGACCGCGACCGGCAGCACCGAGACGCACCCGCCCACGACCGCGACGGGTGTCGACGAGACCCGGCTGCGGTCCCTGCGCCGCTGGAACCTCGCTCTCTCGCTGCTCCACCTCGGGCAGGCCGTGACGGTGCTCCTGCTGGCGACCGGCTTCGCCGTCACGGTGACGCAGTCGCTGCCGAGCGGCCCTCCGGGCACTCCTCCCGGATCGCCCGAGGCACTGTTCGACCTGCCCATCGGGGCGTCGGTGGCCGTGTTCCTCACCCTTGCTGCGCTGGACCACCTGCTGACCGCCACGGCCCTCCGGAAGTCCTACGAGCAGGACCTGCGCGGCGGGATCAACCGGTTCCGCTGGATGGAGTACTCGGTCAGCGCCACGCTCATGGTCGTGCTCATCGCCCTGTACACCGGCATCGACGGGATCTCGGCACTGATCGGGATCGCGGGCGCCAACGTCGCGATGATCCTGTTCGGCTGGCTGCAGGAGCTGGCCAACCCCCCTGGCCGCTCCACCACCACGATGAAGCCGTTCTGGTTCGGCTGCGTTGCCGGCGCGGCGCCGTGGGTGGCGATCGGCTACAACCTCGTGGCCGCCGACGAGGTCCCCGGCTTCGTGGTCGGGATCTTCGTCTCGCTCTTCGTGTTCTTCAACAGCTTCGCGCTGAACCAGTGGCTGCAGTACCGGCAGGTCGGGCGCTGGCGCAGCTACGCCTTCGGCGAGAAGACCTACCTCGCGCTCAGCCTGGTCGCCAAGTCAGCCCTGGCGTGGCAGATCTTCGCCGGCTCCCTGGTCGGGTGACCACGCCCAGCTCACCGCACGCGAGTCAGTCGTCGATGTCCCGGATGGCGCCCTCGGTGTAGACGTGCGGCGGGTCGCGAGGGTCCTCGGCGGGCTCGACGCTCGTGATGACCTTGCGGTGGTGGTCCCGCCGCGAGAGGACGATGAGCAGCCCGCCGGCGATCATCAGGATGACCCCCACGGTGGGCAGGCTGATGCCGTCCGGATCCGCTCGCACCGCGAAGGCGAGAATCGCCCCGATCACCGCCAGCGTGACTCCTGCTCCCATGGCCGCACTCCTCTCCTGATCTGGAGGCCAGACTCTCGCGGGACCCATACCCATCTGGAACGCCCCGGTGCGCCCTCTCGGCTGGGCCTAGGCTTCGGAGGCGTGACGGGCGTGGACTTCCTCCTCCTCGGGGCGGCCGCCCTCATCATCGGCTTTGCGAAGACCGCCGTCGGCGGGCTCGCGAGCATCGCCATCGCGATCTTCGCGGCGGTCCTGCCGACCCGGGAGTCGACTGCGGCGATCCTCCTGCTGCTCATCGTGGGCGACGTCGTCGCCGTCTGGCACTACCGGCACGACGCCGACCTGGGGCTGCTCAAGCGGCTCATCCCAGCCGTGATCCCGGGCCTCGCGCTGGGCGCGGCGTTCCTCGCCTGGGTCGACGACGAGACCCTGCGGCGGTCGATCGGGGTGCTTCTGCTCGCGATGGCGCTGCTCCAGCTGGTCCTCACCTGGCGGTCACCGGACACGAGCCGGGTGGCCGAGTCCCACCCGGCGGCCCTCGTCACCGGGATCGCCTCGGGCGTCGCGACCATGACGGCCAACGCTGCCGGGGCGGTGATGACGCTCTACCTCGTGGCGCAGGGCGTGGAGAAGCGCCGCTTCCTCGGGACCGGCGCCCTCTTCTTCTTCGGCGTCAACCTCTGCAAGGTCCCGTTCAGTGCCGGGCTGGGCCTCGTCAGCGCCGAGACCCTCTGGCGCACCGCGGTGCTCGCTCCGCTGGTCCTGCTCGGCACCTGGCTCGGGCTGCACACCGCTCGGCGGCTCAGCCAGGCGCGTTTCGACCAGGCGGTTCTCGGTGCAACGGTGGTCTCGGCGCTCGTCCTGGTGCTCGGCTGACCTGCCGGCACCAGCGCTCAGGGCCGCTACTCGCCGTCGACCTTGACGATGTCGTGCTCGGTGGTCGGGCCGGGAGGAGCCGTGAACCGGGCGTTGACGGCATACAGCCTCGAGCCCTGCATGGCGATGGTCGTCGGGACGTCGAAGTCGGGATCGGTCAGCGTGGCCACGTACGTCGCAGAGAGGTAGTCCGGCGACAGGCGGAGCTCGACGACCTCGTTGGCCCGGTTGCGCACGACGTGGAGCGTCTTGCCCTGGAGCAGGATGCCGTCGCCCATCGTGAGGACCGTGCCACCCGTGTCCACGGCGACCGACTCGCCGGTCATCGGGTCGACGTTGTAGAGGATGCCGGTCGTGCTGTTGATGATGAGCAGCGTCTGACCGTCGGGGGTCGCCGCGATGCCGTTCGCGTTGAAACCCTCGACCTGCTGCCACTCGCCGGTGAGCGGGATGGTCTCGACGACGCCGGTTGGCGTGCCGCCCGCGAGCTCGACCGCGTAGATCTCGGCGGCCGCCGAGTTGGTGAAGTAGGCAGCGTCCTTCGTCACGGTCACGTCATTGATGAAGGCCGGACCGTCCGTGAGGTCGAAGACAGCGACTTCCTCCCCGGTCGTGGCGTCGTAGATGTAGGCATCGCCGTACATGCCGCCCGAGACGAAGAGGAGGCCGAACCTCACCTTGATCCCGACGGCCATGCGCCCCTCGGTTCCTTCAACGAGGATGTCGCCCTCTCCGGTGCGCAGATCCCCCAGCCAGACCGAGCCGTCGGCGCGGGAGCCGGCGTAGATCGAGGTCCCGGTCCCGGTGGCGATGCCCTCGGGGAGCGAGCCGGTGGGGATGGGGATGACATCGGGGAAGGGCTCGGCCGTCGCCGCTCCCAAGGGGGCGGCTGCGAACAGAGCGGCAAGTGCGGTCGTCACCAGAACGCGTCGTGTCCTCATTGGTCCACGCTACGTGGTGATCGTTGATCCGTAAACGGTGTGCCGGTCCAGTCAGTGGGGCGCCAGCCGTGGCGGGATGGAGTAAGGCGTCACCACCTCGACGTTCGCGGCGATGGACGTCGGGGCACCAGGCAGCAAGCCGTGGGCGCGCAGGAGCTGGTGCAGGGCACGCCGCAGGTCGGTGCGCAGCTCGTGGTGCAGGACGGCCGACACGACGCCAGCGCGGAGGAGCTCGACGTTGTCGGCGTCCAGGTCATGGGCGATGAAGACCTCGCTGCGCCGCCCGGCCTTTTCGAACTGTCTTGCGATCGCTCGGTTTCCGCCACCGACGGAGTAGACCGCAGCGATCTCCGGGTCGCGATCCAGAGCGTCAGCGACGAGGGCTGCGAGCGAGGCCTCCAGCCCGTCCGTCTCGGTGATGACGAACGTCCCCAGGGCTGGGTCGAGCTGCCGGACCGCCCCGAGGAAGGCCTCGACTCGCTCTCGCTCGCCGAGGAACGTCGAGCGGCTCATCGTCACCAAGATCGTCGCCGGACGGTGCAGCCAGCATGTCACCAGGTAGGCCGCCGTCTGCCCCGCGGCCGCGTTGTCGAGCCCGACGTAGGCGGCGCGGCCACTGCCTCTGACGTCAGTGACGAGGGTGACGACCGGGATGCCCCGGGCTGCGACACGCTGCACCGCGGCTGCCACCTCCGGCTCGTCGGGAGCCTTGAGAATGATCCCGTGCGAGACGCGGCCGCCTCGCCCCACCCCGTCGAGCGCGGCCACCGCTGCCTCGACGTCCGCCTGCTCTCGCAGGTCGAACCGGGCGCGCACCGCCGCCGGGCGCGTCCCGCGCAGCTCCGCCTCGAGGGCCTCGCGTACCGCTGAGGAGAAGCGAGCCGGGGCCTGGATGATCACGTCGATGATGAGGTTCCGTGCGGCGAGACGCAGCTGGGACTGCTGGCGGTCCAGGTCCAGCACAGCCTGCTCCACAGCGCGGACCGCCCGGGCGCTGGCCCCGCGTCGGCCGTGCAGCACCCGGTCGACCGTCGCCTCGGAGAGGCCCGCCTGCTCGGCGATGTCACGGACGCGGTGGGGGTGCGGCACGGCTGGCCTGCCGCCCCGTCAGGCGCCGGCGAGGCAGGTGCTAGCTGGCTGCAACCTCCACCTCCAGGACGACGGCGCTCGTGTCGCCATGCTCGCACAGCAGCCGCTTGACGGAGAAGACGCACGTGCCGCAGTCACGGCCCGCTCCAGTCGACTGGCAGGCCTTGGCCAGCGTCCGGGCGCCGGCGGCGTAGGCGACGGCGAGGTCCCGGTCGCTGACGACGGCGCACTGGCACACGATCATGGGGGCGCCCCTCCGGCAGGGCCGGCTCGCAGGTCCCGGCTGAAACGTCTCGGCTGCATCTTCGACTCCGAGCGTCGGCGACAACCGCACCGGAGGCGATGCGCTTTCCGCGCAGCGGAACGCGCATCGACTGGCCGCCGTCCCGTTGCTGAGGGCCTTTTGAGGGATTCGAACCACTCCAACCCGGCCGGTCGGAGCGCATCCTGAGTGGGCAGGAACCACCACCGACCAGGGAGCATCGATGGCCACCACCACCCCTGCCACCCCCATCGCCCTCGCAGCGGGGCGTGCCACTCACTGGCTGCGTTCGGAGGGCTGCCGGCTCGACGACCTCGTCGACGTCCTCCGCGACCGCACCGAGCCGCACGACTACCCGTTCTCGACCGGGGTCGAGCGGGAGGTGATCGTCTACGACGCGAGCCAGCTCAGCGGCATACGACATGGCGACGCGCAGCGGCCAGACCTGCTCGCGGAGGTCGCCCGCGCGCTCTCGGCCGGCCCCGGCATCGTCGTCTTCAAGCGCGCCTTCCAGGAAGAGGCGGCCGACCGGGTCACGGCGGCCTTCGAGGTGATGATCCGCGAGCAGCGTGCCGCCGGCACCGCGTCCGGCGACCACTTCGCGAGACCCGGCGCCAACGACCGCGTCTGGAACGCGCTCGAGAAGCTCGCCGTGACCGACCCGGACGCCTTCGTCGACTACTACGCCAATGACGTCATAGCGCTCGCGTCGACCGCCTGGCTCGGCCCCGGCTACCAGATCACTTCGCAGGTCAACGTCGTCAACCCGGGCGGCGCGGGCCAGACCGTCCACCGCGACTACCACCTCGGCTTCCAGAGCGACGAGCGGTGCGCGCTGTACCCGTCGCACGTGCACGCGCTCTCGCAGGTCCTGACACTCCAGGGCGCGGTGGCCCACTGCGACATGCCGGTCGAGTCCGGGCCGACCCTCTACCTGCCGCACAGCCAGAAGTACGCGCCCGGCTACGTCGCCTATCGACGTCCGGAGTTCCAGGAGTACTTCGCGGCCCACCACGTCCAGCTCCCGCTGGCCAAGGGCGACGCGGTGTTCTTCAACCCGGCGCTCTTCCATGCGGCCGGCACGAACCACTCGACCTCGATCCGCCGGATGGCCAACCTGTTGCAGGTGTCGTCGGCGTTCGGGCGGGCGATGGAGACCGTCGACCGGACGCGCGTGGTGGAAGCGGTGTATGCCGCTGTGCTCGCTTCTCGGGACCGGCTCGGGAGCGCTGGGGTGGCCAATGTCATCGCGGCGAGCGCCGAGGGCTACTCCTTTCCCACGAACCTCGACCGGGACCAGCCGATCGGCGGGCTCGCACCGCAGACCCAGGCCGAGCTCGTGGCTGAGGCGGTCGAGGGACGGGTGCCGCTGGCCGAGCTCCGCGACCGCCTGGCCTCCCAGCGCGCCACCAGGCAGAGCCACTGATTGACCCCCTGACGATCGAGTGTGCAGAACCTGCCGGGCAGACCTGCGCAGCTTCTGCACACTCGACTGTTGGGGCTATTCGTCGGTCGCGTTGTTCGTCGCCCCGGAGGGCTGTGCGGGTTGACTCGCTCCTTCACCCGACCCCGGCCCGCTCGTCGACGAGGTCTGTGTCGCTTGCGTGCCGCCGGTCGACTGGCTTGCGCTGGTCGTCGGCGTGGACGCCGAGGAGCCCGTGCCGGCCTGGTCGCCCGGTGGCGCACCGCCGGTGGTGGCGGCCACGCCTGTCCCGCTGCTGCCCCCGGAGCTGGAGCCGGAGTCCTGCATGTCGAACTTCTTGCGCGGACCGACCCCGAAGCCGAGCTTGATCGCCTTGAGCTTGCCGTCCTCGAACTCGAACTCGAGCACTGGCCGGGAGTCGAGGCGGTTGAAGTAGGTCTTCATCCGCTTGTCGTACTTGTTGAAGCTCTTGAGCCAGAACAGACCCTGACGTCCCCGAGCGGTGTCCATGTTCTTCGCGAAGAACTTCGAGACCTTCGTCAGCTGGTCGTTGGTGATCGGGTCGCCGCCTGGCGTGAGCGATGAGATCGTCTTGACCACCTCGTTCAGCGACAGGTTTGCCGACGTCGGGTTGCGGCCGTCGGCGTCGACGTACGTCGTCGGGTTCGACTGCCCGTAGGTGTAGGCGCCGATCAGCGTCGGGTTCTCCACGAGCGCCAGCGGCTCCTCCGTGAGCAGCGGCTCGACGGTGAGGAAGCGGGCCTGTTGCGGGGAGTACCAACGCTCCCCGAGGTTGATGAGGCCGTGGTCCTCGTCGGTGTAGCCCCCGGCGAACTGGTAGGGGCTCCGGAAGATCGTGCTGTCCTCCCTGATCCAGACCTGCCCCGTGGGGAAGTACTCCTGGTGCTGGAAGACCTTCCCGTCCCGGCGCGTCACGATGTTCGTGCTGCCCTGCAGGTCCTCGTGGAGGAAGTACAGCCGAGTCTCGTAGGTGCCGGTGTCGACGAACTTGACTGCGAGCCGGTCGTTCCCGGCCCAGATGTTCTTCGACATCGTGCCGTTGCGGACCGTCACCCACGGGTTGACGTAGTAGGTGACGCCCTGCTCCTTGATCTCCGTCGCGAGCTGGCCGGCGTAGTCGTAGACGTAGTCCGTCTGCTTCCGGCCGATGCCCTTGGCGTTGTGGTCGACGACGGAGACCATCTTGCCGGCCCAGTCCCACGCGACGTCGCGGATCATGCTCGGGTTCGTCACCCGGGTCTGCTCCCCGTCGGAGTCGTACTCGTAGGTCTCCGTCTCCCTGGTGACGGCGTCGTAAACGCTCGTTGCCTGGTAGGGCTTCGTCGCGTCGTAGGTGTAGGCGGTGCGGTCGAAGGTCGTGGCCTCCTGGACGTCCACCCGGCAGCGGCGGGTGCAGCCCGTCTCGTAGGTCCAGTCACGCTGGGCCATCGCCTTGACCTTTCCTTTCTCGTCGTCGAGCGTGGCCGCCCAGGTGTATTCCCGCGTCGTCTTCGGGGCGTAGGTCCACGTCCCCTCGGCGGCGGTCAGCCGGTAGCGACCGTCGTAGGAGTACTTCTGCAGGGTTGGCCCCCCGAAGAGCGAGGGCAGGTCCGCCGGCAGGTGGTTCTTGACCTGCCGGACGTTGCCGACGAGGTCGTAGAGGTACCTGAGGTCCATCAGCTCCTGCGTGCCATCGGGTGAGACGGCGGTCCGTCGGTCGAGACGACGGGTGTGGACGTCGCGGTAGGTCGTGTCGGTGACCGCGTCCCCGGTCGTGCGCTGCGACACCTCGCCGTAGACGTCATACCGCTGCAGGTCGAGGTACCGGTAGAAGCACATCACGGCGTCGTCGGCCATGACGGAAGCGCCGGCGGCGTGACCAGTCGCAGTGGGCATCTCGAGGGTGCCGTTGATGCCGCGCTCGACCGTGTAGTCGAACGTCCCCGCGACCGCACCCGGCACGCGGGCCGTGACCCGCAGCTGCTCGCCATCGATGGTGACGGTGAACGGCAGCGTCGGCGTGAAGGTGCCTGCCGGGTCGGCGTGCTCGTACTCGGTGACGGTGATCGTCGTCTGGATGGCGTCGATCGCCGCGGTGAGCACACCGAGCTCGCGGCAGTCCTTGCTGCCCGTGACCCGCGAGAGCCGACCGCCGGCGTCGTAGCCGTTGGTCACGACCTCCCCATCGGGTAGTGTCACGCTGGCCAGTCGACCGAGCCAGTCATGGTCGTAGGCCGTGGTGAAGGGTCCGGTGTTTGGGTGCGGTCCGGTCATCGTCGTGATGTCCTTTGCCAAGCGGCCGTTGGCGTCGTACTCGAACGTCTGCACACGCGCCTTGTCCTCGGCGTGGACGAGGCGGCCTGCGGCGTTGCCCGCCTCCGGATGGCCGAGGTAGCCGCCGAAGTCGAGCGTCACGGGCGGCTCGTCCGGGTAGGTGATCGAGGTGAGCAGCCCGAAGTCGTAGCCGAAGCGGGTGCGCACGTCGTTCTCCTCGCGGAGGACGGGGCTCTGCTCTGAGGTCTTGTTCCCGGCCAGGTCGAACGTCCAGTCGACGAGGCCACCGTCGGGCGTCGTCGTCGACGTGCGCCGACCGAGCAGGTCGTAGGTGTGTGTCGTGGTCAGTCCGCCGGGTGAGACCGCAGTGAGCAGCTGTCCCATCCGGTCGTACGTGAACGTCGTGCGCTGGGGCACGCCGCCCGGCTCGGTCTCGTCGACGGGCGTGTCCGGGTCGTCGGGGACCGGAGCGCTACGGTCCTCGGTGACGAGGACGTTGTCGTACGCGTCCATCCACGTCTTCGTGTGCCGCCCGCGGGGGTCGGTGGCGTCGATCGTCGCAGTCTTCCCGTAGCCGGGCAGCACCTCGAAGGCGTAGGCCGTCCGCGTTGTCGCGCCGTTGGACAGCCGCTCCTCGACGATGCGGTCGAGGGCGTCGTACGTCGTGATCGTCGCGAGGTCGAGACCCGGGTTGGACAGGTCGACGGTGTAGTCCGCGAGCGTCTTGCCGGTCTGGAGGAACGGCTTCCACTCGTGGATCGTCCGGCCGAGGCCGTCGACGTCGGAGCCACCCTCGGCCGCGAAGCCGGGGCCCGTCTGCCCCGTCACCGGGTCGTAGACGACGGCGTCGCGCTTGCGTCCGGTGACGCGGCCGGACCCGTCGGCGTACGTCGCCGTGTCGATGGTCGTGCCCGCGTTGAGCTGGTCGGTGTGCGCGACGGTCGCGTAGGGGTAGTCCGGGTCGGCGGGGTGGTAGGCGAACGTCGCCACCCCGCCGTCCGGCGAGGTGATCGTCCGGAGGCGGCTGTACGCGTCGTACGTGTACCGCGTCACGTTCCCGTTGGCGTCGGTGCGGGTGGCGACGCGACCGGTCGGCCCGTCGAAGGTCGCCCGCGTCGTGATCCCCACCGCGGGGCCGGTCGGCTGGACGTCATCCTTGATGAACGCGCGGGTCGTGTCCGCGGGGTCGGCGCCCTGCGGGTCGCCCGAGCCGACGAGCTCGAAGTCCGTCACCTGCGCCACGTTCGCGTGGTTGACGTCGTCGTAGAGGTAGCGCACGGCATACCGCTTCCCGTCGGCGTCGGGGGGCAGGACGATCCGGTTGTAGCTGCCATACGCATCGAACGCGAACCGCGTCTCGGCGTATGCCGCGGGGTTGCCTCCCGCTGCCGGCGCGAGCAGCTCCTTGAAGACCGTCACGGCATTGTTGTCGCAGTAGTCCGCCCTTCCGTCCCGCGAGCGCAGGATCGTGCCGTCCGGGGCCCTGACCTCGATCGCCACGGGCTGCGCATTCCACGTCTGGCAGACGGTCGGCGACCAGTACGGTGCGACGTGCGTCGGCGTCGACGTGAGGGTTGCGCCGCACCCGAACTCGGCCTGCAGTGCCGGGCTCGAGCCCGTCGTGCAGGTGGCGTAGGCGATGGTCGCCACGGTGTCGTCGCCCGGTGTGCCGGGAAGACCGGAGTCGACGACGGTCGTCGGGTTGCCGAGCCGGTCGTAGGCGTAGGTCATCGTCGTCGTCTGCTCGCGGACGCCCGCGGCGTACCAGTCCTGTTCCACCCTCGCGACCTGCGGCGTGGCGCGCGTCGCGAGGAGCGCGTCGACGGTGCGGCCCGAGAGGTTCAGCGGGGCGTACCCGCTGCCCGGTCCGGCGAGATCGAGGTCGAGGTCCTTGAGATCCCACGTCGTGCGAGTCCGCTGCACGGTGGGCGCGCCCGCGGCACCGTCGTGGACCGAGGTCTGGTACTCGAGGCCCGCCTCGAAGACCGACTGGTTGTGGAACCGGTGCACGGTGGTCCGCACCGCGGCGGTCTGAGTGGGGTTGGCCAGGTCGCTGTGGTCCCAGCGTCGGTAGTGGTCGGACTCCGTCACGACGTCGTAGCCGAGGCTCGTGCGGTGGACGAAGTCGTAGCGCAGGGTGCCGTAGCTGATCGTCTTGCGCCGCTCGGAGATGCCGTCGGCACCGCGGCTCGAGGCGACCTTCACCTCGGTGAGGACCCACTCGCTGCCGGGGTGCAGGGTCGTGTTGCCGTCACGCCGGTAGTCCAGGGACAGGGTGCCCCCGGTCGGGGTCGTCACCGTACTGAGGAGGTTGGTCCGGCCCTGGGTGTTGAGCGAGACCTCGATCTTCCCGCTGTCCTTGACCCGGCGGACCGTGTCGGCGTAGCCGTCGCCGTTGACGTCGACGAGGTCGACGTCGGTCGAGGTCAGGCTGTTCTCATAGTGGCCGCCCGGGTTGAGGATGAGATAGCAGGCGACGGCGCAGAGCGGGATGCCGACGGTGACGTCGACGCCGCCGCCGACGCTCTCGGACGTGTCCTGGCGGATCTGCTGCTGGCCCTCGGCCTCGATGGGCCCCACGATCGGGTAGTTGAGGCTCGCGTGGGTGCCGTAGACGCGCTGGTCGGTGAGGCCGGTCCCGTTGCTGAAGGCCACCTTGACGGCGCCGCCCTTGTTGTAGAGGGCATCGAGCAGACCGTCGCCGTTGACGTCCTCCCACGCGACGTTGGGCAGGTCGACGTTGGCGTTCTTCGACACGCCGGCCGAGAAGCCCATGTTGTCGATGTTGACGCCGAGGCTCGCGCCGACGGACCCGCTGTAGGAGTTCGTCGACGAGAACGCGCTGACGGTCCACCGGAACTTCGGGGCGAACGAGTGCCCGAGGTTGAGCCGGACGTAGATCTCGTCGTCGTCGACCGTGATCCGGTCGGGCAGGCCGTCGCCGTTGAGGTCCGCGATGGTCTCCTGGACCGGAATGGTCTCGTCGCGCGGCACCTTGGTGAGCGCGTCGTCGTCCTCGTGCGCGTTCTGCGACGTCGGGTTCGTGAAGCTGGCCCCCCCACCGAGGGAACCACCGATGTTGCCGCCGAAGGAGGAGTCGGAGGCCGACTGCCCCTTGCCCGCGGCGTTCCCCTTCGTCGAGTTCGTCGTGCCCTTGGAGTTGCCGGAGATGCCGATGGGCGCACCGCCGAAGCCACCCGAGACCGCGATGGTCGTCGCGGAGTTCACCGTGCTCACCCCACCACCCGCGCACGCCACGCGAGCGTTCGCCGGGCCGCACTCCTGGGTGCCGCGCGGGTTGGTGTAGGTGATCGCGTCGGGTCGGACGGTGTCGGGGAAGCCGTCGCCGTTCATGTCGAGGTAGTCGACGAGGCTGCGGGTCCACCCGGCCGCGAAGCTGCCGCTCAGCGGGCCGATGCCGGCCATGAGCATGAAGACCGGACCTGTCTCGCCGAGCAGGTTCGGGGCCGTGACCGAGCCGCTCGAGCCGCCCGTCATCGGCAGGTCCTCGCCGAGGCGCGATGCGCCGGCGAGCCCGCCCTCGGCCGTGAAGATCTTCGCCCTCGGGCCCTCCCAGCGCTGCTGCAGCGTCGAGGCCTGCACGACCGGCCGGAAGGCGTAGGCGTCGGGGATCTCCTCTGTCGCCTTCTCCGGATCGAAGGGGGGCGGCGTGCCCGAACCGCTCGAGTGGCCGCTGAAACCCGTCTGGTTGATGGAGTCGTCATCGGGGCAGGCACCCCCGTAGAGCGCCTGGCACGCGTCGTCCTTGTCCTCGTACGGGTCGCCCGACAAGGACGACGAGAGGAACGCACCCTGGTCGAGCTTGGTCGTGGCCTTCGGGCCGGTGGCGGTGTAGCCGGCGGCTGCCCAGCCGCGGTACGCGACGGGGAAGAAGCCCTGGGCACCGGCCCAGTTGAGCGTCTCGGTCGGGTCGGCCGACTTCTCGACGGCCCCTTCCTTCCACTCGAGGACGACGTCGACACCGCTGAGGTTCGCCGAGATGCCGGCGTTGCGCACGGTCACGTCGAACCAGTAGCCGGTGCCGTTCGTCAGGGTGAGGTCCACCAGGTCCACGTCCACGGTCGACGCGCCGGAGCCCACCGTGACGACCTGCTTGTAGACCACACCCGCTGCCGTCTTGGCCGTGACGACGAGGTCGCCGCCCGGGTTGTCCGCCGACAGGGAGGCCTTGAGCACGGGCGTCACCGTCCGGCCCAGCGTCGACGACCAGGCGCTCGCCGGCCCGGTGCGGTCGGTGTGGGGGTAGGTGTCGGCGTCCATGTGCGGCGAGATCCACGTCTTCGTGTCGTCGCACACGCCGCTCGTCTTGAAGCACAGCTCCGTCGGCTCGATCCAGTCGATCGCGGTCAGGGCGACCGGTGAGTCGACGGCGAGGCGGGTCTGGACGGCGTCGTAGCCGGTGACCACGCCGTTGCCGTCGACGATCGGAGCGTTGAAGGAGGGAGACGCCGTGATCCGGAAGCGCCCGGTCTCGGCCTTGCCGATGGTGATCACGCGCAGGTTCGCCGCGGTCTGGCTCGCGTAGCAGCCGAAGGACGTCGTCGCGTCGGCGACGCACCACTGGCCGGACTGCGCTGTGATCGTCTTGACCCGAGGCGTGTCGACCACGCCGCTCGCCGTGATCGGCGTGACCGTCACCGCAGCCGAGGAGAACGAGCCGTTGGCGCGGCGCACGCGGACCTCTGGCAGGAAGTCGTCGCTCGTGGCGGCCGTCTTTTCGAGGGCGGTGCGGAAGCTCGCCGTGCCACCGTTCCCGACTGCGGTGAACAGGCCCGGGCGGCCGGCCAGGGTGAAGTCGTCGACGAGCGAGTAGCGGCGCTGGTCCAAGCCGTTGGCATCGAGGGCCGGCCCACCGGCATACGCGATGTCGGCCTCCCACACCACGGAGTCCCCGTTGCCGAGGGGACGCGAGCCGGTGCGGAAGTAGAGCGACTGGCCCTTGATGACCGACACGCTCAGGGCGGCCGGCTGCCAGGTCGGGGCAGCCTTCGACACGGACGCCGTCGCCACTTCGGTGTCGGCGTACTGGATGGCCAGGCGGACCGAACCGGCCGCGGTGTCCTCCGCCGGCGGCGTCTGGAGCGTCGCCTTCGCCGTCACCTGGACCGTGCCGGTGAACGGCGCCGTCCAGCGCTCGACCGTGTCGACGGGCGGGATCGCCTCGCGCAGCCGGTCGACCATCTGCTGGAAGCTCGCGTCCGTCATCGGCACGGTCGCGGACGAGAGGGGCACGCGGGTCAGGTCGTCCGAGGACGAGAACGTCGGCAGGCAGGCCTCGACCCCGGTCCTGGCCGGGTCACAGACCAGGTGGTTGAAGAGGACCTGGGTGCCGCGCACGAGGTCGGGCAGGCCGTCACCGTTCGCGTCGGTGAAGTAGCTGTCGACCCAGCTCCACTGGCCGCCGACGTTGAAGACGCCGTAGACGCCGAAGTACGCCTCGACACCCCCCTGGATCCCGATCGAGCGCTGGACGGGCAGTCGGCTGAAGCCGGCGAGCTCGTGCATCGGCCCGAAAGTGACGCCGGTCGTCCGCGCCGTCGACGGTGTCGTGGTGTTGAGCTGGTACCGGATCATCGACTCGTCGCCCGCGGGCTCCGCGACCAGGTTCGTCGTCTTGCGGTACACCTTGTCGGGCAGACTGTCGCCATTGAGGTCCATGAACTCGATGAGCGACTCGTTCGTGGCGCCGTTCATCGCGAACGACCCGCCGGCCGAGCCGGTCTTGCTCGGGCTGGCGGGGTTGAAGCCGACGTAGATCCGGCCGTCGCCGGCGTTCGTCGCGGACGTGCCGAGGGCACTGAGCTTCGAGGGGACGAGCGCGGTGCCGGACGGCTGCGCACCGGTTTCCCACTGGGTGGGTGCGTCGAAGCCGCTGCCCGCGGCCGCCACGTCGTCGTGGTAGGCGAAAGTGTGCTTCATCCCCTTCGTGGGACACGAGGCGAGTCCGTTGCAGCCGATCTGGATGACGCTGCGCAGGCGACTCTTGCCGAAGTGCGGGTCAGAGTCGTAGCGGAGGACGTACCGCGTCACGACCTTCGAGCTCGGCCGGTGGACGACGTCGATCGACGTGAGCAGGTCCTGGTCGAGGTCGAGCACTCCGCCACGACCGTCGAGGCGCGCGTCGGAGCGCCCACCTGGCGTGCGGACGAAGCGCACCTCGTACGTCGGGTTCTCCGGCTGCCCGCTGGCGGTGCTGCCGGCCGTGTAGAGGATCTTGCTCAGGAAGACGTGCTTCGGACAGACCTGTCCGCCGGGGCAGCTCGCTCCCGCGGAAAGCGGGGCCCAGCCGGTCGCTGCACTGGTGCTGCGCTGGTAGAGCACGGTCTCGTACTCGTAGCGGACCAGGTTGACGCCGATGTCGCGCTGCGCGGTGAGCATCCACCGCACCCCGTTCCCCTGCGCGTCGGAGAGGATTCCGGACGGCCTGCGGGACTTGTCGTCGACCCCTGCCTTCGTCCCGACTCGGCCGAGCGGCCCGCCCGCGTCGGGCGCGCCGCCGTAGAAGCGCACGCCGCCCTTCTTGTCGCGCACCTCCCACCAGTAGTTGCTCGGCTTGTCCCCGTGGCGGACGATCTGCTCGAACTCTGTCTCGACACGGCGGCTGAAGTCCTGCCGCTCGGCCACCCGTGGCGCGAGGACGGCCTTGACCGCGTTGGGCACGAGCGGGTCGCCGTCGAGCGTGTACGACTCGCTCTCGACGTCGCCACACGGAGGCGACTTCGTGGTGCCGTCGCAGAAGCGCGGCGCGCCGAAGGAGGTGTCCACCGCCACCTCGCCGACGGAGATGTCCCAGCCGAGGCCGGCCCACGACGAGCCGCCGCCCGAGTCGTAGCTCAGGGCCAGCTCAGGAGTGTCCCCGCGACCTCGGGGCAGCTGCAACGGGTAGGAGAGCCCGGCGGACCCGCCGGCATTCGCCTCGGGCGGGACGACCTGCGAGAGACCCTCGGTCACATCGGCGTAGAGGAGGTCTGCCGTGGCGCCCTCACCGAGCTCTTGCGGTGAGGTCGGCGCCGTGCCGGGCAGGGTCGACTCCAGCAGACCCGCGAACGGCGTCGCGGCCCAGGCGGGTACAGCCGCCGTCGCTGCGAACAGCACGGCGATGGCTGCTCCGATGGGTCGGGCACGGCGGAAGCGCAGGTGGTGCCGGGAAGGTACGGAGGCATGACGGACAGACCACATGTGAGCTCCCTCAACGATGACCCCCGACCGGAGGAAGGCGACTTCCGACCCCGAGTGTGACCCTGCTCACGCTAGGGGGCAGTGGCCGGGCCGTCCCGGAAATCAGCAAAACCGGCGCTCGCCGTGGCCTGACGGCGCCCCGATCGGTCAGGGAGTGAAGGCGTCCCGAAAACGCCGGAGCGCAACCTCGCTGGCACCGGATGCGAAGGCCTCCAGCCCGACCGTCCCCTCGAAGCCCATCTCCACGAGGGCCCTCGCGATCGCGGGGTAGTTGATCTCGCCGGTGCCGGGTTCGCAGCGCCCGGGGACGTCGGCGACCTGAACCTCCCCGATCCACGGGAGCGCCCGGCGGCAGAGCTCGATGAGGTTCCCCTCGCCGATCTGTGCGTGGTAGAGGTCGAGCATCAGGCGCAGGTGCGGGCTGTCGACCGACTCGACGAGCGAGAGGCAGTCGGCCGCCGATGCGAAGGGGACACCGGGATGGTCGACGGCAGTGTTGAGGTTCTCGAGGACGAAGGTCATCCCCTCTCGCTCACCGAGACGCGCGATCCGGGTCAGGGTGTCCCGCGCAGTGAGCCACATCCTGCCCGTGACCACGGACTCCGGGCGGACCGGCAGGCCGTGGGCGTCGAGACCCGTACCGTGCAGGTTGAGGCGCGCGATGCCGAGTCGTTGGGCAACGGGGACGGACTGCTCGGCCGTGGACAGGAGCTCGTCCGCGCCCTCGGGATCGCTGAGACGCCCCCGGATGTAGCCGGTCATGGACGAGTAGACGACGCCTTCCCCACGGAGGGCCTCGAGCGCGGCGATGTCGTGGCGGGTCCAGTCCCAGATCTCCACCGCGAAGCCCAGTGCATGGATGCGCCGGATGCGCTCGAGGACCGGCAGGTCCAGGAAGACCATCTCGGAGCTGACGGCCAGGGTGAACGGGCTGCTCATGCGGAACCCTCCTGCGTGTCCGGCCGATCCTTGGCGCGGAGGGCGACGGTGCCGGCGGTCTCGACCGACTCGATGCAGGCCAGCGCGATCGCGAGCGCTGCGCGGGCGTCCTCGCCACCGACTTCGGGAGCCGACCCCGCGCGGACGGAGCGGCAGAACGAAGCGAGCTCAGCGGCATACGCCTGGGGAAATAGCTCGATGTCGGCCCGCATGGTGGGGCTGGCGACGCCGCTGCGCGTCCAGTGCGACATGGCGACCTGGGCAGGCGTGCCCGCGGTGACCATGCCCTCTGACCCGAAGAACTCGCCCCGCACGTCGTAACCGTAGGCGGCGGAGAAGCTCGCCTCGGCGGTGGCGATGGCGCCGTTGTCGTAGCGGATCGTCACCACAGCGGTGTCCAGCAGGCCCGCTTCCTTGAAGTCGGGTGCGACCAGCGCATCCGCCATCGCGTTGACCTCGATGGCCTTCGCGCCCGCGTTGAACCAGTTGAGCGTGTCGAAGTCGTGGATGAGGGTCTGGGTGAAGATCGTCCACGGCGGGACGGCGCCCGGGTTGGCGAGTCCGGGATCGCGAGTCAGCGAACGGAGGAGCTGTAGGCGGCCGATGCCACCGGCCGCCACGAGCTCGTGCGCCGCAGCGAAGTCGGCGGCGAAGCGACGGTTGAAGCCAACCTGGAGCGGCACGCCCGCCTCGCGGCAGGCGGCGATCGCGCGGTCGGCGTCGTCCAGGGTCATCGCCATCGGCTTCTCGACGAAGACTGCCTTGCCAGCTTGCGCTGCTGCGACGACGAGGTCGGCGTGCGCCGCACTGGCCGAGGTGATCGCGACGGCCTCGACACGTGGGTCCTCGATCAGGGCCTGTGGTTCGGTCGAGGCCTGGGTGCCCAGCGTGTCCGCTAGGTGGCGGGCGGCGCCCTCGGCCGGGTCGGCAACGAGGACGAGCTCGGCCTCGGGAAGTCGGCGGGCGATGGTGGTCGCGTGGTAGGTGCCGATGCGGCCGGCCCCGATGAGGCCGAAGCGAACGGGTTCAGTGGGGGTCATGGTGTGCTCCTTGGTGCGGTCTACTAGAGCGCTCTAGTGATTCCCCAGTGAAGCGAGATACGAAGGCGGCGTCAAGGGGATCGGGGCGGAAAACTGGAGCGCTCTAGGTACAGTGGTCGCCATGTCGCGTCGCAGGGTCACCATGGAGGACGTCGGAGCCCGTGCTGGCGTCTCACGCGCCCTGGTGTCGATCGTCTTCCGCGGCGTCCCTGGAGCATCCGAGTCGACGCGTGAACGGGTGCTCGCAGCGGCACGCGAGCTGGACTATCGGACGGACACGCGGGCGAGCCGGCTCGGGCGGTCCCGCACGCGGACCCTCGGAGTCGTGTTCTCCGTGGGCCACGCCTTTCACGGGGACCTGCTCGAATCCCTTTACGTGGAGGCCGAATCCGCGGGGTACGAGCTGATCCTGAGCGGCGTGACGCAGCAGCGGTCTGAGGAACAGGCGGTCGAGACCCTCCTGGCCGAGCGTTGTGAGGCCCTGCTGCTCATCAGCAGCCGCCTGCCCGCGTCGCGGCTGGCCGAGCTGGCTGTGCAGGTGCCTGTGGTGAGCGTGTTGCGACCTGTCACGGCGGTGGGGGTCGACGTCGTGCGCACAGACGACGCGGACGGGATGCGCCAAGTCGTCGAGCGGCTCGTGGACCTCGGGCACAGGCGGATCGCTCTGCTCGACGGCGGACGGGCGGCCGGAGCGGCGCAACGGCGTCAAGGGTTTCGGTCCGCCCTACGCAGGCAGTTGCCGGAGGCCACCGAGGTGCTCGTGCCAGGGGGGCTGACCGAGCAGGACGGCGCGGCGGCAGCGCGGTCGTTCCTGACGCTCGACGAGCCGCACCCGACGGCCGTCGCCGCGTTCAACGACCGCTGTGCCCTCGGCTTCATCGACGTCGTGAGGCAGCAGGGCCTCCGCGTCCCTCGGGACGTCTCAGTGGTCGGGTTTGACGACATCAGACAGGCTGCGTACGAACACGTCGGCCTCACGACCGTGCACCAGGACGCGCAGGAGCTCGGTGCGCGCGCCCTCGAGCGGGTCACCGCGCACCTCGACGCCGCGGAGACCGACATCAGGGAGGTCGTCGTGAGACCCAGCCTGGTCATCCGCAGGTCGACCCGGCCTCCCATGACCGACTGACCCAGGCTGCATCAGACAGCCGCAACGCCCCGGCAGTCCCGTGGCGAGCTCGTTGAACCCCTGCGGGCCGAACACCCCGATCTCGCGCACGATGAGCAGGCTCCGACTCGACCTGCCGGTGCTGATGGTCTGGGGCGACCGCGATCCCTTGGGCGGTCCCGACGTGGCACGGGCAGTAACCAGCATGATTCCGGAAGCCCGACTCGAGCTGTTGCCAGCAGCACACGTGCCCTCCCTCGGTCATCCTGATCGGGTCGCGAAGCTGCTCTCCGACTTCGTGCGCGCAGACTGAGTCCTCCCAGGGCGGCACTTCCTGCACACTCGACTTTGAGGGCGGCACCTTCTGCGCACTCGACTGGGGGCGGCGCTGGTGCGCTCTCGACTCAAGCGCTTGGCGGAGCGGTGGTTCCCCGCACGACGAGGACTGGCTC
>Ga0209347_1002638_pt1 | contig 22983 bp, 17 predicted proteins | sample AutmiccommuBRH23_FD_187382 | JGI IMG/M metagenome (GOLD analysis project Ga0209347, IMG submission 187382) | Deep subsurface microbial communities from Mt. Terri, Switzerland - Autotrophic microbial communities BRH/23 (SPAdes) (version 2) | ecosystem: Environmental > Aquatic > Deep subsurface >...
TCAATGCCGTTTTGTTTTATAACCTTTTCAAGGCTTGTCTTGATATTGTTCAATATAACCTGCTTGTCCTCACACAGGACTATATGGATCGACATGTGGATCACCTCCAAATATGTTCAAATACATTCTTTATATGCTATTAAATAGCATGATCCCTAGAAACATTCGACAAAAAAACATTTTTCCCTTTTATAATACACAAAATGTCTCTTTTATTATATCAAATGTAAAAATGATTACTAACTTTTTATTCTTATTGAGTATATTATTCTATCAAAAATTACCTTGTAATAGTTGCGCCATTCCTTTTCCGGCACAAAAAAGCTTATCCTGTACATTCTGCTTGAAGGGCCTTCTACAAACACCTCATAAGCCTTGTTATATTCGCCCTTCTGGTTTGCTCTGCTATATTCCGTCAGATAAGCCTTTCTATTATCTGTCATTATTTCCTTTACGTCAAAGTACTTGAAATCAACAACACCCACAGCTGATTTTTTTGACTCTTCGACAAACTGCTTTAAAGGCTTGGAAAGCTTCCATACTTGAACCAAACCATGTATTCTTTTGTCCTTGGATATGAAGTCCATATGATATAACACTTCTCCCCCGGTAAAGGATACTTCATTTGTATACCATGAATCAGGCAATTCAAAATGAAAGGTATTATCCATCACATTGTAAGCTTCAAAAAGTTGTTTAGATACCCTCTCCACTTCAATATTTTCCTTAAAGGCGCCTACTGCTGCCGGAAGCTTGCCTACATAAAAAAAAGCTGCACTTAAGATTATAATTGAGATGAACGAAAAAACATATGTAAGCTTTTTCCTGTTAATTAACATTATACATCACTCCCTCAGGTGCTTTGAAATTTTCAAAGCACCAAAATATTGATTTATTATAATAAATGATATTAAGCAGTACGCTGATACAGAACACCGGAACGCATAGAGCTCAAAATTGTACAGCTTATCAAAAAACATGGTCGAAAAATCTAAAATGACATTTAATATCTATTATTGTATAATGTTCTTAAATTAAAAATTAATGGAGGTTTTAACGTTGAGATATATAGATCTGAGAAGTGATACTGTTACACAGCCTACCGATGAGATGCGCGAAGCAATGGCAAAAGCAATTGTCGGAGATGATGTATACGGGGATGACCCGACTATCTGTCTTTTAGAAAAAAAAGCCGCAGAATATGCCGGTAAGGAGGCTGCTCTTTTTGTTCCCAGCGGCACCATGGGAAATCAGCTGGCAGTAATGACGCATACCAGAAGGGGAAATGAAATAATAGCCGAAGAAAACTGTCACATTGTACAGCACGAAGTGGGAGGCACCGCAGTACTATCCGGTGTGCAGCTCAGGACAGTCGCGGGACAGAAGGGTATCATGGAGCCCCAGTCTGTGGAAAAAGCAATCCGTGATAACGATATACATTATCCTGAGACCGGCTTGATCTGCATGGAGAATGCATTATCAAACGGCACTGTTGTACCCCTTCCAAGAATGAAGGAAATATACGGTATAGCAAAGAAACATAACCTACCTGTCCACCTTGATGGCGCAAGACTTTTCAATGCTGCAGCGTTTCTGGGCGTGGATGCGGGACAGATAACGCAATATACCGACTCTGTAATGTTCTGTCTCTCCAAGGGCTTATGTGCTCCTATAGGATCAATGCTTGCAGGCAACCGGAATTTCATAGACAGAGCAAGGAAGAACAGAAAGCTCTTAGGCGGAGGAATGCGGCAAGCAGGCATACTTGCTGCTGCCGGACTTATAGCACTTGAGAAAATGTCAAAACGTCTCCATATCGATCACGACAATGCAAGGTATATGGCAAAACGCCTGGTGGAGATACCCGGAATAAAGCTTACCCATGAGGATGTCCATATAAACATGGTGTTCTTTGATATGGAGGAAACAGGCATAAGCTCCGATAAGCTTGTAACGGAATTGTATGAAAAAGGTATAAAGATAAACGGCGTCGAAGGCGGCTTCATGAGATATGTCACAAACAATGACGTGACCAAGGAAGACATCGACTATACCATCCGGTGCATGAAGGATATAATGAAATAGCCAAAGAACCGCAGCAGCCGCTGCGGTTCTTTTATCGTTCAATATAGTTTTTTACATTCTTAAGTATTATGTCTATTGTGCCGTCACCGTTCCGTTTGATTTGGAATTTATCCTTATCATTATAAACCTCGTTGTCTATGTAAAGCTCAATGGACTTGTCCACCTTGAGCCTCTTCCTCTTCAGTTTCTTTTCAGCCCATTCCCGGTCTATTGGTACATCATTTTCAGTTATTCCTTCACCGGCTATAACAGCTTTGAATTCATTTTTTACCATAATGTCGTTGAAGCTCTCTTCAGCAACTCTTTGTACATCAAATCTATCTTCATTCCGCAAGTGGTCAGATAGCCTTGTTCTGAACCGTTCCGCCTCCTGGGCATTATCCTTGAAGGCTTTCCTGGCAAACTGCTCCGATACTCTGCTTATTATCTTGGTATTCTCCCGCCTGTCTCTCGTAAAGGTACATTTGAGAAAGGAATTTGTAAATATCCCCTCTTTATCCTTGTCCAACACCAGCATATTGTACTCACTATCATCTTTAGGCTCCCTTATTACAACAGCTTTGGACACCTTCTGACTCAGCCCGGGAAGTCCTGTACGGTTCACTCCTATAGTAACTATCGGATTGCCGCTTCCATCCTTTATATAATGGCAGTAGGAATTAGTAAAATTAAGCTTCAGAATAGCCAGAAACTTCCCCTCCTGGCTGTCAAAATGACAGACAGCCATATCGCCGGAGGACTCCTTTTCATCAGTTCCGATACATCTGAAAAGATATTGGGACAGCTTATTGCTGTGATCTACAAATTGTTCCTCGTCCTCAAATATCTCCTTGCACAGCTCCTTTACTACATTCTTCTCCTCGCCAAAATATGCCGGCCTGGCTTCTTCATCTTTTAAAATCTTCAATAGATGGCTTTCAAAATACTCATACACCTCTTCGGTCAGCTCCAGCTCCTTATCAGTCAATACTGTGGTGTTGTTCTCCCGGTCAAGCACATTCAATGCAACCTTGTTTACTATGATATCTTCAATATTCCTCAATTAATACTACCTCCGAAACATATATTAGCGTTTTCCATACATGAAGATAATATCACATAAATCGGTTTTTGTATTGAGTTATATATCATAATGGGCAATGGGTTTTAGTATTTCTTCGAAGTCCATGCGGACGAACACTGTTCGTCCCTACATTCCTCGTATCTCGCATCTCGAGTCTCGTATCTACTTTACCTTCTGCCTTCTAAGGAGAAATATGAAAAATGGGCCGCCCATTATAGAGGTCATTACTCCTACAGGTATTTCCACCGGTTGTATAAGCACCCTTCCAACCGTATCGGACAGCACCAGCAATACTGCACCTAAAAGTGCTGAGTAGGGTATAACTCTTTTGTTGTCGGAACCTATGACAAGTCTTATAATGTGAGGTGCTACCAGACCCAGAAATGCTATTGTACCGCCTGTAGAAACCACAATGCCTACAATAAGAGCACAGGTTATGAGAAGTATGTTTTTCAAGGCTGCCGTATTGATACCGAGGTGATGGGCAGCATCCTCCCCCATCACAAGAATATTAAGCTCTCTGGTATAATACATCAGCACTGCCAATGAGGGCAGTATGAATATTGAAGCTATGTAAAATTCATTCCAGGTTGCCATGGATAAGCTGCCCATGGTCCAGAACACAATATGCTCTATCTTATCGTGATTCAGCATCATAAGAAAGGATATCACCGATGCCAGAAAATAACTTACTGCCACACCTGCCAGCAGAAGGGAATTAATTGACATTCTGCTTCTTGTATAGGCAAGGCTGTAGACGAAAAACAATGTTAAGACAGCACCGATAAATGCAAATACACCTGTGGTCTCTATTCCCATTACGCTTGCATTCAAGCCTGTTATAATTGATATAACTGCTCCCAGGGCAGCTCCCGAAGACATCCCCAGTGTATAAGAATCGACAAGAGGATTCTTGAATATTGACTGCATTACACCACCCACAGCAGCAAGCCCGGCTCCTATGACAGCCGCCAGCAATATTCTGGGAAGCCTTATATCCATAAGAATGGAGGCATTTACTGTATCCGTTCCCTTGGATAGTATTTCAATTATTTCCTTTATGCTGATATCTACAGCCCCGGTTGCCGCTGCCAGCAGCAAAGATACTGCAAGCAGCACAACAAGAATGATAAACACCGGCCAGCTCTTTTTATTAATTCTCTCCATGGGTTTCAACCACCTTCAGAATTTCTTCCCCGAGCCTTTTGCTGTCTGTCAGCATTGCATAACCCCTGCCTTTTATACACTCATAAAGCTGCAGTGCAATACCTCCTGTATAATCCCGCTCTGCAAAGCTCTCATCCTCAAGTATTAACAGTGGCTTACCCTCCAGCTCCTCTTCAAGCAGAAGCTCCAGGTTTCTTTTATTGGACTTCCCTATATACAGTCCCGCAAGTACTATTGCATCAGCTTCTGCAGCAAGCTCCCTGTTCATTGCATAGGCTTCATCGGATATACCTACAAAAGGCACCTCCTCTGCAATTTTCACAGCATTCTCCTTGGAGATTTTCCAGTCAAGATCCCCAATAGCGAGTACTCCACTGCTAAGGTCAAAGCCCTCGGAGTGAAGCGTGCCTATGATACTGCTCCCGCTTCCTCCACCGCATATTACATGAACCCGTACTCCTTTTTTTTCTATATTCGGTCTGGTAAGGGTATATATATATGGCTTACTACCTACAGGACTGACCGAAACATATACATCAGTACTGAATATTTCCTTGATGTTGGACGTAGTCAAGGTCTCAAAGGGGGTCCCCTGCCGCATAATTTTCCCTTCCTTCATCATCACAATATAGTCACTGTATGCAGATGCCATGTTGAGGTCATGAAGAACGGTAATTGCTGTAAGCTTCCTGTCAACACACATTTTCTTAATAAGGTTCAATATTTCAACCTGGTGCTGAAGGTCCAGGTGGGATACGGGCTCGTCAAGAATAAGTATGTCCGGCTCCTGGGCTAATGCTTGTGCCAGAATGACCCTCTGACGCTCCCCCCCCGAAAGCTCCATAAAGCTTCTGTCTTTTAAGTGAGTCGTATTTGTATATTCCATGGCCTTCTCAGCAATCTCCATATCCTCACCGGTCTCGCCTCTAAGCTTGTTGACATACGGGTATCTCCCCATAAGTACAACATCTGAAACCCTGAAGTCAAATTCAAGGGAGGTATTCTGCGGTACAAAGGAAAGCAGTTTGGCCTTCTCTCTGTTCTTCATATGATTGATGTCTCTGCCCTCGAGGTATACAACACCCTTTTGAGGCTTAAGTACAGAGGAAATGACTTTGAGAAGGGTGCTTTTGCCTGAGCCGTTAGGGCCTACCAGGCAAAAAAAGCTGCCCTTACTGATATTCATATCAACCTGCTCCAGAACTTTTTTAAGATCATAACTGAAGCTCAGCTTTTCAATCTGTATATGGTTATCCATTTAAACCATTCCTCACTTTATACCTATGTTGAGTATATATTTTTGCCTCGTGTTTCGTTCCACGTGCCTCGTGCTTTGGGTATACCTCCGAAGCCTTGCCTGAGTCCTCGCATCTCGTATCTAGTATCTCGCATCTATTATCTATTCTCCGTAGAATACTTTCTCCATTTCTTCCACTCCCTGGATTATCCTTGGCCCCGGTCTTGATATTGTGTTGTCATCAGACATTATATATACTTTTCCCTGATTAACGCATTCAAGCTTACTGAATATCTGGTTCTTTGACAGGTCTTCCTTTGTCATGCCCTTATCTGTAGAATGAAGAGCCGCTACAAGCATTTCAGGATTATCCTTTACCAGCTGCTCAGCACTATATTTTGCCCAGCTCTCAACCTTTTCAGCAACATTGATCCCTCCTGCAGCCTTTATTACATCATTTATGAAAGTCTTTGAACCTGCAGTTGTAAGTGGATCTGCCCATACAACATAGAATACCGTGGGCTTTTTCTTATCCTTTGTCCTAGCTTCTATCTCTGCGATTTTGTTCTTCATACCGGTTGTTATTTCGTAAGCTTTGGCTTCAGTTCCAGTTATCCTGCCGATAAGCTCTATACTCTGGTAAATAGCTTCAAAGCTCTCTGCCTCTGTAACAATTACAGTAATGCCCATATTCTCAAGGGCTTTTACAGCTTCCTCCTGTATATAACCGGCCAGCACCACATCAGGCTGCACCTTCTTTATGAGCTCCATATTCGGCCCATCAAAGGTTCCTACCTGCTCGACCTTCCTGGCTTCTTCAGGATAGTCACAGTAGCTGGTTACTCCTACAACCCTTTCCCCTGCGCCAAGAGTAAAAAGTATCTCTGTATTGGATGGCGACAAGGAGACTATCCTCTGAGGAATCTTATCAAGCACTATATTCCTGCCTTTAAAATCCGTCACTTCGACCTTCGACGTATCTGCAGACTCCCCGCTTTCTACCGGCGGTGTCTCCGGTGGTGCCACAGCCTTGGTACAGCCTGCAAGGCTCAGTATCATAATCAATGCAATTGCAATCATTAACAGCTTTTTCATTTAAACAACTCCCCATTTAAGTGATTTTGGAATATAACATAGTCAATATATTTTGCGAAAAACATTTTGCATTCTTAATTCAAATTTCGCAAAATGTTTCCTTGATTGTTATTGAATTCGCACTTTGCCCAATATAAATTCTTTTGTGCGTTCAATATATCCGCAAAAAATAAAAGTTCCTTCTACCAAATAAAAGGAACAAAAATGCTGTATAAGCACCTCCCTATCTCTCGTAGGTAAGCTTCAAATTCAGGTAGGTCTCCTGGCTTGAGTTCATCGTATACCTACACCTTCCCAGAGCACAAGCTCCAGTGGTATATATAGGCTACTCCCCTTTTACAGTGGCGGGACCGCATGGGATTTTAACCCATTTCCCCTTTTAAGCTGTCCGGAGGGGTTGCCTCCGGCTAAGCACCTGAACTATTTTGCTGTTCAATTCATATTGATTCTATCATAATGCCCAATACATTACAATATTTAAAAAGTTATATCCTTTCCGTCATATATATATTGAAGTACCCTTTCCATCTCCTCCGGAGAAACCTTTACAGGATTTACTCTTGTGGACCCCTTCAGGGAGTTGGTTACCAGAATACCAAAGTTCTGACTGAAATCTTCCTCAGTGATGCCCATTTCCTTGAAGGAACCCGGTATCGAAAGTCTTTTATTCAATTCCTTTATTGCATCAATAAAGCTGCCGACTCCTACCCTCGAAGCAAGATATTGAATTCTCTCCTGCACACGCTTATCCTTCGAGTTGAATTGGAGTACATAAGGCAGCACTACCGCATTTAACAGTCCATGTCCATAATTGAACCTTCCCCCTATTGCATGGGAAATCCCGTGGGCCATTCCCAGTCCAACATTTGCGAAGGCACTTCCGGCAATACATTGGTAATTGTGTACCTTCTCACGGTATTCGATTGACCCTTTTTCATAAGAGAGCGGCAGATACTTGAACAACCCCTCCACAGCACCGGAAGCCAAGCATTCGGCATAGTCATCCTGATTTGTGTTTATGTAGCATTCGACAGCATGGGTCATAGCATCCATTCCTGTTTCTGCAACTACATTTCCCGGCATTGATAATGTGAGGCCTGCATCCAGTATTGCAATATCCGGTATAAAAGCAGTGGATTTAAGGCCTATCTTTAAATCGCTGTCCTTGAATGTTATCACTGCAACTTTTGTAACCTCTGTTGCTGTACCCGACGTAGTAGGCACTGCAATAAGCTTGAGCTTCTTTCTTGTATCAGGCAGCGGTTCATTCAGTGCTTTATCAAAGGAAAGCCCGGGATACTCATAAAAAAGTGCCATTACCTTAGCTGCATCAATTGATGAGCCGCCACCCACAGCAAGTATTGTATCCGGGACAAAGCCCCTCATGGCGTTAATTCCCTCCAGTACCTCACCGGTGGCCGGATTTTTCTTTATTCCCGAATATATCTCATAATTGCAGCCCTTTTCATCCAGTAATCCCTTGATCTTATCTATCGTTCCATTCCTGAAGGTGGAACCCTCTCCGGTTACAATAAAAACCCTGCTGCATTGAATGTTTTCAAGATAACTTAAACTTCCTGTCCCTGTTACTATCAGTTCTCCATGTAATCTCAATTCTTTCATATGTTATACCTCTTTCTTATTCTTTTAGTACTTATTAAGCCAGAACCCACCGATTTCAATTTTGCCCTCTTTCGGATCATAATTGTGAATGAACATATATTGAGGTATTTCTACCAGTTTGTCCTCATACTGTACTGTAAAGGGTACTCCTTTATAAACCGTTTCAATTATATCATAGCGCATTATAGTGCTTCCCATGAGCCGGTATTTACCACTTTGCACGATAAACGTGTCATTATTGTCTCCAATACTGACCATTCGCATCCCATAAGTACCATCACTGTTGTATGTATAAGCTGTGCCAAAAGAAGGCAGTGGCACAGCCCCGGCTGATATATCCTTGTAATCGGCAAACAGGTCGGCATTTGTGTCTGACCAGGTGCCCATCAGTATATCTGCCGGAAAGCTGCTCTTGTATTGTATGTATAATATATCTCCTTCGCTGTTAACTTCTCCATACATATCCATTGCGGCAATGAAGTAATTTAGAGGAATAAACAGCTTTCCATTTTCGCTGTAAGGAGCCATGCCTGTGTCAACCTTCCTGCCGTCAATCAGAGCTTCTGCAGCATCTTCCTGAAAATCTGCCTGCAGCACAACACCTTCTTCATCTCTCCAGCTTATACTAATACTGTTGCCACTGATGTCGACTTCCGGATATGTGTAATTTCCTGCATTTGGACGCTTAAAAGCATATTTGAATATATCTGTTGTTATGAAAATATAGGTGGAGCCATTCTTTTCCTTAATGCGGTAATTATCTTGATAAACTTCCGTATCGTTTATGACTATTTGTTTCAGCTCCGATAATCCGATACTGTCCATATCAATTATCCCGCTGCCGTCTGTTGTATCCCCGCCATGTCCGGAATATTCTTCATATACCCTTGCTGCAATAAGCACAGCCATTTCCCTTGTACAAGTATCCTGGGGGCTTATTTTTCCATCTCCTCCCCTTAGAAATCCATTCTTGCTCATGAATCTCACAGACTCAAGAGCCCAGCCGGATATATACCTTTCATCAGAAAACATACCGGCTCCTGCTGTTGATAAATCAGCATCCGGATTCATTGCCTTTACTGTACGATACATCATTGCTGCTACTTGCTCCCGGGTAGCCAAATCATCCGGTAAAAAAAGCTTCTTACGTGCATTTGTCCCGTTAACAATTTTCAAACCATATGCCTTGAATATCTCCGGATTCTTTGTATCAACAAAGATACTCATATCTCCGGCAGCAGCTTGCGTACCTGTATACTTTTCATAGAGCTTCACAGCTAATTCTGCGAATTCCTCTCTGGTTATCGATGTATCCATCTTATCCTTGATCTTATCTGTTATTAAGCCGTATTCCGCTGCCTTGTCAAGCTCCGGTACTGCCCAGGGACTGGCCTCTTTATATGGAGCATCAGATGCTGCATATGCGCTGCAAGTCAGCAAAGCAGCGATAGTAGCGAATATTAATATTAGACTTGCTATTTTTTTCAAATTGAACCTCTCCCCCCTCATAAATGTCATACAGGCAAACAGTATTAGATTTCCTGCATTACTAAACAAGTTATACATTTACTAATATTGTATCATTTTTTATTGTTATAAAAGATTAAAAAACTATTACAAAAAAAATAAAGCATATCATCAATAGATATGCCCTGTTTATTGCATTATGTAGTATAATTTATTATATCATTTTAAACATATAGTGCAGGGAGTTGAGTTTTTTGAACAAACAATATAAGAGTTTTATTAAAAAGGATTTTGACTATGAAGAAGATGCCTATGATCGCCTGAAGCTTGCCAGCAGTACCAATAATCCTTATAGAGGCTTTACCAATAAAGCAACCAGGAAAAAGAATGAGTTTGATTATGAAGAAGATGCCTACGAGCCGGAAAAGAGTAAGTAAAATTTAAAAAGACCAAAGCTTTCACTTTGGTCTAGAATAATCAATTTGGTGCGAAAGACGGGACTTGAACCCGTACGGTCTCCCACACGCCCCTCAAACGTGCGCGTCTGCCAATTCCGCCACTCTCGCATTTTGGGTTATAGAAATTTCCTTGAGGATTTTTTTACTGCTTGAATTTGAACATGACCTCTTGTCACATTGACTATTATATAATCTAAAAGCCTTTATGTCAATAGCAATCTATATGGCAAAAGAGCAAAGTTTTTCTCCTGGATCAGTTCCGGTTGCTTATACTATTGCTTGCTTTCCGGTATGAACCACTGATGTATGTTTCTATACGGATTCACTGCATCAGGCTTGATTTCTCCTCTTATCTTATTTCTTACAACTACTGCGGCATCCCTGAATAAAAGACTGATACAGGGCACTTCCTCTCTGAAAACCTGCTGCAGATTCTTATATGCTGTTTTTCTCTGTTCATCACCTATAGCAGTATATGCCTGCTGCAGTACAGCATCCATATCAGTATTGGAGTAAGACATAAAGTTCATGCCGCTTTCTATTTGTGTGCTGTGGAATGCAAAGGACAAATCCTGTGTATTTGAAAGATTGTAGCCTGTAAGCACCGCATCGAAGGTCTTGCTGTCCATGGCTGCCTTCAGATCAGCGAAAGCAACAAGCTTGATTTCGACACGGAATCCAACTTCTTCAAGGTTTTTCTTTATATCTTCTGCTGCTTTCCTTCTGAATTCGTTCTCATCATTAGTCATCAGTGTAAATTTGAGCTCCTGCTTGACTCCCTCAACCTCTCTCTCCAGCATACCATCATTGTTTGAATCTACGAAGCCTGCTGTCTTCAGCAGGTTCTGAGCTTCCGACCTGCTATATCCATATTTTGCGTCTGTGTCTTCGCGCAACCATGAATTCGGGTTTATCGGCACATCTGTCACAACTGCATTTCCAAGCAAGTACTTATCCACAATTGATTTTCTGTTTATTCCTTGAATCATTGCCTTTCTTACTGCTTTGTCCAGAAAAATTGGATTATTATAATTCAAGCCAATAAAATCATAATACATGGTTGAATACTTGTTGGCATTAACATCCTTCATTTCGCTGTACTTTTCCCAGTCATAGGAGGTTGTATTCAGAAGATCCAATTCCTTGGACTGAAAAGCTGTGGAAAATGCTTCAGTATCATTTATAAAAACTACATTTATTTTCTCAATGTAAGGCTTTCCTTCGCTCTTCCACTTGTCGTTGTATACCAGCTCCATGTATTTAAGCTTATTATACTGAGATACCTTGAACATACCTGTACCTACCGGCACTGCGTTTATATCCGCTTTATAAACATGCTGGGGTATTATGGGGAAGCTCAACATATCAACCGCATTTGCAAAGGGCTGGTCAAAAACTATTTCTATCGTTGTATTATCCTTGACTTTGTATGAAAACACATGCTCCAAATTGCTCTTATATATAGAATTTGCAGACTCTTTAATAGTATCCAAAGAAAATTTTACATCATCGGCGGTAAAGCTTTCTCCATCACTCCAAAGCACATTGTCCTTCAGCTTGACTATACACCTGGAAGAGCCATCCTCAAAGCTCCAGCTCTGTGCAAGCACCGGAGTTATTTTCAGATTTGCATCATATTCTACCAGGCCTTGAAAAATCAGCCTGGAAGCCTCTATATATGTCTTGCTCTTGCTGAGCAGCGGATTCAATGAGCCGGGTTCCACCGAACACATATTTATTGTTCCACCTGCAACAGGCTCTTCATTTTCTATGGTGATTTCTGTTTTGTCCGGCGGGGCTTCCTTTTCACAGGATATCAGTATAAATGCCATAAGCAGTATCCATACAAGTAAAAGCCTTTTATCCTTCATTATTTGCTCTCCATCCTTCGTTATCCCATATTATTTAGTACTTTCTCCCCAATTGTAAATTCGTTTATAAATACTGTAGTTTTTCTTAACCTTTTTCACAAAATTTTCCGTCTCCGAAAATGGAATTGCATCAAGAGTTATGCCATTGCTGCTCAAGCTGCTGTCCCTCAGCCACTTATCCACATTCCCACGGCCTCCGTTGTAGGCAGCAAAAACCAATTCAAAGCTGCCCTTGTAGTAATTTGCAAGATGCTCAACATACCAACTGCCCAGCTTTATATTGATCTCGGGATCAAAAAGCATGCTCTCGTTGAAATCCTTCATACCGGTAGTATCTGCTATCCATCCTCCAGTTGAAGGCGTTATCTGCATCAAGCCTTTTGCTCCCTTTCTTGATTCCGCATTGGTCTTAAAATTACTTTCCGTTTTTATTAGTGCGGCAAGCAGCGGAGGGTCTATTTTGTGAAGTTGTCCGTATTTCATTATTGCTTCTTTATGCTCTAAAGGATATAGAAGCTTTAAGAAGCTCGGCATACTGAGCATACCTATATATATCAGCAATACTGCCGTTAAAAGTCCGGTATATTTGAATCTCATTTTTTTAGCCAAATGCTATTCTCCCCCAGAAATAATGTTGTTCCATAAATTTTCCAACTTTTTCCCAACTTCCTCAATCGGTTTGTTATTATCAACGATGACATCAGCATACTTTTTTCTTATCTCATTGGTAAACTGTGAATTTATCCTGTTTTCTGAATCTTTATAATCAAATTTATCACGTTCTATAAGTCTTTTTATCTGAGTATCCCTGTCTACTATCACGACCCAGACACTGTCCACATATTTATGCAGACCCATCTCAATAAGTATGGCTGCATCAACAACAATAACCTTTTGCCCCGATGCTTTCAGCTCTTGAATTCTATCCTTCACTCTGCTTATTATTTCCGGATGAGTTATACTGTTTAAAAGTGCCAGCTTTTCTTTATCGGAAAATACAATACTCCCCAATCTCTTTCTGTTGATCTCGCCACTGGGCAGCAGTATATTTTCACCAAAACACTGAACTATTCTATTATATGCAATTTCTCCTTTACTTACAACACCTCTTGCCAGTATATCCACATCTATTACAGCTGCTCCAAGCTGTTTAAGCTTGGCTGAAACAGTACTCTTGCCGCTTGCTATTCCTCCTGTCAAGCCAATAACCATCACACATCCCACCTTAATTCCACCTATTTTGCGTTATACCAGTTATCGCCACTGCTGATATCAGCAATTACAGGCACTTTTAATTCAATAGCCTTTTCCATGCATTCCTCTACCAGTTGCTTTACCTCTGAAAGCTCGCTCTTGTGAGTTTCCACAATAAGTTCGTCATGAACCTGTAGTATCAGCCTTGACCTTAAGTTTCTCTTCTTAAGCTCCTCATATACCTTGACCATAGCCATCTTTATCAGGTCTGCAGCACTGCCCTGTATAGGAGTATTCATGGCCATTCTCTCTCCGAAATTCCTGTTTACTGCATTCCTTGATGCGATTTCCGGAATATATCTTCTTCTGTTCATTATAGTCTTGACATATCCGTCAGCTTTGGCAGCTTCAACTATATCAATCATGTACTGCTTTACCATGGGATATCTGGCAAAGTAATTATCTATATATTGTTTTGCCTCTTTTCTTGAAATTTTCAGATCCTGTGACAAACCATAATCACTTATGCCGTATACTATCCCGAAATTAACCGCCTTGGCCCTTCCCCTCATAGTAGCTGTGACTTCATCAAGGTCAACCCCAAATACCTCAGAGGCTGTCCTTCTATGAATATCCTCATTTCTTCTGAATGTATCAATAAGTCCCTGATCTCCGGATATGTGCGCCAGTATTCTAAGCTCAATCTGTGAATAGTCTGCATCCACAAGGACATATTCCTCGCTTTTGGGTACAAAAACCTTCCTGATCTGTCTTCCGTTTTCAGTTTTTATCGGTATGTTCTGCAAATTAGGCTCTGTGCTGCTAAGCCTTCCTGTGGCTGTAACAGTTTGGTTCAGCTTGGTATGTATCTTCCCTGTATCAGGGTTTATTATCCCGATAAGTCCATCAACATAAGTGGACTTGATCTTTACAAGCTGTCTGTACTCAAGAAGCTTCTCAATGATAGGATGCTTGGCAGAAAGCTGCTCCAATACTTCAACATCAGTGGAATATCCGGTCTTGGTCTTCTTAACTACAGGGAGCCCCAGCTTGTCAAACAGTATTGCCCCAAGCTGTTTGGTAGAATTTATATTGAACTCCTCCCCAGACTGTCTGTATATATCTGCGGTAAGAGCTTCTATCTGCCCTGCAAAATCAGCAGACAGCACCTGGAGTATTTCTTTGTCTACATTGAAGCCCTCATACTCCATATCAGCGAGTACCGCAACAAGAGGCAGCTCAATAGTGTAGTACAGCTCCATCATCCCATATTCCTCAAGCTTGCCTGTAAATACCGGCTGCAGCTCTGATACCTTTTTCACAGTAGCTCCGTATCTTTGTACCTGATCCACGCCTTTGGAGTCATATCCATCCATGCCTGCTCCCAGATACTCCTGACTCAAGTCCCTGATTTTGTACGAACCCTTTGAGGGATTTAACAAATATGCGGCTACCATGGTGTCAAAACCTATAGAATTCACTTCTATATCATACTTTCTCAGAAGCAGTATATCCTGCTTAATATCATGTCCTGATTTTTTAACCTCCGGGTCTTCCATGATACTTTTTACAAGCCTCATACTGCTGTCATTAACGGCAAAACGATACTGTTTTCCTGCAACATCAATATATACTGTTCTGAGCATTTCTCCCATCTCGTCATCTATCTTGAAAGCAAGCCTGCCCGACTTTTCCGCTTCCTCCAATACTTCCTTCAGCTTGTCAATGCTGCTTATTTCCTCAACGATTATTTTTATCGGCTCTGCTGCCACAGCATTTGGAAGATTGCCGCACATTTTTTCGACAAGAGCCTTGAACTCCAGTTCCGTAAGCAGCTCGTAAAGCTTCTCCTTGTCGGCCTCCTTCAAAGAATAGTCCTCCAGGTTGAAATCTATAGGAGCATCCTTTACAATGGTAGCCAATTTTTTTGAAAAGATGGCCTGCTCCATATTGTTGGATACATTCTCCCTAACTTTGTTTTTCTTGATTTCCGCCACATTCTGAAGTACATCTTCCACCGTCCCGAACTGCTGAATAAGCTCCAGTGCTGTCTTCTCCCCTACCCCGGGCACCCCCGGAATATTATCCGAAGCATCTCCCATCAGTCCCTTAAGGTCGGTTATCTGAGCCGGAGCGATTCCATATGTCTCTCTAAGCTTTGCAATATCATATTCCTCAATTTCACTGATTCCTTTTTTGGTCATAAGTGTATGTACATTATCGCTTATAAGCTGAAATGCATCTTTGTCGCCGGTAACTATAAGGGTGGATATCCCTTTTTCATCACATTTTGCTGCAACTGTTCCGATTATATCATCCGCTTCAAAGCCGTCTATTTCTGACTGCTTGATATTCATAGCAACTAGAACCTCTTTGAGCACGGGAATCTGCTCCGCCATTTCCTCAGCCATCTTGTGCCTGCCGGCTTTGTATTCGGCATATTCCAGATGTCTGAAGGTTGGTGCCTTCCTGTCAAAGGCTATTCCTATGTATTGGGGTTTGTACTCCTCAAGTATTTTATTTATCATATTCACAAAACCATATATTACACTTGTATGAAAGCCCTTGGAATTGGTGAGCTTGGGCAGTGCATAAAAAGCTCTGTGCATCAGACTGTTGCCATCAATAATTATAAATTTACCACTTTCCATCCCTTGTATCCTCCGATTTTTACTTTTATGCGTTCAATATAACATATTATTTCCACTAAAAAACTAAAAACCCTTTTAAAAATATGGATAAATAACAAAAAAGCATATCAGGTATAAGCACTGATATACTTTTTATTAGTCACTAGTCGTTAGTCTCCAGTCGCGAGAGCTTTAGCAGGGCTTCGAAGCCAATCGATAATGCTCCAGCGCCTTGCCTAATTCTAGAGACTAGCGACTAACGACTCGAGACTATAATTTCTTTTTCCTTATCCTTCTTGCTATGAGCAGTCCAACCACTGCAAGCACCCCTGCTACTATCAGGTATGGTATTGCAGCAACCAGTACTATCACGGTCTTTTCAAGCCCTGCAGTAATACTATTTATAGCTTTTATAAAGCCTTGATATGCCTTTTCCCACATTCCGGGAACATCTACGCTTTTAATCTCTTCCGGCTTAAGCTCTCTCATGTATATATAAATTGCAGAAAGCTGAACCAGATTATCCCAGCGCTTCAGGTTTCCGGAGTTAATGTCAATATCCGTCCTTACCCTGTTTAACTCAGACTCTATCTTAAGTATCTCTTCCACGTTTTTAGCCTTTGTCATAAGCTGCTGCAGGCTCTGCTCCTGTATCTTCAGGTTATCCACTCTGGCAGCCGTATCCCTGTATTCTGCTGTTATGTCGCTGCCGCTCATATTCTCACTTACCAGCTTGCCCTTGCCCTTTATATTATTGAAAATATCATCAAACTTAGCTTCAGGCACCCTTACAGTCATATTTGCATACTTTTCTGCGGCTTCCTTGTCTGTAGTGCTTCCATCAGCCCCTCTAACCGGTGGTAATGTGATAATCTCTATCTGAGAATTTTCTACATAACCTCCGCTGCTTTCTGTAAGCTGCCTGATTTCAGCAGCCGACTTTTCCACATCCTCAACATTGACTGATACGTTGCCTGTTCTGATTACCATTCTGCCCGCCCTTGAACTAGCAATCATCTGGCTTGGCGCTCCTTTATCGTCTAAGATACTTTCACCGAACTCAACGCTTATAGAGTTCCTTGTCTCTGGTGAGACTTTTTCCGCTGAGGTTATTTGAGGCTGTCCAGCCACTGCTGCTTCATATTGCCTATCTTCGGATTTTTTCATTGCAGCGTCTGTATCAAAAGTACTTGGTGGAGCAGCGGGTGCTGTTGCTCCGCCATAACCCGGAGCAGAGCTTGTTCCCTGAGACATTTTCATATTATTATCAAGCAGCGCCGGTAAGCTTCCTATTCCTATCGCTATCACCAGGGCCGCCGCAACGAGCCCTGTTGCTATTCTCATACTTTTATTCCCCATAATGCCGGCAAAGAAGTTCTTTTTCTTTTTATCCTCAACCAACCTTTGGTGAAGTTCCGTCCTGAAGTTCTGAGGCAGTTCAATTTCTTCAAGATTGCTGCACACAGCTATTATGTCAAGCAGGCTCTCGTATTCTTTTCTGCATTCATTGCACTCTGAAAGATGCTTTTCCAGTTCGGTCTTTTCTATGTCATTCAGATCTTTATCTATATATGAGGATATCATATTCCTTATTGTTTCGCACTTCATAACCTTCTACCTCCCTTCACCAAATTAGACTCTGTTTTGCCGGGAAAGTTCCATGCTTACTCTCAGCTTATCCCGAAGCATGGTTCTCGCTCTGTTGATTCTTGACTTTACCGTACCCAGGGAGCAATCCAGCATGTTGGATATCTCATCGTAGCTGAAACCCTGTATGTCCCTCAGGACTATTACACTTCTATATTCCTCATTCAGCTCGCGTATTGCGCTCTTTATCAGTTCTCGCTGCTCAACTCTTTCATAAACACTCTCCGGAGTTTCCTTGTCAGAGCACAGCTCCATATGCAGCTCGCCGCTGTCTGTTTGTATCGTGCTTTCCATGGACACATACTTATCGTTCTTTCTGCGCCTTAGCTCATCCAGGCATACATTGGTCACAATCCTGTACAGCCATGTTGAGAAAGTCGATTGTCCCTTAAAATCCTTTATGGATCTGAATACCCTAAGCAGTGCTTCCTGCGCCATGTCCTTCGCATCTTCCTCATTCCCCATGACACGGTAAGCAATGTTGTATGCCCTTTTATCATAGGAGCTTATCAGGAGTTCAAAGGATTCAACATCTCCAGACTGGCTCTTTTTCACTAATAGCTTTTCCAAGTCGCTCACAGCATTTCCCCCTCTCGCTTTTTATATATCCAAAATATCTGTATTCCTTCTCAATATATATTCGCATATGTAAACCACTTTTTTGGTGTCTTCCGGTAAATTGTACCATATACAGTCAAAGAAGGCATCAAAATATGCCTGCCTTTATTAGACGAAACTTTCAAAATAAAGTTCCATAATTTTAAAAAAAATTATCATTTCTTTTAAAATTGCTGCATATATTATTATTTTAACCGGATATATCACTAATTACTGCACAAGAATATCATTCATAAAACAACAGTAGTACTTTTGATATAAAGTACTACTGTTGTTTTATGATGAGATTGATGACAAACTGCCTAAATACTTCATAGCCTGAATAGCGGTGTATACTTATGCAAGCAGCCATGTTCATAGCTAAGGGATACTTATACAAAGCTTGTTAATGGTACTTAGGAACTTCGCCTTAGAAAAGTCGTATGCGAGGCAAGGACGCCGTGCAAGCCCTCAAGGTCAAGGATGACCATTTGAGGGCGTTAGACTTTTCTTAGGTGTAGTGAGTTAGTACCATCAAGATTTGTATATTATACCGTGCTATACATGGCTGCTCGATTGCCGCTACTTTGTCATCAGCCTTCTGTAGTTTGGCTCTCCTTGATCTTAATATCAATTACAGTTCCGAAAATATTGGAATTGTAGTTGTAGTTTTCCAAAAAAACCTCCAGATCGATATTTTTATCTGATTTTTCTCCTTGAGTTAGCAAAGCCTCCGGCACCCGGTCGGTTTTTTCACGTATATCATAAGCCGTCTCTTCATTCAGAACCAATCTTCCATCGACATGGCTGGTTCTGAAGTACTCTTTCCCTGACCTTATGAAGGTTGGCAGTTCCAAGTCTACAATCCCATAGCAGGAGCTTGTATTCTTATGACCGCTCAAGGCTTCAGTTATATTATCCACATTTACACTCCAGAGGTTCTTCCTCTTAAGCTTCATTATTCCCTTATCAAATAATCTCACATCGACAGAGTCCTCCGAATACTCATATTCAAGCTGTTTGACGGCTTCTACAGCCAAGAGGTCTACCTTGTCATAATCCCCATGGTTTAATCCGGCAAAAACTCCGTTAATCTTGATAATCTTCATATTTATATATGCATTCCTTCCGGCTGCATCATAGCTCATGCTCCCACCAAACCGCTTCACTAATTGTGAAAGGTTGACATATATGGCTCCCTCCAGCTCCTTTATCTCAATATCCAGAAGACCGGCTATCTCTGCAGTCAGTCCCAATACTTCCTCTGCCGCCTTATAGTTCACATATATTTCTCCCTGCTCTTGCAGAGAATCACAGGTCACCGGACTGTCGTTCAGGAATATTCCAATACCTTGAGATACCGCCATCGGTTTACTAATGGGTCTTATGAATATCTCTTGGATCTTCTTTATTAGTTCTTCAGGAATATCCATTTGTCTAAGCTTCTCCAGCAGCTGTCTGTCACTTGCCTCACCTGTTTTGTAGCTGTCCGGATATATAATCGCAGCTTTTTCCCCGGAATATTTATCCTCAAATACCTCTATCCTGTCATATTTGATCACAACAGGCGTATTCCCACTTACAATGGCATATAACTCCTCTACATCTCTGTTGTACATCCTGATACAGCCTGAAGACGCATAAGTTCCAATAGATTCCGGCTTGTTATTGCCATGAATACCAATGCTTTTTGTGATTCCTATCCATCTTGCCCCAAGAGGATTCTGAGGTCCGGGAGGCGTTACGACATCTCCGTTTATCCAGTATGGATTTTCAGTCTTGTATATCACCCTGTATTCACCTTGGGGAGTGGGAGTGGACCGCTTTCCAACGCATACAGGGTATTCTTTCAGCAGCATTCCATCATCATATAAGCTCAAAGTACGGGAAGGCAGATTGATTTCTATACTCGCTTTACCCGGCTTGCTGTCTGCTGATACCTGACTAAAACAAACAAAAACAATAAGTGCGATTAAAAATGACCTCTTCAAATCCGATTCCTCCTTTTATATAAACCCTAATGGTACATACCCCTGAAACTACCACATTCTGATTATTGACAACTGCCGGAATGCTTATTCACCCAAACCGCGCACAATTTAATATGTATTATCTGATCAGCACAATTATTCGGACTTTCCTTAAAGTCAGACAAAAAAAAGAAAGCCCGGAAAGTCAACGACTTTTCCAGGCTTAGATTATGTCTTTACACTTCTACATTCCTGCTCTTGGTATAAGGGTGAAACAGTGATGTCACCACTTCAAGGTCTCTGTCTATAACTGCTGTGGCATGGTGCAGAAAATCTCTGGCAAGATAATATCTTAAATCAATGAATTTGAATATATAACCGTCTTCCTTCCTTTCACAATCAATATGAAATATTGGAGTGAACTGACTGAAAAATCTGGCTATAGGGGTGTCTATCGCAAGCTTGTACAAGCTTGTATCTATATTCTTCTTAATGTCGATCAGCTTGAACCTTCTGGGGAAAATATTCACTTCCCCAATCACTTTTTCTTCTCCCGTACTTAGTATAAAGTGCCATTTGATAAGCCCAATCATCGAAGGCAATATTCTGAAGTCAACAGTCCTGTATTTACCACCCAGGCTTTCAAAAGCAATGCCTTGTGCCAATTTTTTCATCAAATACCTAAGTACTAAGTAACCGGTAAATATAAGCATTGCCGCGTATGGCGGAATAATGCTTCTTGTATAAGGCAGAATAACACTCAGACATACTATTATAAGCATAGGGTCATAAATAAGAAGAAGGTCAAGGGTTATGCGCTTTTTATTCAAAGGCCACAACACCTGAGCACCATATGAATTGGTTATATCCAAAGCAATATGCGAAAAGCAGCCCATCAGTGTAACCAGAAATACCTTCTCAAGCGCTATATTGCCAAAAATCAACCATAACAGGCCTGTTAAGACGCCCGCATAAATAAACATCATTGGTATGGAGTGAGATATACCTCTATGATTCTTTAAGTATACATAATCACCCTTCAATTGCATAATAATGTCCCCGTCAGGGATAATCGCACCTGCCACGCAGCCTAGTATTACAGGGTTTGAAACGGCTAAAGGCTCACCTGCCAAAACAGCAATGCTCAATCCCACAACCGCGTGTGTAATTGGATCCATCAGACAATTACCCCTCTCAATTTTAGTTTACAAAAAATTATACCATAAAAACATATTCTTTTATAATTGTAATATTTGTCTTGCGATAAACTACAGTACAATATATGTATGTCCGGTACTTTATGTTTACAAATCGAAAGGGCATTTTATCATGAAGTGTCAAATATATGTGTTGATTTTTTATTATTTATATGCTATTATGTTGTACGTGGCTAAAAGCCGGAGTGGCGGAATGGCAGACGCACATGACTCAAAATCATGCGGGAAACCGTGAGGGTTCGAGTCCCTCCTCCGGCACCATATTGTTGAAATCAAAAAGGTTCCAAAGTAAAACTTTGAAACCTTTTTTGTTGTATCTCTGCATTTGCGCAACTTAGACTGCATCCGCTCTTGAGTTAATTTATTTTTATCCAATTTTTCCCTGACTGAATGCATGGAGCCGCATCACTGCGACTCTTCTGTTCTATTCGGATCTATGGTTCTTTTTTCAATCCTTATCTTAGATATTCTTTTGTCATCAACCTCTTCTATCCTGAAATATATATTGCCCATATCCACTTCGTCGCCTACCTCCGGCATTTTGCCTGAGTGGCTGAGAAGCATTCCGCTTATTGTATCGAACTCCTCTTCAGGTATGTTGGTATCCAGAATGTCATTTACATCATCTATATCGAGCATTCCACTGATAATATATGTATTGTCGTCTATCTTTTCATAATCAAGGACAACATCGTCGTATTCATCAAATATGTTCCCTACTATTTCCTCAAGCAAGTCCTCTATTGTAATAAGTCCGGCTGTTCCTCCGTATTCATCAATGACCACAGCGATGTGGGTTTTTGATTTCTGCATTTCCTTGAAAAGCTCATCAATCTTCTTGTATTCGGGCACGAAGTATACCGACCTGATTATACTTTTAAGGGATACTTCCCATTCCATTTTCCTTTTTATCATGCTGAAAAGGTCTTTTACATACAAAATTCCAATGATATTATCGATGGATTCTTCATACACCGGAATTCGTGAGAAGTTCTCCTCCACTATCACATCAAGTATCTCTTCCAGAGAAGCTTCTGAGCTTACTGCGATTATATCAGTTCTGGGAGTCATAACCTCCTTTGCAACTGTATCATCGAATTCAAAAATGCTGTTAATCATCTCTGTCTCAGTTTCCTGGAATATCCCTTTCTCTTCTCCGACATTTATCATTAATCTGATTTCTTCTTCGGTTATCTGATCTCCTGTAGCTGTTACCTGACCTCCCAACAGCTTCACAATGAGATTTGTAGACACAGTGAGAAATTTAACAGCAGGCGAAGTGACCTTGGACAAAAAGTTTATTGGTCCTGCAACTTTAAGTGCAATCTTGTCGGACTGTGAAAGAGCCATCCGTTTTGGAACAAGCTCCCCCAGCACTAAAGTAAACAATGCAATCACGCTGGTTACAACAAATGTGGATATCCATGCAGCTGAGCCTGATATGATCGGAATGTTCAGACCTGCTAATAAGACCGTCAGGCTTTTTGACAATGTCTGAGCCCCTATAGCACTGGCAAGAAATCCGGCAAAGGTAATACCGATTTGAATAGTGGCCAACAGCTTGCTCGGTTCTTCAAGGAACCTGCTTACTAAAATTGCGGCTTTGTTGCCTTCATCAATAAGCGGTTTAATTCTGGTTTGCCTAACTGATACTATAGCCAT
>Ga0209347_1002639_pt1 | contig 22982 bp, 23 predicted proteins | sample AutmiccommuBRH23_FD_187382 | JGI IMG/M metagenome (GOLD analysis project Ga0209347, IMG submission 187382) | Deep subsurface microbial communities from Mt. Terri, Switzerland - Autotrophic microbial communities BRH/23 (SPAdes) (version 2) | ecosystem: Environmental > Aquatic > Deep subsurface >...
GCCCTTCTGGCCCGCCGCGAGGTTGCGCCGGTAGAACGCGTTGGATTCCGCGGCGGTCGAGAAGCCGGCGTACTGGCGGATCGTCCAGGGCTGGTTGACGTACATCGTCGGGTACGGACCGCGCACGAAGGGCGGCTCCCCGGGCAGGCTGGCCAGCGGGTAGCCCTGCCCGACGACCTCGTCGCGGTCGGCCGCGATGTAGACGGGTTTGACGTCGATGCCCTCGGGAGTGGCCCAGTCGAGCTGGTCGGCGCTGTACCCGTGGGCGGCGGCGGTCGCCGATATCTGGTCGGCGACGTCGGCGGGGGTGGGCGCCTCGGTGGTGTGGTCACCGCGGAGTGGCACGTCGGCGAAGCTTTGGATGGTGGGCTTCGTGGCAGGAGCCGGCCCGCCGGCGACCTCGGATGCAGTCATCTCATGCCCCCAATCGGTTGAGCAGGTCCGACAACGCTTCGACAGCGTCGATCTTGGCGGTCAGGTAGCCGTCGGGTTTCGAATCGGCTTCTGCGACCGCCTTCTCGGGCCCGGCGAGCAGGATGTGGGGCACACCGGCCTGCCGTGCGGCCTCGACCGCGGCGGCGGCCTCGTTCGCGTAGCGGGCGTCGGTCCCGCAGATCACCGCGATCGCGGTGCCGCCTGCGTCCGACACCGCCTTGCCGACACCGGCCGCGTCGAGCGGCCCGGGATTGATCGCCTCGATCCCGCCCGAGGCCAGCAGGTTGGCGGCGAACGTGGTGCGGATGTTGTGTTCTGCGAGCGGACCCAGAGGCAGGAGCAGCGCCTGCGGCCTGGCGCCCGTCTTCTCCAGGTGAACGTCCGAGCGGTCCCGCAGCACTTCGAAACCCGAGGCGTAGCGCCGCACCGAGGGCAGCGCCTCGCCGGGCGGCAGCGGGACCTCGGCGAGGTTCGGGTATTCGTTGACACCGGTCAGGGCGGTCCTGCGGTGCGCGATGTCCGCCGCACGACGCCCGGCGACCTCTGCGATGCGCCCGCTGATGTGGTCGCCGGCGGCTTCGAAACCGTCCTTGGCCTCGATCTCCTGGAAGTGTCCCCAGGCCTGCTCGGCGAGTTCACGGGTGAGGTCCTCGACGAACCACGAACCGGCGGACGGGTCGAGCACCCGGCCGACGTGGGACTCCTCGAGCAGCAGCAACTGGGTGTTGCGGGCGATGCGCCTCGCGAAACTGCGTGCGGTGCCGGGGAATCCACCCGGAATCGCGACGTCGAACGGATGCACCAGCACGGTGTCGGCGCCACCGACGCCTGCCGAGAACGCCGCCACAGTGGTGCGCAACATGTTCACCCAGGGATCGCGCTGCGCCATCATGGCCAGCGAGGTCGTCGCGTGCACCGTCGCCGCGCCCGCGTCGGGCTCCCCCACCACGTCGGCCACCCGCGCCCAGAGTTGGCGCGCGGCACGGAGTTTCGCGATGGTCATGAACTGGTCGTCGTCCGCCGCGAAGCGGAAGCTGATCTGCCCGAGTGCGGCGGCGGCAGGCAGACCGGCATCGACCAGCAGGCGCAGATAGGCCACCCCCGCGGCCATCGCGGCACCGAGTTCCCATGACGCGTTGGCACCGAGGTTGTGGAAGGTCGGGCCGTCCACGGTGGTCGCCCGCACGTGTCCGTCGTATCCGGCGATCTTCTCCGCGGTCGCCACCACGTCACCGAGCGCGGGAGCCGATCGTCCCGCCAGCGGCGCCGTCAGTGGATCGGCCCCCAGATCCACCGACAGCCGGGACCGCTGGTCGTCGTCGAGTCCGGTCAGCAGCGCGAGCAGCGCATCGGCCGCGGCGACATAGTCGGAGCCGTTCCCCGAGATCTCCAGCACCACGGGCACGAGGTCGAGAAACACACCCTCGAGCAACCGGTCCAGGTCCGCTGGAGGTACCGAACCCTCGCCGCCGCCGACCCGCAGCACCAGCGCGCTGACGCCCTCGGTCAGCGCGAGTAGGACCGAGCCGTTGCCGTCGTCGGCGGTCGACCCTTCCGCGGGAAAAGCCTCGGCGACCTTCCATCCCGCCTTGACGTCACGCACGGCGTCACCGCCGCGCACGAAGGGCCACCGGCCCGGCAACTCGGGCTCGGCGAGCTCATCGGCGCCGGTGTAGAGGGGCCGGATGGCGAAGCCGTCGTAGGTCTGCGAATCCAGCAGCCGTTCCGGCTCTGCGGGCAGATCTGCGGGGTCGCGCCGGCTGGTCTTCGCCAGGACCCCCGCCACGGCGGACCGCCATCGGTCGAGATCGGAATCGACTACACCCCCGGCAGCGCCGGCGCTGGGATTCTGCACAACCATCAGGCTAAATGATGCCCGTCACGCCGGAGTGCCCCGGTCGGGCTGATGTTCTCCGTCGCCACGCCTGTCAGAAAGCAGGTGTTCGCCGCGGCCCCGTACTGTTGGGAGACGTGAAGTCCGTCGTCAGCACGCTGCGCACCGTCGGTGCCGCGACGACCGCTACCTTGCGGACTCTCCCCCCGCGCCGGTTCGCAGCCATTCTGACCGCCATTGTGATCCTCATCGCAGTTGCGGTCTTCGTTCCGCTGCCGACCGCGATCCAGCTGCGGGACTGGGCCACGTCGGTGGGCCCGTGGTTCCCGCTCGCCTTCGTGGCCGCCCACCTCGTCGTCACCGTGTTCCCGTTTCCGCGCACCATGTTCACGCTGGCCGCGGGCCTGCTGTTCGGCCCGTACCTGGGGGTCCCGATGGCGGTCCTCGCCAGCACCGCGAGCGCCTTGATCGCACTCCTGCTGATTCGCGCGGCGGGCTGGCGCATGGACCGACTGGTCACACATCCGCGCCTGGACGCGGTCAATGCGCGGCTGGCCGAACGCGGCTGGCCGACCGTGCTGTCGATGCGGATGATTCCCGCCGTCCCGTTCTCGGTGCTGAACTACGCGGCGGGCTCCTCGGCGGTCCGGGTGCTGCCGTACACGCTGGCGACGTTCGTGGGCCTGCTCCCCGGCACCGCCGCGATCGTCATCCTCGGCGACGCCCTGACGGGCAATGTCAGTCCCCTGCTGTTCCTGGTGTCGCTGTGTACGGCGAGCGTCGGCGTCGCCGGACTGGTCTACGAGTTCCGGTCACAGCGCAGCACCTCCGTCGAGGAACCGGCCGAGCCCGGCGAACGGATCACCGCCGGTTGACCGACGGGCCCTTCACCGTCATCGCCCCGTACAGGCCGAGGAACGACGACGCCGCCACCAGCCCCGGACTCCAGTCCCTGGCCTTGATGTGGAAGCCGACCGCCAGCACGAAGTAGACCGTCAGCATGAGTGTGGTGAGCCGCGCCAACCACGGGAACCGGTACACCGACAACAGCCCGATGGCCGCGGCCGCCTTGACGAACGGGATGAGCGGCCGCAGTTCCGGCGCAAGCCCGACGTCGTCCAACACCTTCTCGATCGGGGCGATCGGCACCGCGCACGCCACGGCGTCGCCTGCCTGCACCGCGGCCAGCGTCGCGTAGGTCCTCGTCGAGGTCAGCACGGTCATTCGCCCGGAGCGCCGTGGCGCGGAGCCGGGGCCTGCAGGTTGGTGTAGTCGGTCGCGTCCGGCTGCGACTGTTGCGTCAGCGGCGGGTATTGCCGCGGCCCGTCGAGGCCGGCCACCGGGGTGCGTGCCTCGGCCACCGCCTCGGCGACCGCCTGAGCGATCTCCGGGTCGGTCTGGGTGTTGAACCACTCGGCCACCTCGGCCGAGTCGTCCTCCGGCTTGGGCAGATTCTCCTCGACCGGCGACGGCGTGTAGCGGAACACCCCGTCCTCACCCGGCGCACCCAGCAGCTTGGTGAAGCCCTGCAGCGCCGCGCCGAAATCACTGGGCACCAGCCACACCTTGTTCGCCTCACCCTTGGCCATCTGCGGCAACGTCTGCAGGTACTGGTAGGCCAGCATCTCCGGGGTGGGGCGGCCCGCCTTGATGGCGGCGAAAGTCTTCTCGATGGCCTTGGCCTGACCTTGGGCCTGCAGGTAGGAGGCGGCACGTTCACCCTGGGCCCGCAACATCCGCGACTGCCGGTCGGCCTCGGCGGTGAGGATTGCGGCCTGCTTCGCGCCTTCTGCCGCCAGGATCTGGGACTGCTTCTGCCCCTCCGCCTGCTTGATGGACGCCTCCCGGTGGCCCTCCGCGGTCAGGATCATCGCGCGCTTCTCCCGATCGGCGCGCATCTGCTTCTCCATCGAGTCCTGGATCGACGGCGGCGGGTCAATGCTGCGCAGCTCGACACGGGCCACCCGCAGACCCCATCGGTTGGTCGCCTCGTCGAGCACACCGCGCAACTGGCCGTTGATCGAGTCACGAGAAGTCAGCGTCTGTTCCAGCGTCATGCCGCCCACCACGTTGCGCAGCGTGGTGGTGGTCAGTTGCTCGACGCCGACGATGTAGTTGCTGATCTGATAGACCGCCGCCTGCGGGTTGGTGACCTGGAAGTAGACGACCGTGTCGATGTTCACGGTCAGGTTGTCCTCGGTGATCACCGGCTGCGGTGGGAACGACACTACCCGCTCGCGCAGGTCGACCCGCGCCCGAATCTTGTCGATGAAGGGCAACAGCAGCGTCAGCTGTCCCGACACCGTCTTGCTATAGCGCCCCAGACGTTCGATCACCGCGGCCTCTGCCTGGGGTACCAGCGCCACCGATTTCGCCACGACGATCACGGCGAACACCACTAACACGGCCAGCAGGACCAATCCTGCGACAGCACCGTCCACAACTGACTCCTTCTCTAGACGATCTTGGCGACGACCGCGGTGGCCCCGTCGATGTGCACGACGGTCACCTGGTCACCGGCTTCGTAGACGTCGGTCTCGACGTGGGGCCGCGCCGTCCAGATCTCCCCGTCGAGCCTGACCTGACCTTCGTGGCGCGCCACCCGGTCGAGCACCAGCGCGCTCTTGCCCTCCAGCGCCTTGGCCGGATCCAGCAGACCCTTGCCTGACTGCACCCGCCGCTTGATCGCCGGGCGAACCCCCACCAGCAGCAGGACCGATACCAGCAGGAACACCAGACCGTCGGCCCAGACCGGCCACGCGAGCAGCCAGCTGGAACCAGCTGCGGCCAGCGCCCCGCCACTGAGCATGAGCAGGAACAGGTCACCGGTGAGCGCCTCGGCGCCCGCAAGGGCCAGTGCTGCGATCAGCCAGATCAGCGGAACAGGCATGACCCGAGCCTAGCGCGCAGCCGACCCGACGCGGGGGTAACAACTACACTGCCTGCATCATGTGGTGCCCCAGTGTTTCGTTGTCGGTTTGGGCCAATGCCTGGTTGGCAGGCGCGGCCGCGCCCGACGATGTCTTGGATGCGTTATCGCAATGGACGCCACGACATTTGGTCACGGCGTACGACTCCGCCGCCGCCGACCGCACCGGCCTGTCCTGGCCGGATCTCGACGACGCGGGCGCGGTGTTGCTGCTCCAGACCATGCGCACCGCGGCCCGGGCAGCCGTGGCCCAGCCCGCCATCGCGCTCGCGCTACCGGTTCCCGGAGACGTCCGGGGCCTGCCCCCGGGCACACAGTTCGGCCGCGACGCCGTCACGGCGGGCGAGGCGATCATCGTCGGGCCTGCGGACTCCCCCGTCGGGCTCGTACCCGAATTCGAATACCCCGACGCCGCCGACGACGACGCCGAGTTCGAGTTCGAGCCTGAGTTGTGCGCGCTGTCGTGGACGGTGTACTCGCTGGCCTCCAGCCCGGTGCCCGAGCAGCTCGACCTCGGCGCAGAGGAGTACGCGCTGCGCGATGCGGTACGCGCAGCGGCGGACGCCCTCGGAGCGCTGCGAGCAGGCGCCCCTGGAGGTGAGGTGGCCGATCCGCGTCGGCTGGTCGAGCAGGTTCTCGACTCCACCAGTGCCCACCGGATTCCCGACCACGCACCGGCACGCGCGGTGCGCGTCCTCGAGAACGCGGCGCACGTCGACGCGATCATCACCGTCAGCGCCGGGCTCATCCCGAGCGGCCTGCAGAGTTCCTCGGAGGTTCAGCTCGCCAGCGATGCGCTGCGTCCGTTGAATTCGGTCGTGCGCTCCGCACGCCTGGCCGCGGTCAGTTCGATACTCGAATCCGCCTGGCGCGGCTAGCCTTTCAGACGGAACAGGCTGGGGTGCACAGGTCGCCATTGCGGCTTTGACCATAGCCGGGGACCGCATCGGCTCCGGCGACCCGCACTACAGGCAGACCGAGGCGCAACTCGTCGACCAGATCCACGACCAGCGCGGCGAATCGGGGCTGCGCATTGGGCGTGGACGCCCGGGCGAACGCGATGCCCGCCTCGGCGGCCTGCTCGGCCAGCTCGTTGTCGAGGTCCCACACCACCTCAATGTGGTCGGCGACAAAGCCGACCGGGCAGACGATCACCGCCTCGGTTCCGGCCCGCGCCAGCGTTTCGAGGTGATCGCCGACGTCGGGCTCGAGCCACGGGACCTGCGGCGGCCCGGACCGCGACTGCCATACCTGGTCGTACTCGCGGTACCCCGCCGCCGCGGCCACCAACGCGGAGGTGTAGCCGACCTGGCGCTCGTAGAGGTTCGGCCCGCACCGCGACGCGGCACGCAGCGGGATCGAATGCGCGGTGAACACCAGCCGGGCACCGCCGCGCAACGGTTCGGGTAGCGTCGCGGCAGCATCACGGATGGCGTCGGCGAACATCTCGATCAGCACCGGGTGATCGAAGTACTGCCGCAGCTTGGTCAGCTGCGGCGCGTCGGGACCGGCCGCCGTCCGTCCCCGCGCGATGTCCTCCTGATACTGGGTGCACCCGGAGTAACCGCCCCAGGCCGACGTCGAGAAGACCGCGGCGTTGCGAACACCGTTGTCCCGCATCCGCGCAACCGTGTCCTCGACGTACGGTTCCCAGTTGCGGTTGCCGAAGTAGACGGGCAGATCCGTGCCGCGCCGCGCCAGCTCCGTCTCGATCGCCGCGATCAGCTCGCGGTTGATGCCGTTGATCGGCGACACGCCGCCGAAGTGCAGGTAGTGCTCCGCGACGGCCGCCAGCCGCTCCGGGGGGATGCCCCGTCCCCGCGTGACGTTCTCCAGGAACGGCATCACCTGGTCGGGGCCCTCGGGGCCGCCGAACGACAACAACAGCAGGGCATCAATTGCCATCACAGGAGCTGGGTGCTCGCCCCTCCGTCGGCGTAGATGATGGTGCCAGTCGTCGCAGGGAGCCAGTCGGAGATCAGCGCACACACCGTCTTGGCGACCGGTGTCGGATCTTTCATGTTCCAGCCCAGCGGCGCGCGCTGATCCCAGCCCTCTTCGAGCAGCTGCATCTGCGCGCCGGCTTCGTCGCCCAGCGCGCCGCCGACGATCGCACTCATCGCCAGAGTCCGGATCGGCCCTGCGGCAACGAGATTCGACCGCACACCGACCTTGCCGGCTTCGCGAGCCACGAACCGGTTGACCGATTCCAGCGCGCTCTTGGCGACCGTCATCCAGTTGTAGGCGGGCATCGCGCGGCTGGGGTCGAAGTCCATGCCGACGATGCCGCCCCCGGGATTCATGATCGGCAGCACGGCCTTGGCCAGCGAGGCGTATGAGTACGCCGAGATGTGGATGCCCTTGGCGACGTCGGCGTAGGGCGCATCGAAGAACGGGTTGATGCCCATCCCGGTCTGCGGCATGAACCCGATCGAGTGCACGACGCCGTCGAGCTTGTTGCCCTCACCGATCACCTCGGTCACCCGGCCTGCCAGAGAGTCGAGGTGCTCCTCGTTCTGCACGTCGAGTTCCAGCAGCGGCGCCGGATTCGGCAACCTGTCGGCGATCCGCTGGATCAGCTTCATCCGGTCGAACCCGGTCAGCACCAGTTCGGCGCCGGCCTCCTGGGCGACCTTGGCGATGTGGAACGCGATCGAGCTGTCGGTGATGATCCCGGTGACCAGGATCCGTTTGCCTTGAAGAAACCCTGTCATGATTCGTTTCCTATCCGCTCAGTGGCCCATACCCAGGCCGCCATCGACCGGGATCACCGCGCCGGAGATGTATCCGGCGTCCTCCGACGCCAGGAAGCTGATCACGCCGGCCACCTCTTCCACCTTGCCGACGCGGCCCTGCGGGATGGCCTGCAGCGCAGTCTCCACATGCTTCTCGCCGAGCTCGCGGGTCATCTCGGTGTCGATGAAACCCGGGGCGACGACGTTGGCGGTGATCGAGCGCGACCCCAGCTCCCGCGTCAGGGAGCGGGCCATGCCCACCAGCCCCGCCTTGGAGGCCGAGTAGTTGGCCTGGCCGGGCAGACCGATGGATCCGGCCACCGAGCCCATGAAGATCATCCGGCCGAACCGCTTCTTGATCATGTTGCGCGACGCCCGCTTGGCCACCCGGAACACCCCGGTCAGGTTGGCGTCGATCACCTTCGAGAAGTTCTCTTCACTCATCCGCATGATCAGCATGTCGGCGGTCACGCCCGCGTTGGCGACCAGCACCTCGACCGGTCCCTGATGCTCCTCGACCTCGGTGAACGCCCGGTCGACGGCCTCGCTGTCCGTGACGTCACACTGCACCCCGAAAAGGCCCTCGGGCGCGCCGGAGCCGCGGTGGGTGACGGCGACCTTGTGGCCGTCGGCGGCGAGCCGACGTGCGACGGCCAGTCCGATCCCCCGGTTTCCGCCGGTCACCAGCACCGAGCGGGACACGAAAGGAGGTCGGCCGCCCGCGGTTTCACCGGCCGTTTCGGCGGGGTTCTCGGTCACAGTCATGCCCGTCAACTTAGTGGGTACGGCGGGTTTCTAAGAAATCGCCTTACGGTGCGAATCGACAAGGGAATGCGTCAGTTCGGCAGGCGCCGGTTGATCAGCAGCGCGCCCAGCGCCGCGGCGGCCAGCACCAGGGCGCCCAGCCGTAGCCATCCCACGCTGGCGTCGCCCTTGATGGTCTCGTAGCCGATCTGCTCCTGGAGGTCGGTGAACACTTCCTTGAGCTGCTCGAGGCTGGAGGCCGTGAACGCCTCACCACCGGAGAGGTCGGCGATTTTCTTGAGCATCTCGTCGTCCACCGGGACCGGCTGGCGCTGCTCGTTGATCTCGACGTAACCGTAGGGCGTTCCGAACGACACCGTCGAGATGGGCACGCCCTGGTCTTTGGCGGTTCGCGCGGCGGTGTAGGCGCCCTTGGGGTTGTCCGGATTGGACGGGACGGTCTCCTTGCCATCGGACATCAGCACGATCCGCGCCGGCGGCGGCTCGTCGCCGCCACCGATCACCGCGCCGACCGTCGCGACGGCCTGCAGCGCAGTGAAGATGCCCTCACCGGTCGCGGTGCGGTCGGCCAGCTGCAGCTTGTCGATCGCGTTCTTGGTCGCCTCCCGATTCGTGGTCGGCGAGACCAGCACGGTGGCGGTGCCCGCATAGGCGATCAGCCCGAGGTTGATACCGGGCGTCAGCTGGTCGGCGAACTGCTTGGCCGCCTCCTGCGCGGCGACCAGCCGGTTGGGGGCGACGTCGGTGGCCCGCATCGACTGGGACACGTCGATCACCAGCATCACCACCGCGCGGTTGCGGGGAATGCGGACGTCGTGGGTCGGACCCGCCATCGCGACGGTGAACAGCACCATCGACAGGATCAGCAGGGTGGCCGGGAGGTGGCGCCACCTACTGGGTCGTTTCGGGGCGACGCTCTCCAGCAGCTCCATGTTCGCGAAGCGCAGGACCCGCCTCTGGCGGGCCATCTGCACGACGACGTAGAGCCCGATCAGCCCGAGGATGACCAGGAAGAACAGGAAGAACCACGGGGTCTTGAAGCCGGACAACGACATCGGTCCGAGCAACGGTAAAGTCATGTGCTACTTGTCATTTCGTTGTTGTCCGTGTCTCGGCTTCTTTATCTGCTCATCGCCCGGCCAGCGCGCCACGGCGCCGACTGGCGACGAACCTGACCACGTCGGCGATCCAGTCCCGGTCGGTGCGCAGGCTCAGCAGCGGCGCGTCGCAGCGCCGCAGCGTTCGCGCCACCTCTGCCCGGTGCGCAGCGGCGGCCTTCTCGAAATCGGTGCGCAACTGCTCGTCGATGGTGAACTCGCGGGTGCGACCGGTCTCGGTGTCCTGCAGGACGACGTCTCCGATGGTCGGCAACTCGATGTCCCGCGGGTCGAGGATCTCGATGCCGAGGACCTCGTGCCGCCCGGCGATGGCCCGCAGCGGCCGCATCCAGTTGATCGGGCCGAGGAAGTCGCTGATGATGACCGCCATGCCGCGGCGCCGCTCGGGCCTGCGGAGCGAGTCGATCGCCGCGGCCAGGTCGCCGCGGACCCCGACCGGCGCCCGCGGGGTGGTCGCGATCGCGCGGAGCAACTCCTGCTCGTGCATCCGGCCCGACAGCGCAGGCACCCGACGGGTGGTCTCGCCGTTGGAGATGATCGCGCCGATCCGGTTGCCGCCACCGCTGTTGAGGAACGCGATCGACGCGGCCGCGGCGACGGCGAGGTCACGCTTCTCGCATCCGGCGGTGCCGAAGTCGAGGCTGGCCGACATGTCGACCACCAGCCAGGTCTCCAACTCACGGTCGGCGATCATCTGCCGCACGTGCGGGTGGGTGGTGCGGGCCGTGACAGACCAGTCCATCCGGCGCACATCGTCGCCGGGCTGGTAGATCCGCGACTCCCCTGGCTCTGACCCCGGGCCAGGCAGCAACCCGAGATGATCGCCGTGCAGCACGCCGTCCAGCTTCCGCCGAACCGTCAACTCGAGCTTGCGCAGCGCCGCCGACAGCGCGGGGTCCCGGATCTCCCCGCGCTTCATCGATGGCAGGTCGACCGTGCGGCTGGATCGTTTGGCGTCGGTGGGATCTGACGGAGCAGTCACTTAGTCAGCACTTACCGGGTCAGCGACCGCCGGCCGCGGCCGAGGCGGCCGGGACGGGCGGAACCGAATGACCTTGCTGCGGAATCGCGTTCACCTGAGGCAGCGCCACCGTCTGCATGATGCGGTTGACGACAGTGTCGGAGGAAATCTCGTCGGCCAGCGCGTCGTAGGTCAGCACCAGGCGGTGCCGCAGTACGTCGGGGATGACCTCGACGACATCCTGCGGGATCACGTAGTCACGGCCGCGGACCAAGGCCAGTGCCCGAGACGCGGCGATGATGCCGAGCGACGCACGCGGCGAGGCACCGTAGGCGATCCACGCCTTGGCATCGGGCATCCCGAACTTCTCGGGCTCGCGGGTGGCGGTGACGATCCGCACCACGTAGTCGACCAGCGCGTGGTGGACGAAGTTGTTCGCGGCCACCTCCTGCAGTCGCAGCAGATCCCCGGTGTTGAGAATCGCCTTGGGCTCCGGCGGCTTCACACCCATCCGGTAGATGATCTCGCGCTCTTCCTCGGGCGTCGGGTAGTCGACGTTCAGCTTGAACAGGAAGCGGTCGCGCTGGGCTTCCGGCAGCTGGTAGACGCCCTCCTGCTCGATGGGGTTCTGCGTCGCCATGACCAGGAACGGGCTGGGCAGCGGGAACGTCTTGCCGCCGATGGAGATCTTGCGCTCGGCCATCACCTCGAGCAGCGCGGACTGCACCTTGGCCGGGGCGCGGTTGATCTCGTCGGCGAGCAGGAAGTTCACCACCACCGGGCCGAGCTCGATGTCGAACTCCTCCTTGCCCGCCCGGTAGATGCGGGTGCCGACGATGTCGGTGGGAACCAGGTCCGGGGTGAACTGGATACGGGCGAAGGTTCCGCCGACGACCTTGGCGAACGTCTCCACCGCCAGGGTCTTGGCCACGCCGGGAACACCCTCGAGGAGCACGTGGCCCTTGGCCAGCAGGCCGACCAGCATGCGCTCGACGAGCAGGTCCTGGCCGACGATGATCCGCTTGACCTCGAAGATCGCGCGCTCGAGGGTGTGCACCTCCTGCTGCAGACCGCCGTTGGACAGCGCAGAACCCGACGCCCCCGGGGTCGAAGAACTCGAGGCGGCGTGCGCACCTGCGGAGTAGCCCTGTGCCGGCGCCTGTCCGGGAAATCCTCCAGCGCCCTGCGGCGGCCCACTCGGTGAGGTCATCAATGTTCCTTCCACATGCGCAGTATGTGCTGGTCCGTGCGGCGCGGGCCGGTTCTGGCCACGCGCTCGCCGTCAACTATTCCAGTTGGTTCGGAATCCGTCGACGTTGCCCGGGGTGAGCGGCGCTGCGCAGCGGTATTCACCACTGGTGCTCAGATTTAACTCAGGCCACACTCAGGATTCGATAATCCGCGCCACGTACGGCTGCAGACCCGAGGTGCGCAGCGGGCTGACAGTGACCTTGCCTGCGCTGCTCGCCGATTCGAGCATCTTGCCGCCGCCCAGATAGATCGCGACGTGCTGGGTGCCCCCGGGCCCCCAGAACAGCAGGTCCCCCCGCTTGGCCTGCGACGTGGGAACCTTGCGGCCGGTGTTGTACTGGTCGCCGGAGTACTTCGGGATCAGCACGCCGACTCCCGCGAAAGCGAACTGCGTGAAACCGGAGCAGTCGTACCCAACAGTGTTGGCGCCGGAGTCGACGCCCGTGCTCGGCCCGGTGGGCTTGCCGCCACCCCAGGAGTACGGCGTGCCGATCTGGGATCCGCCGCGCCGGATCACGTACTCGATGGCCGCTGGCCCGCGGACCAGTCCCGGGGCCACGGTGGCCGGAGCGTCTGCCGGGGCCAGCCCGATGGTCTGCAGGAACTTGCGGCCGAGGTTCATGGTGACCTGGGTGGCCTGGGCGGTGGCGGCCAGGGACACGTTGGCGATGGCCAGTGGATCACCGGGTGCACCTGCGCTGAGAAGCTTGGGAAGCGTTGGATCCCACTGCCCTTCGGCAGGCTGCGCAGAGGCTGGGGCGACCAGCCCGAGCAGCAGTGAGCCGGCGGCGATCAGGACGAAGACGATGCGGCGCAGAGCGATCACCACTCGATCATTCGGGTGACGTACGGCGTCATGCCGCTGGTGCGCACCGGCGAGATCTTGACCACCGAGCCCGTGTACGGCGCCTCGAGCATCTGCCCGTTTCCGAGATACATCGCGACGTGCTGGCTGGCGTTGGGGCCGTAGAAGATCATGTCGCCGCGGCGCATCTGCGACGACGGTACCTTGCGGCCCGCGTTGTACTGGGACCCGGAGTAGTGGTCGAGCTTGATACCCACGCCGGCGAACATGTAGAGCATCAGGCCTGAGCAGTCGAAGCCGACGGTGCCCGCACCCTGGTCGATGCCACGGCTCGGCCCTGCGGCGTTGCCGCCGCCCCACGAGTACGGCACACCCAGTTGCGACATGCCGCGTTTGATCGCAAACTCGGTGGCCTGCGGACCGGCCACCGCGGGGATCGCGCCGTTGGTGACACCCGTCGGGGTCGGAAGCAGCCCGATGCTCTGCAGGAACTTGCGACCCAGGTTGGCGGTGACCTCGTAGGACGTCGTGATGATCTTGATCACCGCGTTGATGATCTGGATCGGATCGCCGCTGACGAAGGCGCTCGGGATCTGGGGCAGGGTCATGTCCCAGGCGGTGTCCCGGTTTCCGGTGGACGGGTCGACATCCCAGTCGGCCTGGGGGCCACGCGCCGAGCCGGCATTGCCGCTGGGGGCGGCCGCAGGCTGAGCCGGGGCGCCCGCGGGAGTCTGGGCCTGCCCACCCGCGGGGGCGGCCAGGGTACGTGCCTGCGCCAGCTTGGCCTGGGCGGTCGCCCGCTCGCTGGCGAGCCGGTCGAGCTCCACCTGCTGCGCCTTGAACGTCTGCTGCGCCTCGGCCAGTGCCGACACCGCGGTCTGCTGGCTGGCCTCGGCGGCCTTGACCGCCTCATCGGCCTGCTGCTTGGCCAGCCTGGCCGCCGACTCCTTGTTGACCTGCTCGGTGCGGGCACGTTGGAGGTTGGCGATCACCTCCTGGGAACTGATCGACAGCGTCTGCCCGGCGGCGGCGGTGTTGAGGATGTCCACCGGATCCGACGCGGTCAGGTACGAACTCGACGGCCCGCTGACGTACATCGCGGCGGCGAACTTGTCGAACCGCTGCTGGGCGGCGGCGATCGCGGTGTTGGCGTCCTTGACGCGCAGCGCGCTGGCGTCGACCTCCTCCTGGGCGGCCGCCGCGTCGTCGCGCGCGGTCTTCACATCCAGGATCGCCTTGTTCACGCTCTCCTGTTGGGTCTGGATCGCGGCGCCGAGGTCCTGCAGTTTCTGGTTGACGTTGGCAACCGTGGTCACCAGCGTCGCCAGCGTGTCGGGATTGGCGGGTTCCGCTTGGGCGAGGTGCGGCGTCGTGATCACCATGCCGAACGCCAGGGACACCGCGCACAGCCGCGAAGCGGAGGCGCCGCCAGGGATGCGTCTCATTCGACTCAAATCTCCTAAGGCTCCACGCGAACGTGTCGGCACATTCTCGGGCGCCTCAGCTCAGAAGTCACATTAAGCGCATCCGCAACATCAGGCCCCGATTGCACCGTACGTCACATCTGACGCTAAGGAAACTTTAGTCACAAATTACAACAATGTAATTGCAATCGGCGTTATCAAACAGTGATGTTTGAATTTGCGGGCGTGGAGGAAATCCCTCAATCAGAGCTGGTGGACGCTGTGCCCGAAACGGTTGCGCGTTTGCTTCGTATCTGCAGCAATCGGGCCCCAACGGCCGCGAGAGCGACCACTAAAACAACGACAATGGTGAATGGCGTCCAGGGAAAGTGCGGGGTCGTCAACTCGCCGACGAAATTCTTCGACGACTGCACCGGATCGCCCGTCCTGGCGAGATCCTGGCCGGCTTCCAGCGTCACCCGATCGAACGCCGGACTGTAGGTGCCCGCGAACGTCGGACTCAGCGCCAGCACCGTGGAGCCCGGGTTCGCCTGGCCGACCTCGGTCGCGATGTCACGCAGCGGGGTCTCGATCGGCGGGTTGACGTCGACGACGACGATCTTCAGATCGATACCGTCACCGCGGGCGTCCTCGACGACCTCGCGCAGCGCGGGCACGGCGGCCTGCTGGGCAGGCGGCACGCTGACCCCGTCGTCGGCCACGTCGGACTTCACCTGCGTCATGTCGATCTCCGGCGGGATGTACGACGGCAGAATCGGGACCCAGAGAGGGCCCAAGAGAGGGACGGTGTGCGGTCCGGTCACAGCAGCACGGTACATCGTGGGTACCCCACCCGGGTGGCACCACGGGCGCGCGGAGACAAGACTGAGATCCGACGAGCCGAATACCCGTCCTGCCTTGCAGGACAAGCGTACTGTTAAGATGCGAAGCGCCGCCGACACAGCCCGTCGCGGCGATGATCGAAGCGGGAGTTGATGTGAGCAGCAAGAATTCGTTCGGAGCGCAGGACACGCTCAAGGTGGGAGACAAGAGCTACGAGATCTACCGCCTCGACGCGGTATCCGGTACCGAGAAGCTCCCCTACAGCCTCAAGGTGCTCGCCGAGAACCTGCTGCGCACCGAGGACGGCGCCAACATCACCAAGGAGCACATCGAGGCGATCGCCAACTGGGATCCGAGCGCCGACCCCAGCGTCGAGATCCAGTTCACCCCGGCGCGGGTGATCATGCAGGACTTCACTGGCGTGCCGTGCATCGTCGACCTCGCAACCATGCGCGAAGCGGTCGGCGAACTCGGCGGGGACCCGCAGAAGGTCAACCCCCTCGCGCCCGCCGACCTCGTCATCGACCACTCCGTGATCGCCGACCTCTTCGGCACCGCCAACGCCTTCGAGCGCAACGTCGAGATCGAGTACGAGCGCAACGGTGAGCGCTACCAGTTCCTGCGCTGGGGACAGGGCGCCTTCGACGACTTCAAGGTGGTGCCGCCCGGCACCGGCATCGTGCACCAGGTCAACATCGAGTACCTGGCGAGTGTGGTCATGGAGCGGGATCGGGCGGGCGAAGGTGGGGGGGAGAACATCACGACTGCCTACCCGGACACCTGCGTGGGCACCGACAGCCACACCACCATGGAGAACGGTCTCGGGGTGCTGGGCTGGGGCGTCGGCGGCATCGAGGCCGAGGCGGCCATGCTCGGCCAGCCCGTGTCGATGCTCATCCCCCGTGTCGTCGGGTTCAAGCTGACCGGGGAGCGTCGCGCCGGCGTCACCGCCACCGACGTCGTGCTGACCGTCACCGAGATGCTGCGCAAGCACGGCGTGGTCGGCAAGTTCGTCGAGTTCTACGGCGAGGGCGTGGCCGAGGTGCCGCTGGCCAACCGCGCCACGCTGGGCAACATGAGCCCCGAGTTCGGTTCCACCGCCGCGATCTTCCCCATCGACGACGTCACGATCGAGTACCTGCGCCTGACGGGCCGCAGCGAGGAGCAGCTGGCACTTGTCGAGGCCTACGCCAAGGAACAGGGCATGTGGCACGACCCGAGCCGCGAGCCGAAGTTCTCCGAGTACCTCGAACTCGACCTGGCCGACGTCGTCGCGTCCATCGCGGGGCCCAAACGGCCGCAGGACCGGATCTCGCTGTCCGATGCAAAGACGGCCTTCCGCAAGGACATTCACAACTACGTCGAGGAGAACATGCCGGTCGAGCACACCAGGCTCGATGAGGCGGTCGAGGAGAGTTTTCCGGCCAGCGACCCGGCGGTGCTCTCGTTCGACGACAGCGACGCCGCGTTGCCCTCGGCGGCCGTGGGGTCCAACGGCCGGCCGAGCAAGCCCGTGACCGCGAAATCCGACGAGCGCGGCGAGTTCGTGATCGATCACGGTGCGGTGGTGATCGCTGCGATCACGTCGTGCACCAACACCTCCAACCCGGAGGTCATGATCGGCGCGGCCCTGCTCGCCAAGAACGCCGTCGACAGGGGCCTGACGTCCAAGCCGTGGGTCAAGACCACCATGGCGCCCGGGTCGCAGGTCGTCACCGACTACTACAACAAGGCGGGGCTGTGGCCGTACCTGGAGAAGCTCGGCTTCTTCCTCGTCGGCTACGGCTGCACCACCTGCATCGGCAACAGCGGGCCGCTTCCCGAGGAGATCAGCGCGGCGATCAACGAGAACGACCTGTCGGTCAGCGCGGTGCTGTCCGGCAACCGCAACTTCGAGGGACGCATCAACCCCGACGTCAAGATGAACTACCTGGCCTCTCCGCCGCTGGTGATCGCCTACGCGCTGGCGGGGACGATGGACTTCGACTTCGACGCCGAACCACTGGGTAGGGACGACACAGGCACCGACGTCTACCTCAAGGACATCTGGCCGACGCAGAAGGACATCTCCGACACCATCGCCTCGGCCATCAGCCAGGACATGTTCACCAAGAACTACGCCGACGTGTTCAAGGGCGACGACCGGTGGCGCAACCTGCCGACCCCCAGCGGGGACACCTTCGAGTGGGACGCCAACTCGACGTACGTGCGCAAGCCACCGTACTTCGACGGGATGCCGGCCGACCCTCAGCCGGTGACCGACATCGCCGGCGCCCGAGTGCTTGCGCTGCTGGGTGATTCGGTGACCACCGACCACATTTCCCCCGCGGGCAGCATCAAGCCGGGCACGCCGGCCGCGCAGTACCTCGACGAACACGGCGTGGAGAAGAAGGACTACAACTCCTACGGCTCGCGTCGCGGCAACCACGAGGTGATGATCCGCGGCACCTTCGCCAACATCCGGCTGAAGAACCAATTGCTCGACGACGTGTCGGGCGGGTACACGCGGGACTTCACCAACGGTGGCGAGCAGGCGTTCATCTACGACGCCGCGCAGAACTACGCGGAGCAGAACATCCCGCTGGTGGTCCTCGGCGGCAAGGAGTACGGATCGGGCTCCTCGAGGGACTGGGCGGCAAAGGGCACCAGCCTCCTCGGCGTCCGCGCCGTGATCACCGAATCGTTCGAGCGCATCCACCGCTCCAACCTGATCGGCATGGGTGTCATCCCGCTGCAGTTCCCCGAGGGAGAGTCGTCGTCCTCGCTGAAGCTGGACGGCACCGAGACGTTCGACATCACCGGCATCGAGGCGCTCAACGACCGGGGCGAGCGAAGCGACGGGGAAAGCGGAGGCAAGACCCCCAGAACGGTGCATGTGAAGGCCACCAAGGAGGGAACGGATCCGATCGAGTTCGACGCCGTGGTGCGCATCGACACCCCCGGTGAAGCGGACTACTACCGCAACGGCGGCATCCTGCAGTACGTGCTGCGCAACATGCTGAAGTCCTGAGAAGGTGCCACGGGTAACCGACGATCATCTGGCGGCGCGTCGTCGCCAGATCCTCGACGGCGCCCGGCGCTGCTTCGCCGAGCACGGCTACGACAGGGCCACCGTTCGGCGCCTCGAGCAGACGATCGGGCTCTCGCGCGGCGCGATCTTCCACCACTTCCGCGACAAGGACACGCTGTTCTTCGAACTGGCGCGTGAGGACGCGGAACGGATGGCCGACGTCGCGACGCGCGAGGGCCTGATCCAGGTGATGCGTGAAATGCTGGCAGCCCCGGATCAATTCGATTGGCTGTCGACCCGGTTGGAGATCGCACGCAAGCTGCGCAATGACCCCGCCTTCAGCAAGGGGTGGGCCGAACGCTCGGCGGAGCTGTCGGCAGCCACCACCGAACGACTGCGCCGTCAGAAGCAGGCCGGCAGGCTGCGCGACGACGTGCCCGACGAGGTGCTGCGCACCTATCTCGAGCTCGTCCTCGACGGCCTGGTGGCACGGCTGGCGTCCGGAGATGACCCCGAAAGGCTCAGTGCGGTACTGGACCTCGTCGAGGCGTCGGTGCGGCAGCGGTGAGGACTCAGCGCCGGCCGCGGTGGTTGGGGCCGCCGCGGCTGCGCATCGCCGCGCCGGCCTCGCGCAGCATGCTGTGGATCGAACCGTACGAATGACCGGTCGATGCCACCAGTGAGCGGATGCTCGCCCCGCGCTCGTACTCGTTGCGCAGTTCGCTGACCAACTGGTCCCGGTCCTTATTGTCTTTCTTCATCGACACTGTACTTTCTTCATCGACGCTCCCCGCCGCTTGGTCACGGTGGCATACCCCGCGCAGGAACCGTTGACACGGCCGAAGCCGAATTCGTAAGAAGTGTTTCGCGCGACCCCGCGATCAGGCGAGCTCGATGAGGTCGCGGTAGTCGTTGGACCAGAAGTCCTCGGTGCCGTCGGGAAGCAGCACGACGCGCTGCGGGTCCAGCGCTTCCGCAGCCCCGGGGTCGTGGGTGACCAGCACCACCGCCCCCTGGTAGCTGCGCAGCGCGTCGAGAACCTGTTCGCGCGAGGCGGGGTCGAGGTTGTTGGTCGGCTCGTCGAGGAGCAGCACGTTCGCCGTCGAGGCGACGAGGCCGGCCAGCGCCAGGCGCGTCTTCTCGCCGCCCGACAGGGTGCCCGCGGGCTGGTCGAGTTGCGCACCGGTGAACATGAACGCGCCCAGCAGGCCGCGTAGGTCCTGCTCACCGGTGTCGGGGGCGGCGTAGCGGATGTTCTCCCAGACCGTCGCGGTGTTGTCGAGGGTGTCGTGCTCCTGGGCGAAGTAGCCGATCTTGCAGCCGTGCCCGGGCTCCAGACCGCCCGCGTCCGGGCTCTCGGTCCCGGCGAGCAGCCGCAACAGTGTGGTCTTTCCCGCGCCGTTGAGGCCGAGCACCACCACGCGCGACCCGCGGTCGATCGCGAGGTCGACGCCGGTGAACACCTCCAGCGACCCGTACATCTTCGTCAGTCCCTTGGCGACCAGCGGGGTTCGTCCGCACGGGGCCGGCGTGGGGAACTTGATCCGCGCCACCTTGTCGGCCACCCGCTCGGCGTCGAGGGATGACATCATCCGGTCTGCACGTCGCAGCATGTTCTGGGCGGCAACGGCTTTGGTGGCCTTGGCGCCCATCTTGGCGGCCTGCGTGCGTAGCGCCGCCGCCTTACGCTCGGCGTTGGCGCGTTCGCGGCGGCGGCGCTGTTCGTCGGTGGCGCGGGCGTCCAGGTACTTCTGCCACCCCATGTTGTAGACGTCGGCCTCACCGCGGACCGCGTCGAGGAACCACACCCGGTTCACGACGTCGGCGAGGAGTTCGACGTTGTGGCTGATGACGACCAGCCCGCCGGTGTGGTTCTGCAGGAAGGTGCGCAGCCAGCCGATCGAGTCGGCGTCGAGGTGGTTGGTGGGCTCGTCGAGCAGCAGCGTGGTGCCGGAACTGGCGCCGCCCGCCCCGCCTTCTGACGCGGCGAACAGGATGCGTGCCAACTCCACCCGCCGGCGCTGACCGCCGGACAGGGTCCGCAGGGGCTGGGTGAGGACACGTTCGGGCAGGCCGAGGCTCGCGCAGATGCGACCCGCATCACTTTCTGCGGCGTAACCACCGAGAGCGGCGAACCTCTCCTCGAGCTGACCGTAGCGACGGACCGCTTTGTCGCGCGCGGCGTCGTCGGCCACCTCCGCCATCAGCACCTGCTGCTTCTCCAGGTCGGTCAGCAACGTGTCGAGGCCACGCGCCGAGAGCACCCGGTCACGCGCCAGCATGTCGAGGTCACCTTCCCTGGGATCCTGCGGGAGGTAACCGATTTCACCGGTCCGGGTGATGGCTCCCGCGTAGGGCTCGCCCTCTCCGGCCAGAATGCGCATGGTCGTCGTCTTGCCTGCGCCGTTGCGACCGACCAGACCGATGCGGTCGCCCGGCTGAACGCGGAGCGCCGCTCCGTCGACCGAGAGCAGTGTGCGCGCCCCGGCGCGGACCTCCAGGTCCGTTGCGGTGATCACGCTCGTCTCCTACCTACTTGTCGTCGGTGAAGACCGGGGCGCGCTGTTGCGCGCGCGCTGCGACCGCTTCTTCGAAGTTGCCGGTGAGCAAACGAACGTAAAGCTGTCCCAGACCCTCGGCCTGCATGTGCCCTTCCAGGCTAGTGGCGTCCAGTCCACTCCACAGTGTGCGTTTGGTCAACTCGATACCCGGCCGGGAGAAGGCTGCGATCCGCTCTGCCATGTCGAAGCAAACCGTCGAGAAGGTCGGTGCCCAGGACCGCGCGCGACACCAGCCCCACCCGCTCGGCCTCCTCGGCGGCCACGTCGCGCCCGGTCAGCATCATCTCGAACGCCCGCGACGTGCCGATGGTGCGCGGCAGCAGGAACGAAAGACCCAGCTCGCTGGCGGTCAGACCGTTGTTGATGCCCGCCGCGCGGAAATAGGCGTCGGTGGAGGCGACCCGGATGTCGCACGCGAGGGCGAGGCACAGTCCCCCGCCGATGGCCGCGCCGTTGACTGCCGCGATCACCGGCTGGTGCATCTTGCGCAACGCCAGGATGACGTCGTCGAGCACCTCCATCGAGCGCAACGCGAACGTCACCCTGGTTAGACCGTCGACGTGCGGCACCGAGCCGGCCGACTTGTGATCGGCTCCCGACGAGAATCCGCGGCCTGCCCCGGTCAGCACGATCGCGCGCACCGAGTTGTCGTGGTTCAGCTGGTCGAGCGCCTTCTTCAGCGGCACCATCACGTCGAAGGCCATCGAGTTCATCCGCTCGGGCCGGTTGAGCGTCACCAGCGCGACGTGCGGGCGCGGGCGCTCGACCAAAACGAATTGGGAAGGGTCTTTCGAGGTCACGCCTGCACGGTAGTGGGCGTTCGGCCGGACGCTACGCCTGGCCGGGCGCCTCACCGTTGTCGGTGGCGGCGATTGCGGCGTCGATGTCGAACTCCTTGACCTTCTGCACCAGGTCCTCGAGCGCCACCGGCGGAAGGGCGCCCGCCTGGTTGAACACCAGCTTGCCTTTCTTGAACGCCATCAGCGTGGGAATGGACCGGATGTCGGCCGCAGCGGCGAGCTGCTGCTCGGCCTCGGTGTCGACCTTTGCGTACACGACCTCGGGGTGCCTCTCGGACGAGGCCGAGAAAGTCGGGGCGAACGCCTTACACGGCCCGCACCAGGACGCCCAGAAATCAACAAGCACGATCTCGTTGTCGTTGACGGTATCGTTGAACTGTTCGGCGGTGATGTCACGGGTAGCCACGTGTTCCCTAACGTCGTGAGGATCTGCTCTGTTCCCAGCATGTACCCGCCGAGCGGGAGTCCGCCACATGAACCTGCTACAGGGTGTAGGCCTTCACCCAGTCGACCTTCATCTGCGCCTCGAACGAGCCCGACGGGCTCGGGTCACCCGTCCAGGGATTGCCGACGGCGACGTTGAGGATCAGGTAGTGCTCCCAGGCGCCCGAGAACGGGGTCCAGTCACCGCCGAGCGCCTCGTACTGGGCCTTGGTCACCCGCCCGACCCTCGACCCCGTCCACATGCCAGACGATTCGGTCGGAGTACCAGTCCATGCCGTATTCGTGGAAGCCCTGCGACAGGTCCACCCCGAGGTCCGCGCCGATGTCGTGCAGCTTGACGTCGACGGTGTTGTTCGCCTCCGCGGGGCCATGGATGTTGCCGGTCCACCACCTCCGCGCTTCCGGGGTTCCCATCCCCGGAATCTCGACGATGTCGATCTCCCCCTGGCGCGGCCAGTCATATTCATGGCCGGGCTCAAGGCCGACGGACCAGAACGCAGGCAGCGTGCCCTGGGTGACGGGCATCTGGATGCGGGCCACCACGCGGGTGCCCGCACCGATGGACTGCTTCCCGAACGTCACCACGCGCGCGGACGTGTAGTTGTCCGGTGCGCCGAGTCCGTCCGGGGTGGCTTCCCTGCGGGCTTCGATGACGCGGTTGCCCTGCGCGTCGACGTTCACGTTGTCGCCGTCGGTGTAGTACTGGTTCTCCCCGGCGGACTGTCCCCACCGCCCGGTCTGCAGACCCCAGTACTGCAAAGCCTCCTCCATGGAGCTGAAGTTGTTCTCCCACAACAACGGGGGGCCGGTGGTGTCCCCAGGGTCGGGGATCACGAGGTCGCGATAGATCCGGGCGCGCACACCGAGCCACCACGACTCGATGAAGGCGGGCACCGGGATCGCCAGGAAATCCGGCCCGAGACCGGTGTTTCTGACCCGATTTCGCGGGTAGTCGGGGGACACGCGCTGAAGTTGGCGATGGATGCTGTTGCGGGATAGGACAATTCGAGTTGCTAAAGCTTGATTGTCGACCCCGGAAGCGAGCACCCATCTGGTGAGCAGAATACACAAGCGGAACCGCGGACGTG
>Ga0209347_1002640_pt1 | contig 22981 bp, 24 predicted proteins | sample AutmiccommuBRH23_FD_187382 | JGI IMG/M metagenome (GOLD analysis project Ga0209347, IMG submission 187382) | Deep subsurface microbial communities from Mt. Terri, Switzerland - Autotrophic microbial communities BRH/23 (SPAdes) (version 2) | ecosystem: Environmental > Aquatic > Deep subsurface >...
GACCTCTTTTAATATTTATTAATATTATTATTATTATTATTATTATTATTATTATTATTAATTAGTATAATATTATAAGATATAAATATTTTCTTTCAATGAAGAACGCACGATTTTCAGGAAATATCCAAAACTAATTGAAAAAGTAGAATAGCGGGATAAAAGGATCACATGAATAAATTAAAGGAAATAAAGGATGTAGTGAGAAAGAGAATTTAAGATAAATACGAAGGAGATGAAAACGGCTATCCAGTATTCATCTTAAGTTTTCATATTAGAAAAAAGGAAAGACTTGATCATGGCAATTTTAAAGTTCTTCGATTACCATCTGTGCGTGATCTATCATATGGGTAGCGGCTTCAGATGTTATATTTTTAGAGCTCTGTGCGCTCACTTGTTTAATAAGTGCATTAAGGATATTGCCTGCAGTATCAACCTGTCCACGGTCTCTCGCCGCTTGAGCTGCATCTACTTTAGCCAGGAGACTGTTGTAGGTTCCTTGAGATATATTTCCTTGAGAATAGTGATGATCAATGCACTCGGTGAGCCCTTCAATGGTCGGAGGGCATTCCATTTCATTCTGCGCTAAGGCAGGAGACATATATGCAAGTATTAATACTGTTATAAGTCCCATCTGTATAAAAATATTATTTATACGTGCCATACTATGATTGTTACCTTTTATAATACATAAACTTGCAAGAAGGATTTCTGCTGATCTCAGTAATTATAGGTAAGAGTAAAAAACGGAACTCTTAATATTAACATTCAATGGACTTCAAAATAAATAGAAAATAAAAAAAGTTAAACTTAAATCAAAAGTTAAATGTTAAGTAATTCTGGACGTTTCTCCAGTTCTTTTGTTAGCCATCTTCTAAAAATTCAATTTCATGAACTTCTAAGTAAATAAGCTCCAAATGTGCCTTTATTGGGAACCAAATCTAAATAGGTTAAATTTAAATAAATAGTACATAATGTTTATAGGTATATCAGGGTTATATTTCTTATTCAAATGAATATTTCTACAGAATGCACACATCGTAAATGTAGGTAATTCATATTGATAGATTTTATTCACAGTTGCGTATTAATTTTTTCCATCGTAATAACCAGTGCCCCTCTTGCCCACGAGAATTTTGATTTTGCCAGATCTGCGTATTTTCCAGAAGTTTGAATCTCACCTGTTCCGGAGATGCAGCATCCCTGTCCGGTGCCATTGGTACCCTCGACTTTTCTTGAAGCAAAAAGCAACTCCACACGATTGTTCTTTTTGAGGTTTTCCTCGGTAACATTGTAATACCCGGCAGGAATAAGGATTATTCCGCTTTCTTCTGTTTTAAATGCTCTGATATATCCACCCCATGTTGCAACTAGGTGTGGACCATTATCTCCGCAGGTTGCAATAGCAACCCATTCTGCGTTATCTAGAACTTCCTTACATTTTCCTTCAATTTGCACTATACTAACTCCTCCCGTTGCCTCTTATTCTATAAATACACTCATTTCTAATCACTTATAAGGTTTTTCTAGAAATACTTGATATTCAAATACTAACGATAATGAGAGCAGGTTAAACCAATTGCTCCTTTCAACAAAAATCCACAGGTAGCAGTTGAGAGAGTTCATAGATTACAGTACAGGAGATATTTGTCAGGGGAGACACCTTTGGAAGCCGTTAAGTGATGTGTTCCTTGAATACATAGACCACCCAGAAGGGAGATACTGGAATATTGAAAAGGAGACATCTGAAGCCTAAAGGATGCGTGTACATTGGGAAGGAAGCCAATAATGTTGAAATGCAGGAATTAGAGAGCAATCGGATTGAAACCTACATTGATTTCAAGAAATTTCATTAATGGGTGCTTTCACTTGATTCAAAGGATGCAAGAGAAATGGGGATTATGGATAGGAGTACACTGAAGAGGATTAGAGATAAAATAAGAAAAGGACAAAAGTTGAATTATGAAAAAGGGATTGTGAAGATGTTGGTGGAGAACTTTCTTCAAATAAATGTCTACAACAGAATTAAAAAATAATATATATATAGGGCAACGCTTATTTTTAAGCAATGAGCAATAATTCCACAAGTCCTACAACTAATGTTTCATGGATTTATATTACCTTAAAAGAAACTTATTATATTCTTCCAAAAGAGGATATTGGGTTTATCGTAGGAATAATTGGATTTTGTATAACTATTTTTGGAATTTTATTTACAATTTATGTTTATTAAAGACAGAAGAGTTCAGAAAAGAAAGACCATGAATTTCAGACAGTTGTGCTTGCTAAACAAGATGAAGTGATTGAAAATTTTAAGTCTGCAAAAATCTTTGACAAATCTTCTGTTCAGGATATCGTTGACTATGATGCTGATTACCCTATTCTAAAAGATGAGAACAAAAGAAATCTTTTTGAGGCTGCAATAAAATTGCGAAATGAAAATAAACCACTTGAAGCATTAAAAAGATTCAATATTTTATTAGATCAGAAGCCAACAGACGACCAAAAAACAGCTCTATTCACACTTATTGGAAATACTTGTCTTTTGATAGGGGATTATGACGAAGCCATCAGTAAGCACAAAAAAGCTCTAAAAGTTGCAGAGCAAACCAACAATCTTTTGGCAAAAGGAGTGGCATTGGGTAACATAGGCTTGATATACCACGATAAAGGTGAACAAGAAAAAGCACCTCAATATTACCACGAAGACCTTGAGATTTTCCGTGATATTGGATACAAATTGGGAGAAGCAACTGCTTTAGGTAGTATAGGTCTGGTATACCATGATAAAGGCGAACCAGAAAAAGCACTCCAATATTATCAAGAAAGCCTTGCAATTAATCGTGAGATAGAATACAAATTAGGGGAAGCAAGTCAACTGGGTAACATAGGTGTGATATACGCCGACAAAGGTGAATCCGAAAAAGCAATCCAATATTTAGAACAGGCACAAACTATTTTAAACAACTAGGAGCTTATCATCAAGGAGATAAAATACAAAAGGTTATTCTATTTACTAAAGAAACTATTTAGAAAGATGGTATCAGTTTTTAAAATTGTCAGTTATTTTTTCTCTCCATTGTTCAAGACGACCAATTGAACCATTATTTGCAGAACTAGAAGAAGGAACTCTTAAAACCTTAACACTATTTGGCTTTTGACAATATTTTATATATTTTTCTTCTACTGCTTTTCCATTACAGATTATTTTCTTTATTCGAATTAAATGAGAAAAGTCATTGTACTCTGGTTTTTTGATGTTTTTGTCTAAACTTCCCTTTATTTCACAAGATTCTATAGCATCCCACAGCCCTATTTTACATTCCTGTAGAATATTGATTCTGTTTTTATATTCTAAATTCACCAAGTCGGTATTAAGCACATCACTCATTATATTCCAGAATTGGTTTTGAGAACCAGCATAATATTGATTTCGTTCCCGTGACTTTTCACCGGGAAAAGTTCCGATAATCAATATTTCTGTATTACTATTAATTATTGGATTTAAACCTTTGATTCTTTGGCTCATCATAAATATTTAAAAATTCAAACATGATAAGCTTTATCAATTAAACAGATTGCTAAAATTTGAACTGTTTAACAAAATCGTTGCCAAATTTTTAGTTGTATATATCCCCTATCTATTGCGGGCGAAGAGATTCAAACCTCTCCAGCACCTCATACGATAATATCTATTCCTTTCACCTATCTCCTGTTATACTATCCATTCTTAACAGTGTGCTAAACCATTCAGAATTTACATAAAGACTCCTTGGATCACATTGTTTCGGTGATATTCAACTATAATAGAATCGGTTTTAAGAAGTTTCTCGAAAAAGCAATATGAAAGCAGACTTGTAAAGAAGAATAAAGCGAGGAGGAGAAATCCTGTATCATGAAGCAATCCTGCTATATGAAAACCATTAATTCTTTTCTGTTTCATCTCCTGACCGGTAAGAGAATGTTTATTAATTTGTAACTAATAGAGAAGCCTGTTACACTGAAACAGGGTGCAAAGTGGCACAAATGGTAAGAATTGTGGTCCAATAGATCTATAGTTCTGTCATAGGATTAAACTATAAATATTAAAGAGTCTATCAGTGTTTTAAATACGAGAGTTTCCATGGTTCCCTTTTTTAAGGGAGGTTTATTTCGAGATGCAAAAGATATGCACAGACATAATTATTAATGCACCTGCCGGGAAGGTGTGGGGCATTCTGACTGATTTTGAGAGTTTTGATAACTGGAACCCCTTCATGCAGGTCAAAAAAGGAAAGCTCGAAATCGGGGCACAACTTGAGGTTTTGCTCCGGCTGCCGGGGCACAAACCCATTACCATGAGGCCGATTGTCGTAAAGGTCGAACCTGTCCGCGAGTTCCGCTGGTCCGGCAGCATGTGGGTTAAAGGGATATTTGACGGCGAGCACGCTTTCAGGATAGAGGAGCTCGATGAGGGCCGATCACGCCTGGTACAGTGTGAGCGGTTCAGGGGAGTGCTTGCACCGCTTGTCCTTCATATGATTGGAGAGGACATACAAAATGGATTTGAGCTAATGAACCTCTCCCTTAAAGAAGAAAGTGAAAAGGCCTGAGCTTCAGATATAGTTCGCTCTTGGCCTTATTACCCTGTTGTTGGCATACTGCTCAAAGTAATGGGAGATCCATCCGGAGACCCTTCCTGTAGCAAACACGGATGTTGCAAGCTCAGGCGGTATCTCAAGATATTTGTACACTACCGCAGCATAGAAATCTACATTAGGATAGATAGGCCTTCCTTTTTCTTCCATGAACTTGCTGTACATGGAGTGCTCCAGGTTCTCAGCCACATCGTACCAGTGGCTGTCCCCGCACTCATCTGCAAGCTTTCTTGCGATATCTTTGAATAGTTTTGCCCTCGGGTCGCCGTTCTTGTACACCCTGTGGCCAAAACCCATCACTTTCTGTTTATGCAGTAACTTATCGATCACATACCTTTCAGCATTTTCGGGAAGAGCCACTTCATCAAGCATGCTCATAACGCCTTTGCGGGCACCGCCGTGAAGAGGTCCTTTAAGTGTGCAGAGACCTGTTATCACGGCAGAATATATATCCGCCATTGTTGAAGCTGTTATTCTCAGGGAGAATGTGGACGGGTTCAGCTCATGTTCCGCACTCAGGATGAAATCCTTTTCAATAGCGTCTGCTTCAATTGCAGTAGGGACCTGTCCCTTTAGCATGTAAAGGAAATTAGCACCATGGGATAGTTCCTCATTCGGGGAAATCGGAAGCTGCCCGGTCTTATAACGATAGACCGATGCAACAAGTGTCGGAAACTTTGCAACCAGGCGGATGGATTTGTTCATGTTCGCCTCCATTGTGCTATCATCTTTCTCCATGTCCATATGGGCAGAGCAGCATACAGCTGTCCTTAGGGAGTCCAGGGCTTCCGAACCATAGTTGCAGACCTTCAGCACATCCAGGATCTCACTGCTGATGTACCGCTCGCTCTTCAGTCTCCCGGAGTAAGCTTCAAGTTCCTGCTGTTGCGGAATAGTTCCGTATATCAGAAGATATGATACTGCATCGTAAGGCATTTGTTCAAGCTGTTCAACTTCAATACCCCTGTATCTCAGGATTCCCTGTATACCATCGATGAAACATATACTGGTATCCATGGCTACGATATCTTCAAGTCCTTTTTTCTTATCTTGCATGTAAGTGCCCCTTACGCAGGAAATCCACGTTTTGGTAAAAAGATGCCCGATATAGACCGGACATACACTGGAGTTCACTAAAAGTCCGCATCAAAGTGATGCAGGACATTATCCATGAATGAGTAAAACACATTAAGTATGCGATAATGTGATCAATAGGTAAAGGGAATTATTCCCCTTTAATCCTATCCCTCAGGAATTTATGCAATATGCCGCCATTCCTGTAGTATTCGACCTCAATGGCAGAGTTCAGCATCACGATCGCATTGAACTGTTTTGGTTTCCCTTCATTTTCCCGGGCCACGACAGTAAGTTCGCCAAACGGCTGCAGCTTATCTATTCCCCGTATCTCAAAGGTTTCCCTGCCTGTAAGCCCCAGGCTCTCGGCAGTCTCACCATCCCTGAACATCAGCGGCAGCACCCCCATACCAACAAGATTGCTGCGGTGTATCCTCTCAAATGATTCCGCAATGACCGCTTTTACACCCAGCAGCTGTGTGCCTTTTGCTGCCCAGTCGCGGGAGCTGCCAGTTCCGTACTCCTTTCCGGCGAGGATGATAAGCGGAGTGTGGGATTCCATATATCTCATCGCGGCAGGATAAATATACATCTCCTCGCCCGTGGGATGATACACAGTCCAGGCGCCTTCCTTTGCCGGAGTCAGCTTGTTCTTCAGGCGCACATTCCCAAAGGTGCCACGCATCATCACTTCATGGTTGCCGCGCCTGGATCCATAGGAATTGAAATTCTTCTCATCCACTCCCTTTGAAAGCAGGTACTGGCCAGCCGGATAGTTCGTGCGTATGGAACCTGCCGGAGATATGTGATCAGTGGTGATACTGTCACCTACCATAACAAGGACGCGTGCATCCTTTATGTCGGCCAGGGGGGCTGCTACGGCGGGAAAATCCTTGAAGAATGGTGGTTCCTGAATGTAGGTTGAATCTTTGTTCCATTCATAGAGCAGTCCGGAAGGCGCATTAAGCTCTCTCCAGAGCGTTGTACCCTTGAAGACGTTGGAATATTCCTTCTCGAACATCTCAGGAGTGACAAAGTCCCTTGTATAACTGTCGATCATTTCTTTTGCGGGCCAGATATCCTTAAGGTAGACAGGATGCCCGTTAGGATCACATGCTATAGGCTCTGTGGTCAGGTCGATATCGACAGTTCCTGCAAGAGCGTAAGCGACCACCAGTAGAGGTGATGCGAGATAATTGGCCTTGACCTGGGAGTTTATCCTGCCTTCAAAGTTCCTGTTACCGCTCAGGACTGCTGCAACTGTAAGGTCCTTTTTCTCGATCTCCTTTGAAACTGTCTCATTGAGAGGGCCGCTGTTACCGATACAGGTAAGGCATCCATAGCCTACAACATGGAAGCCTAGTGCTTCCATATATGGCATAAGGCCGGCTTCTATGAGATAATCAGTGATCACACGCGAGCCTGGTGCCAGGCTGGTCTTTACGAAAGGCTTGACCTTCAGGCCTCGCTCCACTGCATTCTTTGCAAGTAGCCCTGCACCCATCATAAGGGAGGGGTTGGAAGTATTCGTACAGGAAGTTATAGAGGCAATTACCACTGAACCATGGGTGACGCTGGCATCATCCGCGCACTTGACCTTTACAATGCCTGTATGGTGTTGGGAGGTTGCAATACTGTAGCCCCCTTCCTCGAGCCAGCGGCTATAATCCACATCCCCGTTAGGCGCTTTGCGGCTCTTTGCATCAAAAGCTTCCTTCATGGCCTGATGGAACACATTTGACATCTCCTGGACGGCAATGCGGTCCTGGGGCCTCTTGGGTCCTGCAAGGCAGGGTGAGACAGTGCTCATGTCAATTTCCATAACTGAGCTGAAAGAGGGTTCCGGTGAGTCCGGTGTCATGAACAGGCCCTGCTCCTTACAATATGCTCTGACAAAGTCAACATGTTCCCCGCTTCTGCCTGTCTGGAGCATGTAATCAAGGGTCCTCTCATCCACCGGGCAGAAGCCCATTGTTGCACCGTATTCAGGGGCCATGTTAGCGAGTATGGCCCTGTCAGCCAGGTCAAGTGTCCTGTATCCCGGGCCAAAGAACTCTACGAACTTGCCTACAACGCCATGTTTCCTGAGCATCTGCACAACGGTCAGTACAAGGTCTGTGGAGGTGACACCTTCCCGGAGCTCTCCGGTCAGCCTGAACCCCACGACCTCAGGCACAGGCATGTAGTAAGGCTGTCCGAGCATCACTGCCTCGGCCTCAATACCGCCTACTCCCCAGCCCAGCACACCAAGGCCGTTTATCATGGTGGTGTGGGAGTCAGTGCCCACAATGGTGTCCGGATAGGCGACCAGCTCATCCCCCTTCTGTGTGGCATGCACCAGAGGAGCCAGGTATTCAAGGTTGACCTGATGGATGATGCCGCTTGCCGGGGGTACCACCCTCATGTTGTCAAAGGCCTTCTGAGCCCAGTGAAGTACTTCATATCGTTCCTTGTTCCTGTGGAACTCGTACTTCTCATTACAGTGAAGTGCATAGGACGTGCCGTAATAATCCACCTGTATGGAGTGGTCGATAACAAGATCGGCAGGTATCACAGGATTGATCTTCTTCGGGTCTCCTCCCAGTCTCTGCATCGCAGACCTTATGGCCGCGATATCAACAACTGCAGGCACACCAGTGAAATCCTGGAGTATCACTCTTGATGGAACGAAGGGTATATCGGATGCAGGAAGAGAAACCGGGATCCATTTTGCAAGATCTCTTACGTCATCCCCGGTAATGACCTTACCATCAATGTTCCTTAGAACAGCTTCAAGCAGGATCCTGATAGAGTATGGTAAGCCTGAGAGGCTGACAATACCAAGTTCTTCCAGTTTTTTCAGGCTGTAGAGAGTTACCTTCCTGCCGCCAAGGTCAAGAGTCTGTTTAGCCCCGAAGGGGTCATTAGCAAGAATACCTTCCATGAATGTCACCTATGGTAATTAACACGATTAATATAAATGATTATTTAAATGGATCTTACTTCCGTTATCGCAATTTGGACAGCGATCTAGCAGCCGGATAATACGTTCCCGGTTGCATCTTCTGCAGATATGTTTGACCGCCCATAAAATCTATAGGAATATATAACTTTGCCCATGCATCAGGCTTATGTGAGAACAATGGCATCCGATCCCACAGTGTAGTCCCGGTGTAATTAAGCGGGGGAAAAAAGCTCTTTGAACATTACTTGAAAGGTTCAGCACTGATCACTGGGATATGAAACCATCAAAGTAACCCTGTGGTATCTGCTTTCTTCTGTACTCTCCCATGAGTTCCCCTTTGTCAAGTATATGGGACTGCATTGCATCTTCTATTTCATTCCTGCCTGTCCCGGTTATAAAATCCAGCCTTGTATCAAGGGCATATACCATGAAATAATACTGGTGTGTGCCCTCAGCAGGGCAGGGGCCGCAATATGATATTCTGTTAAAGCCGTTCAGGCCCTCCACTCCGGGAACTGTATTCTCATCTATCCCTTCATCAGGATCGATATTCCAGACCACCCAATGGGTAATTGTGCCTGAAGAGGAATCAACACCATCAACTATCAATACAAAGCTGACCGTGGTTGAGGGTACATCATCCAACTTCAGGGGCGGGCTTATATTTTCCCCATCGCAGGTATATCCGGCAGGGATCATACCGCCATGCTCAAAAGCGCTACTGCTGATAATCATTCTTTTATTCACCCTTTATTTATATTGCAACCTTTTTCCAGGATCTCCAGTACATCAGCATCCGAAACATCATACCAGTTCATATAAACCTGGGCAACGGCCATGAAATGCACAGGGATCTCCAGAACCACGAGTTCATCGGCCATTTTGGAGATATCCTCCGCAACCTCCCTGCCTGCCACAGGCACAGCGACGACGATCTTCCCGGCGCCCCTTTTCTTGCAAAGCATTATCGATGCCCGCATTGTAGAGCCCATGGCAAGGCCATCATCTACCAGTATTACCGTCCTGCCGACCATATCAGGCAAAGGCCTTCCTTCTCTCAGGACCTGTATTCTCCTGAGTATCTCCTCCGACTGGTCCTTTACTATCCTGTCTATCTGCTCCTGAGGCAGCCAGAGTGCTGCATCCCTGAGGACAAAGGCACTGCCGTCTTCGGCTATGGCACCAAATCCGGCCTCAGGATTATCGGGAAACGGCAGTTTCCTTGTCACCAGGAGTGAAAAGGGCGCATGCAGGTGCTCTGCCACTTCACAACCGACCTCTGCGCCGCCTCTGGGTATGGCCAGCACGAGTACATCCTCATCCCTGTACTTTTCAAGTTCACGGGCAAGTTTCTCACCCGCATCCTTTCTGTCCCTGAAGATCATTGTGCCATCCCGATACAACTCGATCGGATACTGTCCCTCATCCACGACCATATATAGTAACACATGAACCGGAAGCCACTTTTGATCCGGGCAGGCAGAGTTCAGCGATCCTGGCTGCCACATCTTCCGGCTTGAGGGAGGGCTTATCAGCATACAGAGAACGATACATGCCCGTGTCGACGCTTCCCGGGCAGACGGCATATACCCCTACGCTCCCCGATACTTCCTGTGCCACTGACTCTGTGAGGCCGATAACTGCAAATTTAGAAGCCGAGTAAACAGAAAGCTGTCCGATACCTGTCTTTCCTGCACCGGAAGAAATATTGATAATTTTGCCATCGCCTTCTCTGAGCATATACGGCAGTACATACTTTGTGCAAAGGAATAAGCCTCTTATATTGACATCCATCACAGTATCGAACTCCTCAGCGCTTGTCTCGGTCAAAGGTTTCCTCACAGCCGTTCCTGCGTTATTGATAAGGATGTCAATTTTTCCAAATCTCTCGATGGCCTTTGAGACCATCTCACGAACATCCGGCTCCTTTCTAATATCAGCGGTGATGGACAATGACCTTCTGCCCATGCTTTCAACTGTTCTGCGGACTTCTTCGATCTCATCCTGACTCCTTGCGGTCACTATAATGTCCGCACCTTCCCGTGCCAGCGCGAGGCAGGTGGCCCTTCCGATACCCCGGCCTCCGCCCGTTACAAGAGCTGTACGGTGCATAAGTCCCAATGTCACTTTCCCTGATCCCCTGCTGTCATTCCACTGTAACGGAACCTATCATTCCGGGATGTATCGTGCATGAATAATTGAAGGTACCTGCATCTTCAAACGTATAATTAAAAGTCCCGTCCGGCGCTATCTCATCCGAACCAAACTCTCCATTATCCGCAACTACATTATGGGTTGCTCTGTCATCATTCGTCCAGGTAACAGTATCCCCTGCGGAAACCATGATGTTCTGAGGCAGGAACCGATAGTTCTGCATGATCACTTCTGTCGTTTCAATCTCTGCCGGCGCCTGGGTTTCTCCCGGTGTCTGATAATCCGTACACCCGGAGACAAACGCCACTCCTGCCAGCAATGCAACTACAAAAAGTAAACTTCTCATGTTTCACTCCCCAGATCAATTAGGGTCAACATACTTAATATCATTACCGGAATCAATGATCTCAAGGATAATTATTCAAAAAAGTGAGGTAAGGAGCCATCTGCACTTATTCTAATTCAGCTTACCCGTAAACACATGATCGTTATCCTTCACCCGGGCGTGGCAGTTCTGGCATTCTGGCATGACTCAAGTCTTCCCTCATCGGCCACCTTTCCAGTGTCTTGCAGGCTGCCCTGAACCAGTCATTATCCTCTGGAGCGCAATTATCCCGAGTGGTGAATAAAGTTCAACCTGTCACAATGATCTGTCCTGTCGTCTTGTAAGGATGTACTGCACACATGTAATAATATGTACCCGCTTCTGTAAATGTATAGCTGTAGGATTCGTTCTGGCTGAGTGCTTCAGACCTGAACATTCCGCCATCTATAGTGTGCACTGCAGGATCCGTATTGGTCCATCTCACGGTGTCGCCTGTAGCTATAGTGACAGACTCCGGTTCAAAGTTGAAGTCCCGGATCCCCACATCAACAACCTGGAAAGGAGTATCCGTTATGTAACCGGTGTAAACATAGTCATTGTCTGCCTCTATGGAATGACAGTTCTGGCATGATTCAACTCTTCCCTCGACGATCACTTCCCCGTCGGGAGTGTAAGCCGCCCAGAACCAATCGCTATGTTCCGGGTCGTAGCCATTTACCTTATACCGCACGCCTATTTCCCTGAGCTCTCCCTCAGGCTCATAGCTCTCTCTCACTACGATGCTATTGTAAGGCAAGGCGCCTTCCCGGTCCTGGATGGCGGATATTGCATTATCTGAGACATATGTAGTTAGCAGCGGACCGTGGATACTGGTACTTGCGTACAGTTCATCTTTCAAAGGCCACAGGTTCCAGTTCCTGTAGTAATTCTCCTCACTGATATAATTATATACTTCATTACCTTCAGGCTCCGGGAGTTCCGATCGCACAGGCACGGGATCTGCAGGCGGTACCTGCGGACTGCCAGTGCCTGAATCGTTCTCATCCTGTGTGCCAGTACATCCGATAGCTAAAAATACGCTTATGATCACCAAAAGTACTTTCATTCCAATCTTCATAAACAAACCCCACTCATATTATCATTTCACGGCTCAATAGAAATACTTTTATGTCAGTGACGAAACCTGCGGTGCCGATAGCCGGAAAACATACTGTCCATGCAAGGTTAAAATGAGGACAGGGACAGAGGACCATCAAAGAGAAAAGCTAAAAGAGGTCATTAAAAAAGATTAGGTTTCAAGTATGTCAAGCGGCCTTTTCAGGAACACTCTGGTCATTCCCCGTTCATCTATATCGCCCGAAAGCTTGACCAATTCCCAGCCATCAATGCCAAGTTCGTTAAGGTCCTCTTTCATCAGGTCCCACTCGCCAAAGCGAACTGATTTGATTTCATATTCCCATGATGTCATATTTAATTACCTCCGTTCCTATCAGGAAGGATAGTTTCAGTATATAATATCCTATGCCATCGCCATATATATAACTTTTCAAAAAATTAATTTGCGATTAAATCAAGCTAATTTGTTTTATTATTTAACTCTGGAGCGCAGGAGACCATACTATCACTTAACCGGCTGAAATTCCAAAGACGTTATGATATGCCTATGACTATCATTTTAAGTACCTTCTGTATAAAGCAGGCCAGCTATAAAATAAATAAGGGTCATTTTAAATAAAACAGGCTACAATTACTTATTGCGGGTTGTGGGAGTGACTTAGCAGAGATATTGGGGAATATCCCGGATCCGTCAGGAGAGAGGCACCTAAAGCGTGGTGGTTTCCGGGTGCCTCATCACCTTAACAATTCTATTTCTTATTCTATGTAAAAAGATCCAGGTACAGGAATATTTCCACCACAAATCCGGAAAAAACCGGAATTGCAAGGTTGTCATCAATTCTCCTGAAGAAAGTTTCAACCAGTGTTGCCGTTAATGCCATAAGCAGTGCAAGAGGCAGGCTTGACAGGAAAGCATATCCTATAACAAAATCAACGAAAAATTCCGCAGTACAGCCTTCAACTGACTTTCCGCTTCTCAATACCCGGTGCTTTCCAATACTTCTGCCAACAAGTGCTGCGCTCATATCTCCGAACGTGGTCATCAATATGGCGGCATAAGCAATCTCTCTACTGAACACTGCCACAGCAACCAGTGCACCTAGTGTGAAAAATACATGCGAGCCTATATTTGCTATCTCTTTCTGGCGGAACAGGGGATTAATAAAAGGAAGTTCCAGGCCTCTGTCAAGACGCAGGTGTTCAATAACCAGTATAAGGACCAGGTATGTTATAAGCAGGGTAAGGACGGCCTGCTTGCCGTAGAAGGCATAGACCAGCACTATAATTATGGACGTAAGGTGAATGCCTTTGCGCAGGAGTTCGTTGACAAACGAATAATGGGCCATGGGGGTATAATCTGCGTTGCGAGTATTTAAAAGAATCAGAATAGAACAAAAGGTCATGTAAAAGACTTAAATCTTTGAATGTATATTAATACCTGATCAACAGCTGCTTCCGGAACAGGGAGATCTTAATTTACCAGCAATGATTGTTAGACCGGCATCAGTAAGCACACTAATGCATGCATTGTCTGGATCGTGCTTTTCAGGAGATGTTCGATATAACTACTGAGATAGACTATTCACTGCTTGAAGGAATGGATTTTACATGCCTGGAAGGCTGCGGTTTCTGCTGTACTTTCCCGGCCGAAGTAAGGGAATGCGAGCCCGGTTTCAATGCTATCCTTGAAATTGACAGGAACGGGCTAAAAAAATGGGATACCGATGACCCTTATTTTTGCAATGTCCATACGATGAAACAGCATAAGGACAGAGGTGCATGTATCTTTTTAAGGGAGGATCGCAGATGCGGCATATATTCGGTCCGTTCTCTCCTGTGCAGGATATTCCCGATAAAGATATTCTTCGGACATAGGGTCCAGTTGTACACGAGCCAGGTCTGCAGGGGGTTTTCACAGGATCGGAAGTCCGGTGGCCTTCGCAGCACGGGAGAAGGGATAATGGAGCAATTACCGGTTCAGATGAAGGAAGAGATGATACTGAAAGCCCGGGAGATGTACAACTCTTTGCCCGGAAAACTGGCAGACTACATACACCCGGATATCCTGCAGGCTGAACTGTTCGAACGCGCATCAAAGATAGATATAAGTAATGCAATGATCTCTGAAAAGAACAGGGGCGACTTTACATCCCAGCTCTCATCTGAAGAATTCATCGATCTGCCGACATACCTTACAGAAGATATGCAATGGCTTGTTTTCAGGCTTAACGGCGGTCTTCTGGAGAGGATCAGACTGGAACGTACAGGTGAGATCGAAACCATTGACAGCCTTGAATATGCCTGTTCATCGCTTAAGCCCTTGTCTGTGGGTGCTGTCAATGCTTTGAGGGAATACCTTGAGCTGATCGTGCAGAGAGACCATTTTGCAGGTGTGGCATACCTGCGCGCACTGGAGCAGGAACAAAAAGTACTGCTTATCGATCTTGCGACCGCTTACCTGAATGATATTGCCGCTTCGATCCTGTTAAGAGCAAATATGCTTGCGGCGTTTGGGGGATATGATATTATAGATACGGACATGATCCGGGAAACTATAATCCTCTCAGACGGGTACCTGGCTACAGAGCCAAGTTATGGACTCATATTGTAGAAATGCTGCATTCCACTTTGACAAGGTGATAGTCAGAAATCATTAAAGCTGACCCTATCAGAAGACGATCTTCCGGAAGAATCCCTCTCACCGTGTTTCCTTTGGTAATACCCCGGGAAGAATGCTTCAGGGGCCTTGATGCCATGCTGTGTGAAGGCTTTCCAGCTTCGCCGGGTTATGTCCGACCGGAACTCGAACTCATACCGCAGGTCGTTCACATAAGCCTTTACACGTACCCTGAGGTGAGAAGGGAACTCGTTCAGCAGTGTTGTGATCCCGTGTTCCTCATCAAGAAAGATATACTTTGATGTAAAAGCTGCTTCCTCCGTTATTTTCATGGCAAGGTATGCATCTGACTTTGGATCAATGAACATATCAGTTACAACCATCATCTCTTCATTTCCGTAGTTCCCACTGGCAACGCTTTCTGTGAAGATCAGGCTGTTTGGGACTATAACTGTATTATCATCGGGTGTCCTGAGCTGGGTGGCCCTGAGCCCAATATCGGTAACTTCACCATAATAGTCCCCCATGCGGATCTTATCACCGACATGATATGTCTTTTCAGTTATGACCACTACCCCTCCGGCAACATCTGAGAATAGGTCCTTGAGGCCAAATCCTATTATCGCACCTGCAAGTGCACTAAAAGCTACAAACTGGTTGGACGAGAGGGACAGAACATAAGAGGCAATATAATAGAGAACAGCAAGATATACCATTATCTTGAAAAGAGGTCCAACCATACGGATCTTGACCCGGTGTTCTTCAAATCTCTCGGAGAGTCGCAGAAGGATCAAACTGACCACTCTTACAAGTACGTAAGAGAATATGACCAGGAAGACGATCTGCAGGATAACCTGTAAACTCAGGATAGAGACCAGAACTTCTGCGGGATTTGGAGTGTGATCCGACATCAGCTCATCCTCGCGTGTTCAGCCAGCGATTCAATGTATCGGATCGCTTCAGGATTTACCGAGCAGATCCTGTCCTTGATGTCGATCAGCTCGTACTTTCGGAGTATCGCCAGGGATCTTGTCACATCGATCTCATCTCCGATAGCATCCTCCAGACTATCCTGGGTTATTCTCCCCATAGAGAGTATCAGGAAGCCGATAAAAGTAGTATTGTAGTCAAGCTCTGCTTCAAAATAAGGTGAATAGATCTCATCTACTTTTATAGTTGAATTATGCAGGCTTTTATTCCATACCATCTGTGCCAGCAGCATATTTCCGGAAGATATGTCCCTTATTCTGATGAATGCCAGATCCTCAGATGTCTTTTTCCTTTCTTTTTCTTCTTTTCCTTCATGCTGCAGCTTTTCCTCTATCATGCTGCGCAACAGGCTGAAATCAAGTTTGAAGAATGGAATGTTGACGGTCTTATCTATATTTTTGATATGAAGAGGATATTTCTCAAAAACAAGGAAACGTTCTATGGTGTTCTTGTCCCCGGTTTCAAAGATAATCTCTCCGGTATCGTATGGAGACATCAGGACAGACCTAATCTCTTCTTTTTCAAATCTAGAGAGATGTATCTGGCAGGGGAAGTGCTTTTCTACATGGAGCACTTCGCTAAGATAGTTCCATGAGAAGCTGTTCCAGGAAGTTATGAACAAATGTTCCGGGTGAGTTGCAATATGATCCAGAAACTTTTCCATGATCTCAAATCCTCCCACCCTTCTCTGGTATAACAGATGGCAGTCATCAATGAAAATGATATTTTCCCGGACCCTGTTGAGTGATCTTACATGATCCTCATAACTTTTCCATTCAGCAGGGATCTTTATTCTGGCGGACATCAAAGGAAATCTGTAATATAAATTGTCCATGAAGGTTGTTTTCCCTGCATAAGGTCCGGAGATTATGGCTATGTTGGCAGCCGGCCCCGAACCAAAATGCATGATAGTCTCCTCTATCTTCTCGATCTCATTCTTATATCCGATAAACTCCCCCGGCATCCCCGTACCTCTTATCCGGAATATACCCTTCAAGTAAGTCTGTGAAACAAATATAAGTATTCATCTATTTGCAGAATGATCGCGAAAATAGATCATTTAATTTAAAAACAGCTCCAAACCTTCCGCTTTTTGGCAATGATACTATAGACCGGGGGTATTCTACAGACCGAAACATGTTTAAAATATGGTCAACTTTTAGTAAATGCAAAATGTCTTACAGTTTTGAAATAGTCATTGTCATTGTTTTGATTTTACTTAATGGCATCTTTGCTATGTCTGAATTTGCCCTTGTCTCATCTAAGAAAAGCCGTCTCAAGCAGCAGGCAGAAGAAGGGGATAAAGGGGCAGCATCTGCGCTTGAACTTGCTAATGAATTAACTCCGTTCCTCTCGACAGTCCAGATAGGGATCACTCTGGTAGGTATTCTTGCAGGTGCATTCGGTGGAGCCACTGTGGCACAGGGTTTCGCAGCCTATCTGAGACAGTTTCCGGCTCTGGCCTCGATCAGCAATGCGCTCAGTATAACCCTTGTAGTACTCGTGATAACTTACCTGACCCTGATCTTCGGAGAACTTGTACCAAAGCGGATAGCACTTAATAAAGCAGAAGCCATTGCATCTAAAGTCGCAAAACCCATGTTGTTCCTTTCTGCCATAGCAAAGCCGTTGGTCCTCATTCTCAGTGTTTCGACAGAGGCTGTGCTCCGCATTATGAAAATCCAGCAGAGTAATGAGCCGCCAGTAACAGAAGAGGAGATAAAGATCATGCTTGAGGAAGGAACCGAAGCCGGGGTATTCGAAATGGCGGAACTGAGCATGATAGAAGGCGTGCTTGAGATCGGTGATCTTCGCGTAAAATCCCTGATGACCCATCACACTGATATTATCGCGCTGGACCTGAATGACAGCATCGATGAGAATCTGCAGAAAATGATTCGCAGTGGCCGATCCTATTTTCCGGTGTATGAGAAGGATCTGGACAATATTGTCGGCATGGTATCTGTAAAGCATGTCCTTGCAAAGATCGTGGAATCAGGCACCGTCGATATAACGGCACAGGTCACAAAACCGCTCTATGCACCGGAAGCCCTCCCCGTCCTGAAGCTCCTGGAGTTATTCAAGGAGGTAGGAGTGCATATCGCTCTTATAACTGACGAATACGGAAGCATCGAGGGGCTTATTACTCTGCATGACATCCTTGAAGCGATAGTAGGCGACGTCAGGTCTCTTGGAGAACCTATAGAGATGCCGGTGGTTTTGAGAGAAGATGGCTCCTGGCTGATTGATGGGGATACGCCTATCGAAAAACTAAAGGATACCTTATCTTTAGATTTCTTTCCACAGGAAGAGCACGGATATTACAGGACCATTGCCGGGTTCATCATGTTCATCCTGCAGCGCATACCAAGAACAGGAGATCATATCGAATTCAAGGGACTGCGTTATGAAGTGGTGGATATGGATGGCAATAAAGTGGACAAGGTGCTGGTCATGAAAGCTCCGCAGCCTTCAGGAACATTAAATGAGGACGTGAAGTGGCTCTGAGTGATCGGGTAGTCCTGACTCCAATTGTGATCTGAATGAAAAGGAATCCATGAAGACAAATAATGATCTCAGAATAAAGTGCATGCTGAAAACCACATTCCATCAAACCTTGAAGCTTTTCCGGAGTAGGAGCGCTTATGAAAACTGAAGAGGCTTTTTTAAAGTTAGGTAGTTCTTTAAAGGGACTGGCAAATGAAGAAGCTGTAAAAAGGCTTGGAACATATGGTCCGAACCAGCTTGAAGAAAAGAACAGGATCACGCCTTTTAAGGTGCTGGTAAGACAGCTTGCCAATGTGATAGTATGGGTGCTGGCTGCAGCAGCTATTATAGCATTACTGGCTGGTGAAGTGATCAATTTCTGGGCTATAAGCGGTATCATTCTTTTTGTTATATTAATGGGGTTCCTGCTGGCTGACCCTTTCGCGGACGTGCAGAAAGCAAGGACCCTTACGTTCGTTACCATAGTGAGCATGGCGCTATTCGTGCCAAATGCCTTCAGGTCCCTTGAGAGTTCTGCCATCACCAGAGGATTGTTCTCTAACCGATCGATGCTTACTGGAATGCTTATAACTTTCCTGCTTATCGTTTGTGTGGTATACATCCCCCTCTTGCAGCTGGTATTTGAACTGACACCCCTGGGTCTTATGGACTGGGTGCTGCCTTTAGGAGCCGCTTTTCTTACCCTGCTTATCATAGAGGGGATCAAATTTGTGATGAGGGGTGGCAAAAAAGAAGCAGACATCATATAGGAGTACTGAGAACAGAAGCTGTAAAAGCCATTCTGTCTAAAAGGTGGCTTTTTATTTAACAGGTAGTCTGGTTAATTTATCCATCACCTCGTTGCTACTCTAAAGGTAAATGGAAACGATTTCAAAAAATTCATTTATACTAAATGGTTTTGTGAGATAATAAGCACATCTTCCTTCAATAAAATTTTCTTCATCTCTTTTCAGGGCACATGCTGTAACAGCTACAACAGGTGTATTTGAATTCACGGTGTTCTTCAGCCTTTTAAGAACTTCAAAGCCATTAATTATAGGGAGCTGCAGGTCCAATATAATAAGATCAAAATTATATGTGTTGGCGAGCTCGATAGCTCTTTCTCCGTCCATAGCCACCTCAAAATTGTAATCCTTCATTTTAAGAAGGCAAACAACCAATTCCATATTCTCTATATTATCTTCCACTACAAGGACACTTGTCATTGTACACACTTCCTTATAGTTCTATGAGGCAGCTATTTCCCTAATGCATTGTTTTTGAAAAATTCTACTACAAATATGATAAAAATACAAATTTTACTAATGTCTCTTTGATTAAAAAAAAGAAGTTTTTTTTATTTATAGTTTACTAAGATAATATTAGTTTAATCGTATAACTCCAATGATTATTATGGCATATTTAAAATTCATTAGTTTATTTTAAATAGCAGATCTGCATACTTGATTTAAGGGATATTGCGGCAGGGTGGATATTAGAACTTCGTTCAGGACAGGATAGAATAGAGTAGCACTAGCCATAGTTTCCTGACCTGCGGCACACAGGTGGGAGAAAGGAGTTCAGCAGCATACATCGTATGTTCCTCAAAGGAATGTATCGAGAAGTTACACCAACTTCATGGCATGACATTAGTGAAAATATTTGGATGCAATATATGGATGGAAAACAATGCAGCAAAGTTATGCACTTTCAACTCCCGTCAAGTTATTTTTGGTAATTATCGGTTTAATCTTCCTGACCGGAGAGATGCGGGAGATATCATCAATATTGATCACTTTCATTTTTTCATTCTATACAGCGCTTATCTTTTCTCCCCTGGTCCACTGGCTCCAGAGTAAAAGATTCCCTGCCATATTGAGCGTCGGTGTAGTTGTCTTTCTGCTCATCCTGATAATCACGGTCTTCGGACTTCTGACCGCAGTCAGTGTTGCCCAGTTAAGTAGTCGGATGCCGGCATATGAGACTGAGTTGGAAGATTATATGGGAGCCCTTATAGTGTATCTTCCTTCCACTCAAGAGCTGACCCTTGGTATGATCTTTCGTGAGGTGGGAGGCTCTCTTATAAGTTTTTCAATGGGACTCCTTAATGCAATTATAAATGCTACTACAACACTAATTCTTATTGTTTTCATAACAGCGTTCCTCTTACTGGATTCAACGGGAACTCCGAAAAAGATGCAAAAAGAGCTTAAAGGGGAGTTCGTATTGCTGGCAAAACTGCATGAATTCAGCAAAGTTGTTGTGGACTACATGATAGTGAGAACAAAGACAAACCTTATTACAGGAGTGGCGATCACTGTAGCTCTTCTTATAGGAGGTATCGAGTTCGCTGTTTTCTGGGGTATTGTGATGTTCACATTCAGTTATATTCCCTATATTGGCCTGTTCCTGGCATCCCTCCCGCCAGCATTCCTTGCACTGCTCCAGTATGGGCCTTTTGGAGCTCTGGCTGTGATAATTGTCATCTTGATCATTAACATGCTCGCAGATGATGTATTGCTTCCATCATTGGCCGCAGGGGACCTGGGATTGTCACCGTCCGTTGTATTGATATCCATAGTCTACTGGGTCTATGTACTGGGACCGGCCGGCGCGCTGATCTCCACCCCTCTTACACTGTCTATCAAGATCATATTGGAAAGCTTTGAGGAAACTGAAGAACTGGCAAAGTTAATGAATTCAAAGAAAGTCAGATCAGCTAAAAAGCATGAATGAATACCCATTCCTTCCGGTATTATGTCATTCGTTCTTTTAAATTTAAAATGTTTTTACTGCCCGTTCAATCCAGCAAATAGGGCAGGGAGTGAACTTAATTACAAGCCCGCAATCTCAGTCTTGGATAATTGGCTGATCCTGCCTTTATTTGTATTAAGCTGCATTTCAGTTATTGGCCTGGAATCCTTTAAATAATATCCAAACAGCTCTTTTCCCCATTCGGTAGCATATGGATTGGAACACAGGATACGTCTGCTATCATGTTCTCCGTTGTTTTTCAGCAGATGTAGTAAGAGATAATAGTCATTGTACATAAAAGCTTGAAAACCCAGTTCTTTTGAATAGACATAAAAATGAAATAACCTGCTTTTAATAAGCTTTTCAAAATATGCAGCATAACGGCTTCTCAAGTTGTCAAGTGCATTTTGGGAGAGGATCAGATATATATCCACATTCTTCTGAGCCATTTCAGATAAAGCTGTCAGACATTTTGCCTGAATGAATGCAGCAGCTATAAAAAGCGACCCGGATATGGGAGAAGTCTGAATTATCTCTCTATTAAGATCATATTCATCTGCTACGGGAGCGTCCAGTACCTTACATTTTCCCAGTTCATTCATTCTTTTAATAAGATAGGATGGAATGAAATCAAGACTATGACTTCCCCAGTAATCAATATCACTGTCCAGAAAATCAGCGGTGCTCAGTAAAGATATCATTTCATCGGCTATTAATTCCCCGATCGTTGTCAATTCCCATACATCTTCAAATTGAGTGATAAGAAAATTTTCTTCCAGGATCCTCATGTGCGGAAGTAACGCCTGCCTGTCAGATTCCAGCGATTCGAGGATAAATTCCATATCCTGCGGTCCGCTCTTTAAGAACAGAAGTATGTCCTTTCTTTTCCTGGATGCAAATATAATATCAATAACACATTCCCTCATTATCAGCACGTTTCCTCAAAACTCACCATCCCCCATCCATATCAAATATGTAAATATCAATACTTAAAATAAACAGAAGTTGTGATAACTGATCTCAAAATGTACTGAAGAAAGACAGGCCGGCAGAAGGCACAGGATCTTCATCAAAGCGTTCTCTCTTCCGGATGTGGATGCCTGCAGTGCAGCACCTGGCAAGCTGACAGCAATTTTTCTCAGGTGATCAGAATAACTGATATCCATATATCGCAAGTTCTGCCAGCATTAGAATAAGTACAAAATTTCCTATAAGTAATGGAGGGACCATCTTTTTAAGAGGGAATCCCGCAAGTGCAAGCCCGATTGCCAGTATGTCGCTGGGGAGCGGAGTCAGGGAATAAACAAATATCAGCAAAACTACTTTCTTGTCACCGGCATCTTTTAACAATTGCAGGAACCGGCCTATATGTTTCCCGTACTTTGAGGGAACACATTGTTTTCCCTTTTTACCGACAATATAGAATACAATATCTCCCACTGTGAGCCCGACACTTGCGAAAAGTGCAAGGTATACAGGATTAACTCCACCCAGCGATATCGTGATTAGTGCTGTGTAGAAGGACGTTGAAGTGAATGCAGATACACCACCTATGGCAGCGAGCAGGAAAACAGCGAGATAAGTATTGTGCACTCCCAGATATCCGACAATCTCTTCCGGCGGATAGTATATCAGGAAACCGGACCATGTAAAAATGAATAGAATTAGCAATCCTACGATCACAATGTCTTTTTTTCGGGTTGAAACCTCATTTTCTGTCACTGTGCAGAAAGTAGCGGATTGCCCGGAACCGGCCGGTCCAGTGATGCTGTCTTCAGATGGCATTGTAAAGTGATATAACGTTAGACAACTATAAATATTAACATAACTGCTAATTTATTCTTAGAACCGATCCTTTATCAGGAAAAAGGTCATCACTTGCC
>Ga0209347_1002641_pt1 | contig 22972 bp, 21 predicted proteins | sample AutmiccommuBRH23_FD_187382 | JGI IMG/M metagenome (GOLD analysis project Ga0209347, IMG submission 187382) | Deep subsurface microbial communities from Mt. Terri, Switzerland - Autotrophic microbial communities BRH/23 (SPAdes) (version 2) | ecosystem: Environmental > Aquatic > Deep subsurface >...
TCCCATATTTCTAAGTTTACATGTGAACCATATTGTGCCTTCCTACCTTCACGAACATAAAACTCAACGGTATGGCCTGCATTTTCAAACGCCCAAGCGTACTGCGTCCCTATAACACCGCGACCAATAAATAGTATTTTCATAAAACATCCTCCTGAATAATCACGTGTTGATTTTTCAACAAGCGTTTGATATTCTTAGCATACGGATATGTGGAGAGAATTTCAATAGTTACATTTGTTCCAACTGTTGAGAACTCAACACAGTGCGCTAATTTGTTGAATATCTGGAGGAAAACTTTGTGGATAGAAGAATACAAAAAACAAGGCAGTTGATTATGAATACCTTCATCGACCTTTTGGCTGAAAAAGGTTTTGAGAAAATAACCATCAGTGACATTGCCGAACGCGCAAACATAAACCGAGGGACTGTTTATCTACATTACGTGGATAAATTCGACTTGCTTGACAAGTGCATTGAAACATATGTTGAGCTGCTACTACATCACTGTGCCAATAGTCCTGATACCAATCTAAACGCAAGCGCATTTCAAAGCGTATTTGAATTTTTGGAGAAAAATTTTACAATATACAAGTTACTGCTTAGCAATGAGGGATTTGGATTTTTCCGCAGCCGCTTATATGCCATCATTGCGCAAACAGTAACCGAGGTTATTGGTATAAAGCCAGAAAACAACGCATTTTCAAATGGTGTAACCACTCATTTTTTGACTTCTGGGTTTATTGGAGTATTGGAATGGTGGATCAATAATTCTATGCCCTGCAATGTGCAGGAAATTACTGAGCAACTTATGTTTTTGCTAGAACCATACACCAAGCACCTTGTATCACGCTAACCTAATTTGCATATGTGCTAGTGGTAATTGGAATGCACGGTCATGATGAGAAAGATTGCCCGCCGCGATAAATGAAGCGACAGGAAGCGCCACAGCGTCTCCCATAGCTTTATAACTGTCATTGTTAGTATCGGAAAGGATGTAACTATCCGGCGCGCCCATCAGACGCGCGGCCTCACGCGGGGACAGCAGTCTCGCGTGAGGAGGCCTTCGCGTGTTAATGCGAAAGCCTCCTCTACTTTAATTACATCGTACAATACAGGGTGGCCGGAGATTTGATCGTTTCACTGAAATAATCTCAGCAAGAATACTATACAGGTGCGCGCTCAAGCGCCAGCCCTTAAAGAAGTTGTAGCCCCCACGCTACTGAGTCAGGCCTATGTTAAAGCTTAAAAAGTAGGATGACGTGAAGCCCATTATTGAAATAGAGGTAACAAAAATGAAGTACAAGCAAAGGCAATATCCTTTGTTTTCAGCATGTGGATTAAATTGTGGACTGTGTCCCCGTTATCATACAGATGGAATATCTAAGTGTCCAGGATGTGTAGGGGAAGATTTTTCATCAAAACATCCTACATGTGGTGTTTTATCTTGTAGCCAACGACACGGAATTGAATATTGCTATCTGTGTGATGAATATCCCTGCAAGAAATTTGAAGGCGTTGACAATTCAGACTCCTTTATTACTCATAAAAACCAATTAGTGGATTTTGATAAGGTCAAAAACATTGGATTAGATGCTTATGAGGCTGAACTGAACAGCAAAGTCGAATTACTTAAAGGCTTGTTAAAGAATTTTGATGATGGGCGACGAAAGAGCTTTTTTTGTATCGCTGTTAATCTGTTAGACCTACAAGACTTAAGAAATGTTATGGAGCAAACTAATGATGAAATAAAACCGAATGATACATTAAAAGAAAAGTCCACAACAGCAGTTCGACTATTGCAAACTATGGCTGGGAAGCTAGATATTTCATTACAACTTCGTAAAAAGCCCAGTCATAGCAAACATATATAATATTTCATATACGTACTGAATTATTCTTATTTTGTATTTGGCTACCATCGGAGTATGCAATGAAAGTAAGACAAATTACAAGCATTTTGTGCAGCAAAACAAGCTGGTGCCCTTGGGGATTTCTCCCCGGCGTATAGCGATCTTAGGTAAAAAAACAGTATACCTAATGTGAAAACGGGGACAAGAGCCGGGTCGTACCGTAAAACAAAATAGAGATCATTTGTTTGCTTCCGCACTGATTGCTACAGGTCAAATTCGTCGGCACCGACGAATTTGACCTGTAGCCAAGCCCTTCTCCTACCGGGGATTCAGTACTCGGCCGAACATACTAAGGGGCGGTCATTTTTTGTCGTTTCGCTTAGGTTCTAAGACCCTTCGCGAAACGACAAGTTTCGCCGAGTATGACTGTTATTGGGAACGAGAAAAGACCTCCGATTTCTCGAAGATCTTATTTACAAGCTATTTTGCACCTGCCTCTTCTAAAGTTTCAATATCTGAGAAGATATCTAATCTCATACTTGTATTGTCTCTTTTATACTTCTCATTAAGTTTAAATCCTTGTTTCGAGTAGAAGTCAACAACACTAGGATTGTTCCTAGTATCTGCGTCTACAGTGATAAATCGGCATGCAACTCCGATTTCCCTCAAATTCTCAGTTATACCTCTAGCTAATTCAACCATCATTGATCCGATGCCTTTATATTTCTTTTTATAATTTATATCAACGGCTAACTTACCAATTTTCACTGAAGGTATTGCTTCAAAATTAACAAACCCAATCTTATGTACATCTTTTTCTGAACTAGAAAGCTTAATTGAGTCAGTCGATAACGACATAAATGCAATAACATCAGCGTTTTCTTTATTAATTAAGAGATGAAGTTTTGAAATTTCAGCTTCCTGCAATCCCAATGCTTCATCTCTTAAAAATTCGTTATACTCTTTAAATTCACAAACAAAATCACTCAATCTATAACCTTTAGACAAATCAACCAGTTTAATCATGTCTTGCAAATCGTATATATTTTGCAACATTAAATTTACTTCCTTAATTTTTTTACAAGATCTGAAGCTCTTTTATTTCTGATAATAGCCATAGGAGAGGGCTTACTCATCAGTTCTTTTATCACATCTTGCGCGTAATGACCTTCTATGACAGTTGCCTTTATAGGACTTGCTTTTACGGCATGCATATGTTTATTCCCTCCTCTAAAGAATTTAATTACTTTATTTGCCTTGATCTCTGTATCAATACCGATCTTCTTGTCCATATCATATCACCTTCCAAATGCTGTTTCAATACTGTATGGTTAGTTTTACCAACTTAGAAGGAGATAGTCATATGAGAAGAAGCTGGATGTCTTTTTGGTGACCCTGAACAAGTCGGAAAAGGACTATTCGCACTCAACCATAAAGGCTTCACCGAGATTTATTTCTCTCAGTGAAGCCTTTGTTTCATTGGAGGTCGGCATAGTAAGTAATCAATAAAAGGCCAAATCTTTGGTCTCTATACGGTCTACAATGTTTCTCCTTCTTTAAGAACATTTTTAACAAAAGGTACGTGCATTGTTGACAACTGATTAAAGTATTCCCCTTCATAAATATTGAGCGAAATATTTATATCATAAATAGCGGTATGAAGGGCAAAGAGGAATATCAATTAACTGCCCAATTTATTTATATACAAAATACAGTATACAATAATTTCCTTGACAGTACGGGTTTACCTATGTTACCATACTTTACATAAAGAAAATAGTTACATGAAAGGAGGATTACAATGTATTGTCTGAAAAGCTATAATCTCAATCAAGTTAATGCCGTGGTAAAACCACAGGAATCAAGCATGGAAGTCAGCGCACATGGTCTTAATCCTCTATTTATGAAATGTAGAAATCAATGATTATTATTTAGCATTTTTATAAATATAAAGGCGGTTAAGTCACAAAAAGCTAGGACTTAACCGCCTTTATATTTTTGGACTTTTCGTATTGTACAACAGCTTTACAAAATATGAAGGGAGGATTAACAAATGATCCGGTTAGAAGCGCTTGGCTCAAGAAAATTAAACAACAATCAAATTGGAATAAAACCAGGTATGGGTCACTGCATACATTGGCTTAATCCTCTATTGCTTAAATGCGGGAAACAATTGTGTCCGGTATAAGGGTTATAATTAAGAGCATTTATCAGGAGAGTGGTTAAGTCCGATGAAAAGGATTTAACCACTCTCTTTTTATATAAAAAGAGAGTTCAGTCCGGAAAAATTGACATTATTTTAGTGAGGTGTTCTAAATGATCAAGTATTACCGTAACAAAGAGAAAGATGAAGTACTGTACAGATATTGCAAGAATGAGGGGTTGGATTATCTGTATCTACTTCATGAGCTTCGGAATGCGGAAAGGATGAACGGATTTTATGCAAAAGTTTTAAGAAAGCTGGTAACGAGTTTACGTAAGCGCTTTTGTTCGGACGGCTTAAACCCCAAGACGTAGGTAAGCGCAGCGAACTGTTGCCCACGGAGCGTTTCAACCCGTCCGGGGTATCATTGGCAACCACTCGTCCTTTGTCGATGTCTGACTATAATTTTCGAGAAATTTAATGTGAAATTCAGCGGTTTTAGGTCTGACTAATCTAGATTAGTCGCCTCAAAACCGCCGAATTTTTCCTCACAGTCTTAAAGCAAATGTCTGTTCAAGAACCTAGGGGAATTGCCTGAATGGGTTATCCCTTATGTCATCTATGGGAGCAGTAGTTCTAAACTATTATATCTTGTGGTCTGTAAAACTCACAGTCAAGCTTTCTAAAATCCTTTGAGTTCCATGTCAATATTGGTAGTTCCAAACTCCTTGATTTCTCGGCTAAGTAAACGTCTACAAAATCTACGTTTACCTCACGAAACCGACCTAAGACACGTTGCATCAGAGTGTCTTCCTCGAGTTCAACTCCGTCAGCTTCAACAAAATCCTCAAATACTTGTAAAATAGCTTCTTTTTCAAATCCATATACTTTACGCAAGACCCAATAGGCTTCGATTATGACGAGAGACAGAATATAAAACCTCGTGTCACCTTGCTCAATAAGTCTTACCAATTGTTCGATTTGAGTATCATCGTCTTTAACGAATAAGCGAACCAGGATGTTCGTGTCAGCGATCATCGGCTTATTCATTTTCCAACCCCTTTAAACCAACGGCAACTTCTTTTGCCCGTTCTGTTCTAGCTTGGTCAATGGCATCATCTACATCTATGGAAGAGGTAGACTTCAAAGCTCCCATGACACCTCGAATTGACTTTTTAATCTTAGGCTGTACTTCAATAATTCGTTCGTTTTCATCTAGGACAAAAGCTAATCTGTCCCCCTCTTGAAGGCTTAAAAGAGTTCTCAATTCAACGGGAATAGTTAACTGTCCTTTGCTAGTTAACTTACCAGAAAGAAGTTGTTTAGCCATAATAGATGTCCCTCCATCCTAAAAGTATTACCATTATTGTAAGTAATACTTTTGAACAAGTCAAGCTTTACCAGTTGAGATGAAAGTCTATAAATAACCTTGCCTTTAGTTCCCTAATTTATTATACACGGTTATTTGTTATGCATCTTGTAAGAAATAGCAATAGCTGCAGGCAAGGGGGCAAACGGGGATAGCTTGGTAACTATATCGGCATTAGTCGGTACGTCCCAAGAAGCTTTGCTTTACCACTGATCCCTTTATGTACGGGTACGATGAGATAGAAAAGATGAGCCTTGATGCAATCAAGAAACTAAATGGAGACTACAGTAAGGAAATTAGCGCATACACGGCGCACCGTGCTTTCTACAATGAACAGGCTGAGAAAGTCATTGCTTTTTGTAAAGAACGCAATATTCAGTTCCATATTAAGGATGGAACTATCAGAAAGTTGAAAGAAACAACGTGAAGTAATGGCCAAGAAAACCTGACTATCTACTAATGAAATCAAATAACATCCTGGTCAAGAAAAGGTGTGTTAAATATGGCAAGAGCAGATCTGCTCCCTGCCCAAACCTTCACGCCGGGAGCTGGAAATGTGGTTTGAACAGTTTAAAAAACGTACCGGCTTTGATTTTGGGTTAGAAGTCTCTACCCTGGCAAAAAAATTCCTGGGCAAAAGTTATTCTGAAGCTGAGGAATTCGCCTTGTCTGGTTACCGAAGGTATATTCTTAGAAATCCGGATGGCAATGCCAAAAATATTACTCAGAATGAACTAAAGCTTTGACGGTTTTTTCCCTCTACCCCTCTCCCATACCTTGCAATTCACCTCAAAAAAGCTATAATTAGGAATAGGTGGAAATTAAAAAGTCGCCGTGACCTGAAAGTGTTGGAGCACTTCCAGGCACGAGCAGGTGGTCTGAGCACCTACACGTAACAGACTGTCCACGACGACATTTTTATTATACAATGTTGCCCGTTTATGTACAAGCAAGGTGCCTGTGCTGCGGGTGAAGCGAGTGTAATGGGACGTCGGCAGGGAGCAGACTGTGCGGCTTCATGCAGCAAGATATCAGCCTATTCCTGACCTAGGCAGCGGAAAGGCACCGTTCGCGTACCGGTTATGCGGACCGCTTTTCTGTTCACAGCCGGTTTGCTTCCGGTTGATTGAGGTTAGGTGTTTAGGATTCAGCAAGTAACGAAGCAGAGCGCATGTGTAGGGTGAAAAAAACCTCGCATGCGCTTTTTAATTTCCCCTATAAAAGCAGACGGCAGGACCGGGTCATGACCCGGAGCCTTGCCGCTGCTTGAAATAGGGGGGATATTAGGATGCCGGATTATAAAATGATGTATTTTCAGCTTGCGGCTAAAGTTGCAGATGCCATGGATATCCTTTTAAAAGCACAGCAGGAGGGAGAAGCGGAATTCATGGATGGAGAGTCGCTTCCTGGGCTCAAAGTCATGACCATTCGAGATGAAAACCGTGATTCTGAATAGGGAAAGAGGATTTGGACTGCCGGCCCAAGGATCTTAGCCGGCAAGGAGGCCTTCAATTCCAATGGGAGTTCAGCTTATTTTCAGGAAGCTGCCCAAAAGTTTGAAAACCTACTAGAGGGTAAGATCCAGGTCGAATTTCTTGAAGAAGTATAAGAGGCGGGGATCTACTGAAGAAAGCTTAGATTTGTGGATTAGAGTTGTAGGGTGAAACGGAAAGTTTTTGTATTTCAGCTGATGTGCTGAGGATAGAACCGGAAGAGAGTTTCAGTTGAGTGGATAATTGATAAAGGGAGCGAAACTAAGGGAATCTTAGGCTTCGCTCCTTTTTCACATAAAATTGTCTGAGCTGAGGGTTAGGCTTTACGCAGAGTAAGTGATGCAAAATAGGCTATCAAGCAGAAGGTCCGTGCTAATAGGGTGTAATTTCAAGAATATTGTAAAAAGGAACAATTGTTGGCAGGGTTTTACAGAATAATGGAGAATTTAGGCTATAGAAAGTGGTTGCAGTTATACGAACTATTAGGAATAGTATGCAGATTTTCCGCTCACGAGTGACCCACGAAATATAAAAGTCAGAACTCAGCATCTCGAAGGTATACATAAAAAGAAAGCTGAAGTTGCGAACCAAATTGGCGCAAATAGGTGTCCTAAATGTGGTGGGGAGTTACTCAAGAGAAAGGGTAATTATGGAGATTTAAGGGTGTAACAATTATCTGAAGTTTAGGTTTACGATTACCAACTAGTACGATTAATCCGTATTTCGGTAATAGTGGAATCGATAGAGTATAAGTATTGATAATGTCTATAACTGGAAGTTGAATCAGAAGGTGAACGATTTTCATAAATATTTAAATAAGGCGAACTATTAAGAGAATATTACCGACATATGTCGAATACACCCAATGGAATTGAGAGTACTGCGATACATGTCAGTAATCAATCGTTATGTGAAATATCAGGGGAAGAGGAGAAAGAATGAATAATGGATATATATATGTGCTTATTAATGAAAGCTATAAAGGATTAGTAAAAGTAGGCAAGACGGCTTTAAACTCTAGAGAAAGAGCTAGAAATTTATCCAGTAGCACGGGAGTTCCTACTCCTTTTAAGGTTGCATATGAAATTTTCTCCGAAGATTATGATAATCTAGAGAAAAAAATACATTTAGAACTAAATGATTTTAGGGTTAACCCTAATAGGGAATTTTTTCAATATCCATTAAATAAAACAATTGAGTTAGTACAGAGATTAGCTCAAAATGATACCGATAAAGTGTATGAAAAATATGAGGCTATAGAAATATTGCCAAAGATTAAAGAAGATTTTGGTGATTGTGTTAATCCTGATGTTTCTTCAGTTAGAATTTATCAAACAATTGATAGGGTCTATTTAGAGGTCACTCAGGACAAGTATATTGCTGGTTACTTAAAGGATCAGTATATAAGAAGAACCGATTTAGGATTTGTGATCAATGATTATGATCACGATGATAAAGCATTTAAGCCTAACGAGCCTATAAATAAAAATGTCGAAGAGTTTTTGGCTTCTGGATTTAGCACTATAGCAGTTTGTAGCGACAACTTATTCACAAAGGAAGCCGAAGATGAAATGTACAATAAGCAGTTGGAAGAATATGAACAGCATTTAAGTAAATTCAAAGAAGACTGATACTTCACATAACAGTGAAGTACCAAAGTTTGGTAGTACATGAATGTAGTAACCAGACTTCGGGAATTCACGGGATATTAAATGAAATTGGTAGCAAAGAACGCCGCGCGTCCTGCGCGGATAAAGAAGGATAGTCTCTGTGGCTTTGGAAGGAAGATGTATTAATGTATGTAAATAATGATATCAGTAATATGAGTATTGACGAAGTAGTTGAGAGGATAATTAACCTTAGCAAAGAGATGTATGAATTCTGGAGTGAATCAGATGGATGGTCGCCGCCAAATGCAGCTGGAATTTTAAGCAAATCAAGACTGGACTATCAATTATCTTTAACTTTGTACCTAAATAACTGGTTAAATAAAGTATATGAAAAAAAAGATTACGCAAGCTTAATTCTTGCATGGGTTAATCTCGGGAGCCTTGTTGAAGGGACAATACAATTAGCGCTATCTGTTTATTTTAATGATTATCTAAATGCCACGGATATAGTAATTTATAAAGGTCATATCCAAGAGCCTGATACTTTGATGCTTGATAGGCTAAGAACTTTTTGTAGAGGTAAACTCTGGGACGAAAGTAGCACATGGGACTCGTGGATACTTCATATTCAACAAAGAAGGAATGCAATTCATGCTTATAAAGATAGAGAATTGGGTAGTTTTGAAGAATTCTTTGATGACTTGAAGAAATATTTGGAGTTTATCAGGCATATTAATGGAAGGTTACCTTATCCGGATTGTATAGTTGAACCTCGTGAGTATTAAAGTATAAGAGTTAGCAGGAGAGATTGGATGAAATCACAATTATATTTACATAGAGACTTGAGAAAAAAATATACTAGAGACTTAACACAAATAAGTGATTTGTACTTTGAGAGGATTCAGCCTATATTCGCTGATGCAGAAAAAGAAGCCGAAAATTATCAGAATAAATTGTGGGAAGATTTGATGAATAAACCGTGCTATAGTGAAGATGACGTTATAGATCCGGCAGATTATGTTGATGCAGTTCAAGAAGCTGGCTTTGAAAAATACGAAATCCTTTCTTTGATGCATTATCGAAATATTAGCATGTGGATTAGCTGTCTGTGCCAAGTCTGGGAACAGCAGTTATTCTCATTTGTTTATCACGAAGCCCAAATCGAAGGAATTAAATATGACGAGGCTGACTTGAAAAGAGGTTTTGCATTCTCAAAGGAAGTATTTGAATGGCATGAGCAACCATTTGAAACTCTTGCCTGTTGGCCAAAGATAAAGGAGCTACGGGCTCTGGTGAATGTAATAAAGCATTCAGAAGGAGATTCGGAACAAAAACTTAGAAGAATGAGGCCTGACTATTTTGAACAAGATACAGGCGCAGGAAAGTATGATTTGCTCTCTCTGTATCATTCCACCTTACTAGAGGCTACGTTACAAATAAAGGATCAAGATTTTAGTGACTACTATAATGCACTAGTTGTTTTTTGGAATGCACTCCCTGAGCAGATGTATACAAAGTAAGAGTATTATTGCAGGATTAGATATCAAGCAGATATTAATAACCTTTACTTTGCATTCTTTCACTGGCTTAATTTAAGAAAATGCTTAGCAGAATTTAGAGGAGTCGCCCTCCACTTCGACTTCTGAGTCTGGGGAGACCAATTTCACTTAACCAAGTGTTCCCGAGACTTGGAGGATGATGAATGCGGTTAGGACACGTCGGGACACTCGGGGCGTTAAATGAAATTGGTCGCAAGGCCGCGCCGTCCTGGTGCGGTAGAAAGAACATTATCATGTTATTATAGGAGAAAAATATGAGTCAAGAACTGAAAGATATAAGGCATTTGGAATACTATGATGTATCAAAAGATAATCCAGTAATAATAAAATTAAAAACGAGCAAAAGAAAAAAACTATATCATTATACAAATAACTCTGGAGCAAAAGGAATTTTACAGAGTAGTAGTTTATGGATTACTCATAGTAATTATTTAGATGATATTACAGAAATAAAATATATCTCTCTTGTATTAGACGGTGTAATTCAGTATTTAAAGCAAAATAAAGAGCTCTATGACAGGAAAGTTGAAGGGCAATTTTATATTTATGAAGCTATTATAAGAACGCTAGAAGCTTTAAAAGAAATATATGTTAAAGGGGCTCCGATATCAGGAGGAAATCTTTTTATACTATCATTATCAGAAAATAGTAATAACAAATATTTGATAGAAAACTATTGTGGACAAAACGGGGCTGTCTTTGAATTCGAAAATAATATTAAAGGCATGTTCGAAAGGAGTAAATATACATTTCATACTTTTTCTGCAAAAGTAGAGTATGACCTTGGTAAGCAGATTACTTTGTTATTAAAAGATATCAATGATTTTTATTGGGAACTTCTAAATGTTTTATTAAATAAAGGAACGGCAGATTATTTGGAGGTTGTAGAAACAATTAAGTCAATAATCTATATAAAGATAATAAATTATTCTTTTTTCTTCAAACACCATAAATACTCAAAGGAACAAGAATATAGGGTGGTGTTTTTAGTAGATGAAAATCTAAATGAACATATAGTACAACATAGAATGAAAGGTGATAGAGAAGTACCTTTTATAGAAGTTGAATTTAATAAAAAAAGCTTAACAAATGAAAAATTTGTTTAATTAATCTATAGTTTTAAGGAGTCACCCTCCATGGCGACTATTGAGTCTGGGGGCGACCAATTTCACTTAACAGAAGTATTTACGATGTCAACAAAACAAAACTCCAGCGTCTTTATGTGAATGCCCAATATATAGACATGAATTATAAAATCGAATGAGTTTCGATTATTTCTTATTTCGTACAGTGTTCTCCTTGATAACTGAACTTCACAAAATCCATACAACTGGGATATATTGTCTATTTGGAGTAGTAGTCATTACCCTGCGAAGTTGAGTACCTCGCATTAGGCTAATAATGTACAGTTGACAGGTTTCAGATTAATAGCAATAATGGGCAATTGACAAATAAGTAAAACAATGAATGATTATTTTTCTATAAACAAATCATAGCAAAGGGAGCGCGACAATGGAATTAGAACTTACTGGTAAAATAATTGTACGCTGCGATGAGTGCGATACAGATTGTGAAATCGATGTGGATTCATTAGATGAAGAAACGTACGCATATGAGCGTAATATGGGAGCAGAGATTGAGCATGATTATATTGGTGAATGCACATGTAAATTTTGCGGTAACAACATGAGATTCACAATTAAAGCATTTGAATATCCGGAAGGTGCTTTGAATTACACCGATGAAGAAAGTGATGGCTGCGAGCTGATAGAGACACCAGAAGTTGTGGTCAATTACTATGATTATGACTTCGATCCTTACGAAGAAGATGAAATAAGGAATGAAGTAGGTGGTGCTTGTTTAAATATTAATAGGATCCTGGAAGACAAAGATGCCATTTACGAGATAACACCAAGAGAATTTGAGGAACTGGTAGCTGAAGTGTTCTCACAGCAAGGGTACAATGTTGAAATTACACCAGCTACAAGAGATGGTGGATGCGATATTATAGCGACGAGAGAAATTCATGGAATTCCATATATGATACTAATTGAATGCAAACGTTATAGCGCAGGCCATAAAGTGGATGTTCAATTGGTAAGGAGTTTGCTTGGAGTTCAATCGGATAGAAAAGCGAATAAAGCAATTTTGGTGACTTCATCGCTTTTTACTCGCGATGCACAAGAGTTTGCGAATCGGCAGGACCATCTAATCTCACTTGTTGATGTTAATACCCTATTGAATATGATCAGAAATCCTAATGATAATTAGGGCGGTGACTGGATTGTATAAAACAATAATTAGAGATAGTGAGCAATGCCCATGTGGAAGTGGGCTGAGGTACTCTTGAGGGGACAGGCGATATTTTCGCAAAACCGTCGTGGGCATAAAAGCTGGAGTAGGTAATTTGCAAAAGTAGGGAGAAAAGATATGTACTTGAAATACATTCAAATCATCAATTTCAAAAACCTGAAATCTGCTCGCTTTGAGTTTGCAAAGGGTGCCAATACGATAATTGGCGAAAATGATTCTGGCAAGTCGAACGCCCTAACCGCTATGCGGATACTCTTGGATGACAGCTATTACTACAACACAAAACGACTCAAGGAAACGGATTTTTCTTATGCACTCGGCGATTGGAAAGGGCATTGGATAATAATCTCTGCTTTTTTTGATGAGATATCTGATGAAGACAAGCATAACGAATTTTGTGCTGAATTGACTCCCGACAAAGAAAATGCCGATTTTTTAAAATCGTATATCCGTTGCGAGGACAAAGGTTACGGAACGGTCTCTTTGTTTATCCGCCCTTGTAAATCCAAAAGGCTGGAATTGGAAGAAGCTTCTCAAAGTGGCAGATTTGAAACAGTTCGTTCTCAAATTAAACTCAGTGATTACGAATTTTATTATACGTCACGCTCGCAAGCTGACTTTACTAATGAAAATTTGTATAAGTCTATCGTAGGCGATATTTCAGCTGGCGAATATGCCAACCCCGAAAACGATGACAGCTCCGTCCTAGGCACAAAAATTGATATTATGAATGTCTGGCAACATGTTTCGACGGTTTTCATTGATGCCTTGCGTGATGTTGAGAATGAACTTCGAAAACCCAAAAATCCAATCCGGCAAATCATTGACACCATCGAAGGCGAAATTGCTGTAACAGATATCGATGACATTAAAAAAAGAATCACTGAACTCAACACAAAAATCTCCAATGTCCCTCAGATTTCTTATATCGGGAATCAAGTGAACCGAAAACTGCTTGAAATGATCGGAACGGTTTATTCTCCTGACATCAGGTTGGAATCCCGCCTGAAAGAGGATTTTGCGACGCTTGCCAGATACCTAACGATGGCTCCTTCCGATCAGAACGATATCGACTTGCTCGGATTGGGTCATCTTAATATTTTGTATATTGCCTTGAAGCTGGTTGAGTTTGAAGCCAATCGCAACCGGGAGCTTCTCAATATCATGATCATCGAAGAGCCGGAGGCCCATATCCATACACACATTCAGAAAACATTGTTTGATAATCTTCAAGTCGTGCAAACTTATACGCAAGTCGTGATGTCCACGCACTCAACGCAACTTTCAGAGGTTGCGGATATTGAGAAAGTGAACATCATGAAGAAGGTTAATGAGCAGCTATCGCTTGTAATGAAACCCACAAACGGATTGGACAACTTTGGAGCCGACGTCCTGAAGCACAGAGGTATGGCGTTTACGCAGATTCTATCCAGATATCTGGACGCAAAACGGAGCGTTCTATTATTTTCAAAAGGTGTTATTCTCGTTGAGGGGGATGGCGAGGAAATTCTGATTCCAGCTTTGGTCAAGAAGGTGCTTGGGGTTTCACTCGATGAAATGGGAATCGGGCTCATTAACGTTGGAAGCGTCGCGTTTGAAAATGTCGCTTGCATTTTTGATGAAACCCGCTTGCAAAGGCGATGCGCCATAGTGACTGATTTGGATGCAATTGTTGACGGTGCAACTAAGGGCAGCCAAGAGGCGATGGACATTGGAGTCGCAAGGAAAGCCCGGTTGACAAGCCTTTTTGATTCAAACCCTTATGTCGAGTCCTTCTATGCTCCGCATACGCTTGAGGTCGATTTTGCCAGCATAGAAAATAATAAGGAGTTCATATGTTCTGTCATAAGCCATACATACAAGCAAAAGGCTGCGAGAGAAAAGCATATCGCGGCAATCAAATCGGGAGCAGTTGCTGCAAGATATGACGCTGTCCTTACCGTCGCGCAAAACATCCAGAAGGGATGGTATGCCACCTTACTCGCTTCTGAAATTAGAGCAAACGCGGTTATTCCAACATATATACTTGATGCGATTGCTTTTGCCGCAAAGGATGTTGTATCACAAAAACTGTTGTGGAAAATGGTAAAATATTCTTTTGGCGAATACGATTTGAGCAGTAAGTATGATGACATGAAAAAAGAATTTGCCGAAGTTGAAACATCTGAACAGATAGCCGATTTGATTTCAGATTTCTGCAGTGAGTTTCCTGACGACATGGTCACCGCGTTTATCGCTAAGGTAGGTGGGTTAAGTGCCTGATTTTCTCGATATATTGAGAGGCCTTTCCTTCGAACAGGAAGCTGCGTGTAAAGCCCCCGAAAATGTCCTGCTTACTGCTTGCCCCGGCAGCGGCAAAACTCGAACACTCACCCGAAGGTTGGCGTATCAGGCGGCTCAAGAGCCATCATCAAAAAGGTGGAATATAGCGATAACGTATACAAACCGAGCCGCTGATGAGATCACCAGCCGGCTTGATGATATGGGCATAGCTTTGACAAACATTTGGACAGGCACAATTCATCAGTTCTGTATGCAGTTTATCATTCGCCCTTACGCCATGTATTCCGGCAGACTGAGCAAAGGTTATACAATTATAGATGAATATACTAAGAAGGAATATGGAAGAAGCTTTGCTAAAGAATTGGGAATAAGTCTAAATTACTATGACGATCCTTTCCAATATTCGACTGTTGTTAAAGAATATGAGGCTTTGCTTGCTGCGAACAAAGAAATTGATTTTGAAATGATTCTTCGTTTTTCGGAGGACCTTTCAAGTCGCTGCCCTTTTATTTGTGCAAATATAGCCTCTTTGATAAACAGCATTTTGATCGATGAATTTCAAGACACAAACGAGCTTCAATACTCTATCCTTGCAAAAATCTATAAAGTAAACAAATCAATTAGCCTCATGTTTGTGGGCGACGTGAATCAGGCTATATATGGCTCTCTTGGCGGCGTCGCCAAGTGCAAGACAGAACTGGACGCTCTTTATGAAACGATATTCAAGGAAATGTCGCTCACAGGGTGTTATCGTTCTACCGAGCGAGTGGTAAATCTGTACAGTAATTTTGAGGTTTCGAAAACGGGTGTGTGCTCGGTAGCGGAGATAAAAGATGTTACCGGGACGATAAACTACTGTAAATCGGTTTCTAAGGAATACTTAACAGCCGAAATTGCAGCGATTATAAGCTCCGAGTTGGCATCCGGAACGAAATCGGAGGAGATTTGTGTTCTTGCCCCGCAATGGCCAATGTTGTTCAATCTGTCGAGAGACCTCCATTCACGGCTTCCAGACGTCTTGCTTGACGCACCAGATATTTCCCCGATAAAGTATGACCCCTTGAACCCTTTGTTTCTGCTGGCAAAGCTGTTATTTATGCCTTCAGGCGAAAATGTTTCTGTAAGAAAACGAATTGCAACCGAGTTTATTTCAATCGTTCGGGATGACTTGAAAATCGTGGTGTCCGACCGTATTCAGAACTATGACATTCTTTCCGCTGTTAATTACTGCCGAGCCATGGACAATGACGGCATTGTCTGCTTGAAGGCTGTAATCGAACGGGTTTTTGGTCTGCTGAGAATCGACGTAAACAAAGAGAAAGCCCTCTCTGGCTTAATCGAGTGTTTTTTTGCTAAAATCGATTCGCGTGTGATGCAATATTCACTCTCCACGGATTACAATTCGATCAGCAAGTATTTCCGGGACAAAAGAGGCGTTGTTATCTCTTCGATCCATGGCGTCAAAGGTGAAGAATATACTACGGTTATTGCTGTATGCTTGCTCAACGGTTATTTGCCACACTGGGATTATATTATGAAGCCAGAAAAAAGACATCTTCGAAAAATAGAAACATCAAAACTGCTCTATGTCCTCTGCTCAAGAGCAAAGCAAAATTTATACTTGTTCAGCGAAACCGGGCGCAAGACAAATAGAGGATCAGAGTATACGTCAACAGATGAACTGTCTTTGATCGCCCATGCCTTATCTTAATCGGTTGGTTGGTGTTATTTTCAATTGGCAGGCAAGCTGGCGCAATCGAAAAACCTGTGGCATTCGCCGAATAAGCAATTATCCCGCCTTGGGCAACATCGACAACGCCGAATCCCACAACCACATTGCTGACATCATAGAGAGCGGGCAGGAAGCCTTCCAGCGTCGAAACGATATCTACCAAACATGGGCATAAAGCATCAGTAGCTGCGAATATTTGAACTTCCCATTATGTTTATAACAAGAGAAGAAACTAACTGCTGGTAAGGCTAATAATGAGACATCAAGAAGTGTATGATAATTATCTCATGTGTCTTCGTAGGCGGTCAAAGTACACTGACGGAGAGGAAGCTGTATGAAAAAGGAATTGGTTTATATTTGGATCAATCGTGAAAAAAACGATTGTTTTCATCAGATGGGTTTTAATTTTTCTCCTCAGTTTTTTGTAATCTTTGATGAAGTAAATCGGAAATTAAGTATAGAAGCTACCGAGAAATTTAACGTATTTAATGACGGTAATATAGCAAATGTCACTGCGGTGATTGGGGAAAATGGAACCGGCAAAACAACGCTTTTGAAGTATTTGACCAGTCTGTCGGATACACCAATAACCCCCGGCGAGGGCGACTATGAGCAGTGGGCGGCCAAAGAGAATGAATTTTATAAATTCATTGCGGTTTATTTTGACGAAAATGATGCTACCTTCAAAATAATTAATCGAACTGACGTTACCATATACAATGACAACGGCGACGAAATCGTGCCATATTCCGGTGACGATTTCAGAAGTGAAAACTATATTAGTAATTTTTCTCATCTGTATTTTTCCAATGGAGAATATACCGAGAATTTGAATATGCGTTCTTTTGGCACAATCGACTACCTTACGCTAACAAATAATGCGTTAAGCTCCATCACCATTGACTTTTACAAGAAACAGTTTAACGTCCCGGAAGGGATGATAGAAGACAGCAAATATAATGCGCTACAAACAATCTTTGCATATAAAAGAACATCACAGGATTTCCAAAGTATTTTAGATCTTCAATATTACAATAATATCATTTACTCAGGCGGAGAATTTTTTGCAAAAATCATCAACACGATCGATTTTTCCCTGGCTCCAATCAAAGGTGTGATAAAACGGGTAGCGCAAAGGGTAAATTATGCCACAAAATATGCAACAAAAGAATTTATAGAAGATTATCATAACCGCGTGAGCCAGGAACATCAAAAAATCCAATTCAGTAATGATTTTGGAGCTGTGCTTATTTGCAATCTTCTTGGAGAATTAATATTCGCATATGATTTTAAGCTCTCCGGAACAATGTTGGAAGTGGAGGATGTATATAAACAGTGCAGGAGTCGTATTGAAACGATAGATGGTGAAGTACAGAAAAATTACTATATGCTGGCGGTGAAAGAAATTGATTCGTTTAGAGAACTGATTTATAGCGGAGAAATATACAACAATATGATTCCTGTTGGAGATGGTGCAAGAGAAGAGTATTGCAGAGTAACATTGCCCCAACTCTGGGAACAGATTGCGCAAGGGTTGGGACGTGGTCGGAGCTTTGTGCTGAAATACATGAGGATTCAAAATCTCGAAATGTCTTCCGGCGAACGAGCTATATTGAACTTCTTATCGAGAATATATTTTGCCTCCGAAATCAGCCGTATAATTCCTGAAAGCGGATTTGAGCTTCATTATAATGTTCTTATGCTCATAGACGAAATCGATGTATACCAGCACCCGGAGTGGCAGCGGCAATTATTACGCAAACTTTTAAACGAGTTGAAGAAACATTTCCCTGACAAAAATTTCCAAATCATCTTTTCCAGCCATTCTCCAATCGTCTTGTCGGACATACCTTGTGAGAATTCGATTTTTTTGAAGAAGACCAACAATAGAATTGTACAGGCAGATAGAAACATACAGACATTTGGCGCAAATATCCATACCTTGTATAAAGACGCTTTCTTTATCGAAGACGGCTTAGGCATGGGCGAATTTGCAAAAGATTATATTGATCGGCTCATTAAGGATATCCAAGGGCAACGCATATCACACGAAGAAGCAAAGAGAAAGCTTGATATTATTGGAGAACCAATATTGCGTAAAAAAATCAGTCAACTGCTTGGGGATACCCAGATACAGGCTGTGCCAGCGACGCGGGATGAAAAGCAGCAAATGATTAATTTTCTTAGAAGGCAAAAGCAGGAAATTGAACGGCAAATCGCTTTGCTGGAGGGATAGAGTATGATTAAAATACCCTTTATAAATGAAACTCTAACAGCCAAATATTTAAAGGATCATTTCATAAGTTATAAGACAACTCTGGAAAACATGAAAGTTCATGTAAAATATCAAAAAGTTGTTGATTATCTAAGTACCGGGCCGACTCTGGATGATAAAAAAATCAAAAAGATCCTCATTGGCGATTTTGACGAATTAAAATCCGCTGTAAGCGTAATAGGAGAGGTTGATGAGCGCGAGGGAGAAGGGTTTCACAGGCTATATTATAATTTCACACAAAGGAAACGTGGCAAAGAGTGGGCGGATTTGATAGGTGTGAGAGTATGTCCATATTGCAATAGAAGCTACATTTTTACACTAAAAAAATCCGGTGTTCGGCCACAGTATGACCACTATTTTCCGAAATCCTTATATCCATATCTGGCGGTTTCCATGTATAATCTGATACCCTGTTGTGCAGTCTGTAACACCGCGAAGTCAAGCTTTAATACCTATGATAAAATCACAGGGAAAGAAATATTCATGTACCCCTATAAAGATGAATACGGAAACGAAGTCAGTTTTCAAACCTCATATGAGGGCGATTTTCGCTGTTGGCTGGGTGCATCTGACAAATTCAGTTTGGCTGTTAAGCCTGTTACCGCAGCGAGTGAAGATTTAAAACGCAAGTTGAATAATACAAGCAAAGAACTGCACTTGCGTGAGCTATACGAAAAGCATAAGGACTATGTAAAAGATATTATCAGCAGGACGTACATATACAATGATGATTATATCCAAAGCTTGTTAGTCGAGTATCCGGTGCTCTTCCGAAGTACAGGAGAGGTAAAAAATTTTGTATATATGAATTATTTGGAAAAAGAAAACTGGGGAAATCGAATATTGGCTAAATTGACATTTGATATTATGAGAGAGTTTACAGATTAATATATTGGCGTTGATCTTCTCATTATACTTGAAATGCCAGCATTTTTTGTAAAGAAAACACTGACCGGCATGCCGAGTACCTCGTACCGGGTATTTTTGGTGAAGCTTATGTATTTGTACCCAAATGGAATCTAGGAAGGACTAATACTAAACCAACATCTATAAAGTAAAGCTCTTCATCATTTCAAAACAAGTCTTTAAAGCATTCCTGTAATGAATGAAGACGGGCTTTGAGTAAAAGAAAATCCCCTGCTAAGATTGATGTGTGCCATCGCAAACGCACAAAAATCGTAAAGACAGGGGAAATTCAGCAGATGAGAAACCGGACAAATCAGCAATTAGAGGAAATCACGGCAGAAACACTGATCGTCGGTGTGGATGTGGCTAAATCGGTTCAATGGGCTCGATTTGTAGATTACCGTGGTATGGAGGTAGGAAAAACGGTGTCGTTTCCAAACAACCGGCAAGGTTTCGAGAGCATTGTAGCAAGAATTCAGGAGATATGCAACACAAAACCAGGACGGTATCCGTTTGAGAAGGTCATCATCGGAATGGAGCCGACCGGCCACTACTGGAAAGCGCTAGCGAATTACCTCATGAAGGCGGGCTACAAGGTGGTGGGGGTCAACCCCTATCATACGAAGAAATCCAAAGAATTGGACGATAATAGCCCCACAAAAAGCGATAAAAAGGACGCCATCACCATCGCCCGATTGGTAAAGGATGGGCGATACTTTGCCCCCTACATGCCGGAAAAAGACTATGGAGAACTGCGCGGCCTAACCAATGCCCGGGTGAGCGTGATGAAGCGCGGCAACGCCGTCAAGAACACCATGACGGCGATATTGGATGAATATTTTCCGGAGATATGGACGGTATTCAAGAACCCACTGAAAGGGAAAGCATCCCGTCAGGTTTTACGGAACTGCCCATTTCCGGCCTTGATCCTGGCCCTGGGAGAGGAAGGCGTACTGGCGGAGATCAAACGAGCCGTAAAAAAGACAGTAGGCATCCAGAAAGTACGTCAGCTGATTGCCGCAGCCGAAGAGTCGGTTGGCGTGGGGTATGGCTTAGAAGCGGCCAAAATGCGGCTGTACTGGCTATTGGATGAACTGGAACTGATCGAGAAACAGCTAGCCGAAGTGGAGCAAGCCATGGAACAGGCGCTGAATAAAACCGGATATGCCGAGTTGATGCTGGGGATCCAAGGGATCGGTGTTGTCACGGCGGCGTCCTTTCTGGGAGAAGTCGGCGACCCGCTTCGGTTCCAAAACGCGAGACAGATTGCCAATTACGCAGGCTACAATCTGGTGGAAGACAGCTCCGGCAAAAGCAAAAGCGGGACTTGCATATCCAAACGCGGACGCAGGCACCTCCGAAGCGTACTGTACCAAATGGCGTTCACAATGGTGGGCAAAAACGCTGAAATGAAAGCACTTTACGACCATTTAACCACAAGAAAAGCCAATCCGCTGAAGAAAAAACAAGCCCTCGTGGTGGTTTCAAAGAAAATCATCACGGTAATATACAGCCTGCTGAAGAAGCGGGAAGCTTACAAACCAGAACGGGTACTGGGTGAAGTCAGGAAAGAAAAAATGAGGGCTGCATAAAGCCTGGGACCCAATTAGGATCTGATGATAAGGCAGGGAGCAAGGAGAATTCCTCCATCAGCCCTTAAATGAGGCAGTATTAAAGCTATACAGCTGCCCCTGTCTTTATCATAAAAACAGCACGAAGGAATGTAAGCGAAGCCAGAGGGCTTACGCAGCGAGGCATGGTAGGGTGAGTTTTATGATAAGCGTCAGCATCCCGAACTTTTTGCGTGAAATTTTGAAACTCCGGTCGGGCTACGCCCTCCCTCCGTTTCAAAATTTTAAATAAATCCAAAACGCAAGAAAACACGAGTAAATCAAAGGAATTTTTCAAATTAAGAGGTAGGAGGAAACGCACCTGAAACCCATCGTCTTTATCGATACCGAAATTGAACCGAAAAGTGGAAAGATACTTGATATCGGCGGTATCAAGGGCGTTGGCAGTTCATTTCACTCCAATTCGATGGTTGACTTCGCCGAGTTTCTCTATGGGTCGGAATATGTTTGCGGTCACAATATCTTCAATCATGATTTGAAATACATTCGCAATGCCCTCATTTATGCTGGCCTTGAGGATACAAATATCATTGATACCTTGTTTCTTTCTCCGCTTCTTTTCCCAGCCAAACCTTATCATAAGCTGCTCAAGGACGATAAGCTGCAAACAGAAGACACCAACAATCCCCTGAATGATTCCATCAAAGCAAAAGACCTTTTCTTTGATGAGATTGCAGCTTTTCAGCAGGCGGATGCCGGTTTACAACAAATCTACTATCAGCTCTTGAGAGACCAAAAGGAGTTTGTCTCCTTCTTTCATTTCCTTGGCTATCAAGCAGATAATATCAATCTCGAAAAAGTAATTCGTGAAAAGTTCCATTCCCAAATCTGTGCAGACAGTGATCTGGCCAAGATAATCGTAGACTATCCCATCGAACTGTCCTACTGCCTGGCGTTGATCAATGCCGATAACCGGTACTCCATTACCCCTCCCTGGGTTTTGAAGAACTATCCGGCAGTAGAACGGATCATGTTTTTATTAAGAAGCAGCCCGTGCCTGACAGGCTGTGCGTATTGCGATCAGGCGCTTGACGTTCATCAAGGGCTGAAACGTTTCTTCGGCTTTGATGATTACCGAACCTATGCCGGGGAACCTTTACAGGAGAAGGCCGTCCAAGCCGCCGTTGACAATAAATCTCTGTTGGCTATCTTTCCTACCGGTGGCGGGAAGTCCATCACCTTTCAAGTGCCGGCCTTAATGAGCGGGATCAACACCAAGGGGCTGACCGTGGTCATCTCCCCTTTGCAGTCCCTGATGAAAGACCAGGTGGATAACCTGGAAAAATTGAATATCACAGATGCTGTGACGATTAATGGTTTGCTGGACCCGATAGAAAGAGCCAAAGCCTTAGAAAGAGTAGAAAATGGTTCAGCCTCTATTCTTTATATATCGCCGGAATCTTTGCGTTCCCGGACCATTGAACGTTTGCTTTTAGGGAGAAATGTGGTCCGTTTCGTGATCGATGAAGCTCACTGTTTTTCATCCTGGGGTCAAGATTTCCGGGTGGACTATTTGTATATTGGGGACTTTATCAAGAGTTTTCAGGATAAGAAAAGTCTTCCGGAAGGGATCCCTGTTTCTTGTTTTACAGCGACAGCCAAGCAGAAGGTGATAGAAGATATTCGGGCTTATTTCAAGGAAAAGTTATCTCTGGATTTGGAAGTCTTTAGTTCCAACGCCTCCAGAACCAATCTTCATTATGAGGTGTTCGAAAAGCATGATGAGGAGGAAAAGTACAACACCCTTAGGAATATGATCGAAGAAAAGAATTGTCCGACGATCATTTATGTCTCACGTACCCGTA
>Ga0209347_1002645_pt1 | contig 22955 bp, 19 predicted proteins | sample AutmiccommuBRH23_FD_187382 | JGI IMG/M metagenome (GOLD analysis project Ga0209347, IMG submission 187382) | Deep subsurface microbial communities from Mt. Terri, Switzerland - Autotrophic microbial communities BRH/23 (SPAdes) (version 2) | ecosystem: Environmental > Aquatic > Deep subsurface >...
CCACCTTGTCCAGCGCGGCATGAGCGGTCTGGGCCAGTTTCTCGACCGCGTGGCGGAACACCTCGCGCCCCTGCATCCGCAGATGGCCGGTGCTTTTGGTCGAAACCCCGCCATCCACGTATAGCAGTTCGCGATGCCGCCCGTCCGAGTTCAGATCGCTTGCCAGAATGCCGCGATCCGCATTGTCGCCCTTGCCCTCCTGCGCCTCAAGGATCAGCGCGCCAGCCCCGTCCCCGAACAACACGCAGGTGGAACGGTCATTCCAGTCCATCAACTGGCTGAACGTCTCGGCCCCGATCACCAGCACGCGGCGCGCCTGACCCGACAGGATCATCCCGTTCGCATTGGCCAGCGCAAAGACAAAGCCCGCGCAAACCGCCTGCACGTCAAAGGCAAAGCCCCGCGTCATGCCCAGATTGGCCTGCACCATGGTCGCGGCGGCGGGAAAGGTGAAATCGGCGGTGGATGTGGCCAGGATGATCGCGTCCAGATCATCCGCCTCCATCCCGGCATCTTTCAGCGCGGCCTGCGCGGCGCGGGTGGCCAGATCCGATGTGGTCTGCCCTTCGGCCGCGAAATGCCGCCGCTCGATCCCCGAACGGGCGCGGATCCACTCATCCGATGTGTCTACCGTGGCCTCGAATTCGGAATTGGGCACGACTCGTTCGGGCAGATAATGCCCGACGCCCTTGACGACGGCACGAATGGTCATTGACTGTCTTCCTGTTGCGTCTGTGCATCGTGTGCGAGGGCCGCGGCAGATGCAACCCGTGCGGCCAGTTTTTCGGAAAAGCCCGATTGCGCCAGCGTGAAGGCCAACTTCACGGCGGCGGACACGCCGGTGGCATCGGCAGAACCGTGGGATTTCACCACCGTGCCGTTCAGTCCCAGAAAGACCCCGCCATTGACGCGGCGCGGGTCGATCCGGTGCTTGAGTCGGCGCAGCGAGGTCAGCGCCAGAAGCGAGGCCAGACGCGACAGGGGCGAATGTTTGAACGCCTCTTTCAGCAGGTCGCCGATCAGCTTGGCGGTGCCTTCTCCGGTTTTCAGCGCGACATTGCCGGTGAACCCGTCCGTCACGATCACGTCGCAGACATTGCCTGGGATATCGCCACCTTCGACAAAGCCCACGAATTCGAAATTGCCCCGAGATGCGACATTGCCGATCAGTTCATGGGCCGCCTTCAACTCGGCCCGGCCCTTGTTCTCCTCGGTGCCCACGTTCAGCAGGCCGACCCGCGGATGCGGCAGGTTCAACCCGTTGCGCGCATAGGACGCCCCCATCAGGGCATATTGCAGCAGGTCCTGTTCGTCGGCGCGCACATCCGCACCCACATCCAGCATCACATTGAAGCCCTGGGGATTGCGCGAGGGCCAGAGCACGGCAATCGCGGGACGGTTCACACCGGGCAGCTTGCGCAGGCGGACCATCGACAGCGCCATCAACGCGCCGGTATTGCCGCAAGACACGGCCACCGTTGCTTCGCCGTCGCGCACCGAATCGAGCGCGGACCACATCGAAGTGTCCTTGCCGTGGCGCATGATATGGCTGGGTTTGTCGGACATGGCCACGACGCCCTGTGCATCGCGGATCTCGCAGCGTCCGTTCAGATGCTTGCGCTTGGCGACCAGCCGTTCCAGCTGATCCTTGGGGCCATGCAGGATGAAGGCGATTTCCGGGTTGATCTTGGCAGACAAGGCAATGCCGGCAACCACAGCTGCCGGCCCCAGATCGCCACCCATGGCGTCAACCGAAATAATGGTGCGCCCTGCTCGCGTCGAGGACTGGTCCGACAACGTGGACATGGGCGCCCCTTGGTTTCGACGCTTACGCTGCGTCTTCGTCCAGATCGACTTCCTCGGTCATGGCGACGACTTCACGGTCGGCGTAATGGCCGCAGGCGCCGCAGACATGGTGCGGACGCTTCAGTTCGCCACAGTTGGAGCATTCATTGGGGTTCGCTGCAACCAGTGCGTCATGCGCCCGGCGATTGTTGCGGCGCGACTTGGAGACTTTGTTTTGCTGGACGGCCATCGTGCCACCTCGATATCCTGGGGGCCTTTCGGCCCTGTTTCACATGGGTCTGGGGGCACATATTCGCTTGGCGACGCAGTGTCCAACCCTAAATTCGATTGAGCGGCGGAAAATACTGTGAATCCGCCGGTGTGCAAGCAGATTTTTGCAAGGCTTCCTTTGGTCGCCTCCGGGCGGTGCAGCCGCCTCGTGAGAGGCCCCCCGGCAAAGGTCGAAACGTTAAGATTTCCCTAATGCAGCCTGTGCAATCTGTTGGAAATCAATGGCTTGCAAATTGTCCCATGATGGGACACCGCGACGCCGCCATCATTCCTCGTCCTTGGGAGGCGTGCCCAGCTTGTCGCGCAGGGCGGCCAGCCCGGCAAAGGGTTTCATCGCCTCCTCGGTCAGCGGGGTCTGGCCCGGCTCGGTCACCGTCACGCTGCCGATCCCGGCCCCCTCCGACCGGGGCCAGGCGGGCAGGGCCAGCGCCAGTTCCTCGATCATCACGCCCTGCAGGTCGATGATGTCCCCCAAAGGCTCGGCCGTGTCATCCTCGGGCATCTCGATCTCCTCGCCCTCGGGCAGGATCGGGGTCGGATCGGCCAGATACAGCCGACGCACCGGCACGTCGATCCGTGTGGTCACCGGGTCCAGCGTCACCACACAGGGCTGCACGACCGTCGCCCCCAACGTGCCCTCCAGCAGCCAGTCGCTGCGCCCCTCCGCCCGCACGGTGCCCTTGAAGGCCAGCTTTCGCAGGCCCAGCAGGCCCATCTTCTCGGCGATCCCCTGCAGCGCTGCAGTCGCAGGGCGCAGCTCGAACGGGGTGACGCGGTTCTGGGGCAGCTCGGCCACGCGCAGGATATCTTGGGATTCGGGGGATTGGGACATGCAGTCAGACGCTTCCATTCTTGAACCGGGGGCATTCCTTCTGTAAGCGGGATAGAAGGCACAAGGGGCCAAGGCAAGAGGGCAGCGATGTCAGGCAAGCGTTTCCGGTTCGGCACATCCATGGCGGTGCTGTGCATTCTGGCCCTGTCGGCGTGCAGCCCGCAGTTCCGCAATCATGGCTATGTGCCCAATGACGAGGATCTCGCCCTCATCACCGTCGGCGTGGATACCCGCGCCTCGGTTGAGGAAGCTGTCGGCGCCCCCGCGATGTCGGGCGTGATCACGGATACGGCCACGTATTATGTCCAAAGCCGCGTCCGCCGCTTCGCGTGGCAGGAGCCCGAGGTGGTCGAACGTCAGGTGCTGGCGATCAGCTATGATTCCGCCGGGGTCGTGACCAATATCGAACGCTTCGGTCTGGAGGACGGGCAGGTCGTGCCCATCTCGCGCCGCATCACCGGCACGTCCGGCACCAACGAGTCGATCATCCGCCGTCTGATCGGCAGCATCGGCGGCTTCCGCGCCAGCGACTTCCTCGAATAACCCAAGGCACCGCATGGCTGTCACGGCCATGACATCACTTGCGTGCAGGACAGGCCAATCGTAGCCTTGTGGCAGATGAGCGGCGGAGAGGCCGGATGCTGGCATTGACCAAGGGATGTTACCGGGTCCGCACCGCCGCGACCGAGGATGACCTCAGGGCGGCGCTGCGGCTCAGGCAACTTGCCTTTCATCCGGACAGCCCTGACAGCGATGCGTCTCTGGACCGGGACAGCTTTGATTCCCTGTGCACCCACGTGCTGGTCGAGGATCTGCGCGACGGTCAACTTGTCGGATGTTTCCGCCTGCTCGAGATCCGGGAAGCCGCACAGATCGGCATCAGCTATTCCGCGCAATACTACGATCTTGCCCCCTTGACCGCCTTTCCCGGCCCGATGATCGAGATCGGGCGTTTCTGCATCCATCCCGACCGGCACAACCCCGATATCCTGCGCCTCGCCTGGGCCGCGCTGACGCGGCATGTGGATGCGCAGGGGATCGCGTTGATGTTCGGCTGCTCCTCCTTTCGCGGCACGGATCAGGACCGCTATCTGGACACATTCGCCATGCTCAAGGCGGATCATCTGGCCCCGCCGGAATGGCGGCCGGGGATCAAGGCCCCGCAGGTCTTTGCGTTCGGCGCGCAGGTGCGGCGCAGGCCAGACAAGCGCCGCGGGTTGCAGATGATGCCGCCCTTGCTGCGGACCTATCTGATGATGGGCGGCTGGGTCAGCGACCACGCGGTGATCGACACGCGGATGAACACGCTGCATGTCTTCACCGGATTGGAAATCCGCGCCATACCCGATGCGCGCAAACGCCTGCTGCGCGCCGTCTTGGCCTGAGAGCGGCGGCACCTTGACGGCGCTGCACCGCATGGATAGCAGGCACATATGGCACGCGCACCCCTTTTGCAGTTATCCGACATCTCGCTGACCTTCGGGGGCGAGCCCGTTTTTGCCGATCTCTCGCTGGTGGTCCAGCCGGGGGACCGGGTTGCCCTTGTAGGGCGCAACGGCTCTGGCAAATCCACGCTGATGAAGGTCATGGCCGGGCTGGTGGAACCCGATCAGGGAACCCGTGTCGTCACGCCGGGCATCACGGTCGGCTATATGGAACAAGACCCGCAGATGGAGGGGTTCACGACGCTGGGCGAATATGCCGCCAGCGGTCTGGACCCGTCCGAATCCTACAAGGTCGAGATCGCGGGCGAGGGGCTGAAGTTTGATCCCGCGCGCCCCATCGCCACCGCCTCGGGCGGGGAGCGGCGGCGTGCGGCGCTGGCCAAGCTGATGGCCGAGGCGCCCGAACTGATGCTGCTGGACGAGCCGACCAACCATCTGGATATCGAGGCCATCGCATGGCTTGAGGCGGAATTGTCCAACACACGTGCGGCCTTTGTCCTGATCAGCCACGACCGCGCCTTCCTGCGGGCCTTGACCCGCGCGACCCTCTGGATCGACCGGGGGGCGGTGCGCCGTCAGGAAACCGGTTTCGACGGGTTCGAGGCGTGGCGCGACAAGGTCTGGGACGAAGAAGACATGCAGCGCCACAAGATGGACCGCAAGATCAAGGCCGAGGGGCGTTGGGCGGTCGAGGGCATCAGTGCGCGGCGCAAACGCAACCAAGGCCGCTTGCGCGCCCTGCAAGAGTTGCGCGCCGAACGGTCCAGCCAGATCCGCCGTCAGGGCACGGCGGCGATGGCGCTGGAATCGGGTGCGAAATCCGGCAAGAAGGTCGCGGAAGCCGAAGGAATTTCAAAAGCATATGATGGCAAGGTGATCTTGCGGGACTTCTCGATCAAGATCCAGCGCGGCGACCGGGTGGCCTTTGTCGGCCCCAATGGCGTGGGCAAGACCACGCTGCTCAGGATGCTGATGGGGCAGGAAGCCCCTGACAGCGGCACGATCAGCCTTGGCACAAACCTGCTGCCCGCCGTGTTCGATCAGGCGCGCGCGCAACTGGACCCCGAGATGAGCCTCTGGGACAGCCTGACCGGTGATCCCGAGATGCGGGTGTCCGGCAAGGCGGATCAGATCTTGGTGCGAGGGCAACCGCGCCATGTGATCGGGTATCTCAAGGATTTCCTGTTCGACGAGCGGCAGGCGCGGGCACCCGTGCGCAGCCTTTCCGGTGGCGAGAAGGCGCGGCTCTTGCTGGCCAAGCTGATGGCCAAGGAAAGCAACCTTCTGGTGCTGGACGAACCTACCAACGATCTGGATATCGAAACGCTGGATCTGTTGCAGGAATTGCTGGACGATTACGACGGCACCGTGCTGCTGGTCAGCCATGACCGTGATTTTCTGGACCGCGTGGCCGCGACCACTATCGCGATGGAAGGCGACGGGCGCGCCACGGTCTATGCGGGCGGCTGGTCGGATTATCAGGCGCAGCGCGCCGAAAAGGGCGGGGCCGCGGACTGGAACTCGGTCAGCTATGACGGCAAGCGGAAAGCGCCCGAAAAGGCGCCGCAACCTGCGGCCAAGCCTGCGGGCCGTGTAAAGCTGTCCTTCACCGAGAAGCACCGGCTGGACGCGCTGCCCGGCATCATCGCCACGCTGGAAGCCGAGATCGCCAAGCTGGAACAGTTTCTGGATGCACCCGATCTGTTCACCAAGGACCCGGTCAAGTTCCGCAAGGGCACCGAGGCTCTGGTGGAACGCCAGAAGGCGTTGGCCGCGGCCGAGGAAGAATGGCTGGAACTGGAAGCCAAGGCCGAAGGGTAAGGGCGGGGCCCGTCTCCCGCGTGACGAACGGAGGACAAGCCCATGTATTTGCCTGATCATTTCCGCGAAACTGATCCCGCCGAAGTGGCGGGGCTGATCGCTGCCTTCCCCCTGGCCGCGATTGTCGCGCAGACGGATCAGGGGTTGGTGGCCAACCATATCCCCGTCATGGCCGAGGGTGAGACGGCGCTGATCGGCCATGTGGCGCTGAATAATGACATGCACCGGATCATGCCCGACGGCACCCCTGTGCTGGCGATCTTTCGGGGGCAGGATGGCTATGTCTCACCCAATCTCTATCCGACCAAGGCCGTGCATCACCGCCATGTGCCGACCTGGAATTATCAGGTGGTGCATGTGGCCGGACGGATCAGCTTTCAGCATGACGACAAGGTCAAGCGCGCCGTGGTGGGGCGGCTGACGCGGGATCATGAACGCGCGATGAATGGCGATGCCGGCTGGCGGATGGCCGATGCGCCGCGGGATTACATGGACGGCATGCTGGCCGCGATCGTGGCCTTCCGCATCGACATCACCGGCATCATCGCCAAGGCCAAGCTCAGCCAGAACCGCGAGGCGGTGGATCATGCGGGGGTCGTCGGATCGTTCGAGGCGCGCGGTCTGGATGCGATGGCGGCCCGGATGCGGCGCGACAGCGCCGACTGACAGGGGGATGGCAAAACGGCGGGACCTGCCCGCCGTTTTCTTTTTAAGTCAGCGTCTTGCGCGGCAATGCTCACCGCATCCGCAGGGCACCGTCGATGCGGATCGTTTCCCCGTTCAGATAGCCCGACTCGACGATGAACCGCGCCAGCGATGCGTATTCCTCCGGTCGGCCAAGGCGGCGGGGGCAGATCACATCCTCGGCCAGTTGGTCCTGCACAGCCTGCGGCAGTCCCATCAGCATCGGAGTCAGGAAGATGCCGGGGGCAATCGCCATGACGCGGATACCCTCGCGCGACAGATCCCGCGCCATGGGCAGCGACATGCCCGCGATCCCCGCCTTGGACGAGGCATAGGCCACCTGGCCCTTCTGCCCGTCAAAGGCTGCAACCGAAGCGGTGTTGACGATCACGCCGCGCTGGCCATCCTCGGACGGGTCATTCTTGGCCATTTCGGCCGCAGCCAGACGGGCCACGTTGAAGGTGCCCACAAGGTTGATGCCGATCACGCGGTTGTAATGGTCAAGGCTGTGCGGGCCTTCCTTGCCTAGCGTCTTTTCCGCCGTGCCGATGCCCGCGCAGTTGATGGCGGCGTTGATCTTGCCCATCTTGGCCACGGCATGGGCGATGGCGGCCTTGACCGAGTCCTCGCTGGTGACATCGGTCGTCACGAAATGCGCCCCGATCTCGGCGGCGACAGCCTCGCCACGTGCGGTGTCGCGGTCCAGGATCGTGACCTGCGCGCCGCTGGCGCGGAACAGGCGAGCCGTCGCCTCACCCAGACCCGAGGCGCCACCCGTGATCACGGCGGCGGTATCTTGCATCAACATGAAAGCCCTCTTCCCTTTGAATTGAACATGGGTTCAGTTACTCTCGCCAAGCGACAGTGTCAAAGTCCGCGTGGGGCGCGGCGACGGCGGACCCGCTGGATCACCGACATCTCGATCACCGTCAGGATGATGCGATAGATGTGATGCGCCGTCACAAGTGCCGGGTTGGCTTGCAGGCTGAGGGCGATCAGCGCCATTTCGGTGACGCCTCCGGGGGCAAAGCTGATCAGCAACGTGTCGAAGGGCGCGCCGGTCATGCGGTGGACCAGCGCGACCAGGACCAGCGCCACCAGCATCATGAAGGCGACCGAGGCCAGACCCAGCCAGATGCCCTTCATCAGGGCGCGGCCCTTGAGCCCGCCAAAGCGCATGCCCAGACTGGCCCCGATCACGATCTGCGCCTCGTTGATCAGCCATTGCGGCATGTCGAGCGGCACCAGACCGCTGAGGCTGACGGCCGCAGCCACGAACAAGGGCCCGGTCAACTGCCCCGCAGGCAGATGCAGCCATTTGCCCATCCCCAGACCCAGCAGACCCACGGCCACCACCACGGGCAGTTGCGTCAGATCCACATCGGCGCGCGCCAGTGTCATGCCGCCCGCGCTGCCCACGGGGGCGCCCAGCCAGAGCGACAGGCCGATGGGCAGAAGCGAGATCACCAGCACGATACGCAGGAATTGCTGCATGGTCAGGACGGCGATATCCGCGCCCGCCTCCTCGCCCATGGCGATGCTTTCCATCAGCCCGCCGGGGGTGGCGCTGTAAAAGGCGGTCGGCTGATCATAGCCACCCAGTTTGCGGAAGATGGCATAGTTGCCCGCATGGGCCAGCCCCACGAACAGGGTGAGGGCCGCGAAACTGACCATCAGGGATGGTACCATGGCCGCCAGATCCGGCGTGACCTGCGCGCCAATCATCACACCGATCACCGCCAGAAAGACCAGCCGGATGCTTTGGGGAAACCTGTATCCGCTGGGAAAGCGGTGCCCGATCACGCCGGACAGCAGCGCCGTGGCGATCAGGCTGCCCAGCATATAGGGCAGGGGCAAGACGGTCTGACTGGCCAGAAGCCCGCCCGCAGCACCGGTCGCCAGCACAAGGATCGTCGTCAGGATGGAGGCGATGGTCAGGGCAGGGACCTTTGGTGCAGCGTCTATCACCCCTTCTTAGGCCGCGTGGCGGGGGATGCCAAGGGCGGGCAACTCTAGACGTAGCCCCTCACCGTGTCCTCTATGGCTTCGGAATACTTGAATATTTCGGATAAATCGTCGATCTGAAACTTGGTTTCGCTTTTGTCAGAACCGAAAATGCCGATCGACTTTGAACTTTTTCCGTTGAAGTAGAGACGGCAGATTGGTTTCCTGTTGTTGTCATCCATGAAGATACTGCACCACGATTTTGCGTCTCGCATCGTGATACGTCCCACTGGTGCTATCTTTGACCCTATTGCTCGAACAATCATGAAGGCTTGAATTTCGTCAGGCGTCGTGACGATGTCAGACCCTTCCGGATGTTCCAGTGAAGCCACCTTCTCTGATGCTTCTTGGGTATGTGCGTCTTTGCCAAAAGTTACATTGAGGCGTTCTTGAATCCGGTTTCTGATTACTTCATCCAATGCGGATTGAATGGCCGGGCGCAACATTTCGACAGCGGCCTTTGTCATGGTTCCGTCGTAGATTTGACGACCTATGAAACGAACGAACTCGTCATCTGGTGACGCCAGTTGTTTCGAGAACTCCGCAGCGGCGGCTTTGACGTATTTCAGGTTTGAAGCTGCTTCAAGAATGTTCTCAATGTCAAAGTTGGACTTCTGAAATCGGGCTAGCTCAGCAACTTGTCTTTCGTCATAGTTTTGCAGATCGAAGACAAAGAAGGGCTTCTTGTCCATCCTGTTCTTCTCATCAATATCAGAGAAAAACCATATTTCGCGACCGTTTATCAGTATCGCGAGGCGAGCCTCTACAGTCGAAAAGTAGCGAAAAAGCTGGCTGTACTGGGCGTTGCCCAACGACATGCTGATGGGCTTTACTTCCACCAGAATAGCCGGCTTTCCTCCTATTTTGAGGGCGAAGTCTATCTTCTCGCCTTTTTTTATACCTACGTCCGCAATGAACTCCGGTACTACTTCGTCAAGGCTGAAAACGTCAAAACCCAAGGCTCGCAGAAAAGGTAGCACAACCGAAGTTTTTGTTGCCTCTTCTGTCAATGCGATCTGTGATGCTTGCCTTGACCGGTTTGCCACATCCTGAATACGCTGCGAAAAATCCAAATCACCCTCCAGCACTCGTTATGATAGAAATATTTGGAGGATGCAGCGATGGTTGGCAAGCGCTTCGTGCATAACTATGCATTTATTGCCTAGGTTTGCCAATTTTTGGAATGTTGGAGCGGGTGAAGGGAATCGAACCCTCGTATTCAGCTTGGGAAGCTGCTGCTCTACCATTGAGCTACACCCGCGACGCGTTGACAGGTAAGTCAGGCGCCGATCACCGTCAAGTCCTTCTGCGCCGCCGCCGCCCGTCGTCGCCGGTGCCGCCTTCGCCGCGCGTGTTGAAGCTGGGATGGGGCAGGGTGACGATCTTGGCCAGTTCCGGGAAGGGATCGGTCTTGTGCGGGATCGCGTTGGCGGCGACGAAATGTTCCTGGAATTTCGGCTCGATCGCGGTTTCGACCTTGGTGATCTGGCCGACGGTTGCCTCGATCTCGGCGCGGCTGCTGATGTTGCACAGCGCGATGCGCGCACCGGTGCCTGCGGCATTGCCCGCGCTGAAGACCTTGTCCAGCGGCACATCGGGGATCATGCCCAGCACCATGGCGTGTTTGGGGCTGATATGCGCGCCAAAGGCTCCGGCCAGCACCACGCGGTCCACCTTGTCGACGCCCATCTCGTCCATCAGAAGCCGCGCACCCGCGTAAAGCGCGGATTTGGCCAGTTGGATGGCGCGGATATCGCCCTGGGTGACACTGATCAGCGGCCCGCCCGTGGCGGTGCTGTCATGGATCACGTAGGCATGGGTGCGCCCTTCCAGAATGCAGCGCGCCGTGCCGGTCTGGTCCGGCGAGCCGATCAGCCCGGACTCGTCCAGCAGCCCCGCCATGCGCATCTCGGCCACAGCCTCGATGATGCCTGAGCCGCAGATGCCGGTGATGCCGGATGCGGCGGCCGCCTCGTCAAAGCCGGGCTCATCGGACCACAGTTCGGTGCCGATGATGCGGAAGCGCGGTTCCTTGGTGACAGGGTCGATCTCGATCCTCTCGATCGCACCGGGCGCGGCGCGCTGGCCCGCGCTGATCTGCGCCCCCTCGAAAGCGGGTCCGGTGGGCGAGGAACAGGCCAGAACGCGGGTCGTGTTGCCCAGCAGGATCTCGGCATTGGTGCCCACATCGACAACCAGCACGAGGTCATTGGACTTGCCCGGCTCTTCGGACAGGGCGACGGCGGCGGCATCTGCCCCGACATGGCCCGCGATGCAGGGCAAGAGATAGACCTGCGCGCGGTCATTCGCCGTGTTCAGACCCAGATCGGTGCCGCGCAGCGACAGGGCCGAGGAGGTGGCCAGCGCAAAGGGGGCCTGACCCAGTTCCACCGGGTCGATGCCCAACAGCAGATGATGCATGACTGGGTTGCAGACGATCACCGCCTCGAAGATGGCGGCGGGGTCGATCCCGGCTTCGGTGCTGAGAGACTGGGTCAGCCCGTTGATGGCGGTGCGCACGACGCGGGTCATGTCGCGGTCACCGCCGGGGTTCATCATCGCATAGGAAACACGGCTCATCAGATCCTCTCCAAAGCGGATCTGCGGGTTCATCACACCCGAGGAGCAGAGCACCCGCCCGGTGACCAGATCGCACAGATGGGCCGCGATCGTGGTCGAGCCCAGATCAATGGCAAGGCCGTAGAGCCCGCCCTCATATAGCCCCGGCCAGATGTCCAGAAGTCGCGCAGGCGCGCCCGTATGGTCGCGGTACAGCGCGACGGTCACCTGCCAGTTGCCCTTGCGCAGCACGGGTTGCAGCTTGGTCAGAACGGACAGATCGGCCTTGATGTCGGCGATCTCCCATTGCTCGCGCAGGGCGCGGGCCAGCCGCTCCAGATCGCCCGTCGGCTCGTGCATGTCGGGCTGGTCCACCTCGACGAAATAAAGCCGCGTGGCCGGGTCCATGATGATGGCGCGGGCGGTTGCAGCCTTGCGGACCACCTGTTTGTGCACCTGGCTTTCGGGGGGCACGTCGATCACGATATCGCCCTGCACCGTGGCCTGACAGCCCAGACGGCGCCCGTCGATCAGGCCGCGCTTGTCCTTGTAGCGCTGTTCGACGCTGTTCCATGCGGACAGGGCGTCCGGTTCCGAGACGACGCCGAATTTCGAGAATTCACCATAGGACGGCGTGATCTGGCATTTGGAGCAGATGCCGCGCCCGCCACAGACGCTGTCGAGATCCACGCCCAACTGCCGCGCAGCCGTCAGGATCGGCGTGCCCAAAGCGAAACGGCCACGCTTGCCCGAGGGGGTGAAAACGACGAGCGGGTCCTGTTCCGCCTGCTGTGCGGAGGCTGCGTTGCTGCTCATGGATCGATGTCCCTTCGTGATCTCGTTGCGCCATAGCATATGCTGCGCGGGCGAAAGGGAAAGGTGGGTTGCGGCAAAAACCGTGTTGCTTGCGTCATTTTGCGGATGCGCTCCGCGCGGGGATATTTGCGGCAAGAAGAAACAGCGGGCGGGATCGGTGGCGGGTGCGGATTTCCGGGGGATTTGGGGTTTCCCCCGTCCGGCATCCATGCCATAGGGAACCGCCAAACGATCCCAGCATGGAGATGCCCGATGGAGATTCGTGAGGCCCTGACCTTCGATGATGTTCTGCTTGTTCCCGCCGCGTCCTCGGTTCTGCCGTCGACCGCCGACACACGGACACGCGTGACGAAATCCATCGCCCTCAATATTCCGTTGCTCAGCTCTGCCATGGATACGGTGACCGAGGCGCGCATGGCCATCGCCATGGCGCAATCGGGCGGGATGGGCGTGATCCACCGCAACCTGACCGTCGAGGAGCAGGCCACCGAGGTGCGCCGCGTCAAGCGGTTCGAGAGCGGGATCGTCTATAACCCCATCACCCTGACACCGGATCAGACGCTTGCCGATGCCAAGGCGCTTGCCGCGCGCTACAATGTGACGGGCTTTCCGGTGGTGAACGAAAAAGGCTTGGTCGTGGGCATCGTGACCAATCGCGACATGCGCTTTGCCACATCGGATGACACGCCGGTCAAGGTCATGATGACCAGTGACAATCTGGCGATGCTGACAGAACCGGCCGAGCTGGAAGAGGCGAAAAGCCTGATGAAGGCGCGCCGGATCGAGAAGCTGCTGGTCACAGATGGCAAGGGGCGTCTGACCGGCCTGCTGACGCTGAAGGATACCGAGACGGCGGTGCTGAACCCCACCGCCTGCAAGGACAATCTGGGCCGCCTGCGGGTGGCTGCCGCCTCGACCGTGGGCGACGCGGGGTTCGAGCGCAGCATGGCGCTGATCGACGCGGGTGTGGATATGGTCGTCATCGACACGGCGCATGGCCATTCCGAGGGCGTGGCCATCGCGGTCGAGCGGATCAAGAAAATCTCGAACCAGGTGCAGGTGGTGGCGGGCAATATCGCCACGGCCGAGGCCACGCGCGCCCTGATCGGTGCGGGCGCGGATGCGGTCAAGGTGGGCATTGGCCCCGGCTCGATCTGCACCACGCGGATGGTGGCGGGCGTCGGTGTGCCGCAGCTGACCGCGATCATGGATTGTGCGGGTGCTGCGGGCGATGTGCCGGTGATCGCCGATGGGGGCATCAAGTTCTCGGGCGATTTCGCCAAGGCGATCGCGGCGGGCGCGTCCTGCGCGATGGTGGGCTCGATGATCGCGGGCACGGACGAGTCCCCCGGCGAAGTCATCCTTTATCAGGGGCGGTCGTTCAAATCCTATCGCGGGATGGGCAGCCTTGGCGCGATGGCGCGCGGTTCGGCGGATCGGTACTTCCAGAAGGACGCCGCCAGCGACAAGCTGGTGCCCGAAGGGGTCGAGGGGCAAGTGCCCTATAAAGGGTCCGCCTCGGCCGTGGTGCATCAACTGGTCGGCGGTCTGCGCGCCGCGATGGGCTATACCGGCTGCGCCACGGTGGACGAGATGCGGACCAACTGCAACTTCGTCAAGATCACCGGGGCGGGGCTGAAGGAAAGCCATGTGCATGACGTGCAGATCACCCGCGAAAGCCCGAATTACCGGATCGGATGATGGACGGGATCGCGCGGTTCCAGACCCCGCAAGCCGAGGTGTTCTGCCTGACGGATGGCGGCACGGATTTCGGGGCCGAGGTGTTTCCCGCCGTTGATGCCCAGACCCTTGCCACACGTCTGCAGGCCGCGGGTCACAGCACGATCCGCACGCAGTTCAACGCCTTTCTGATCCGGCAGGGCCAGAGGCTGACGCTGGTGGACACGGGCTGCGGCACCCTGTTCGGCCCGGCCGGCGGCCAATTGCCCGCGCGGCTGGCGGCGTTGGGTGTGGCGCCCGCCGACATCGGCACGCTGGTTTTCACCCATCTGCATGGGGATCATTGCGGCGGCGCGCTGCTGGACGGCGTGCCGGTCTATCCGCATGCGCGGGTCGTGATGCACCCGGCCGAGCACGCCCATTGGCAGGACCGCGACGCCCCGGCGGCCCGCGTGATCGCCGCTTATGCCGACCGGATCCAGACCGCGACCGGGGGGCAGGAAGTTGCGCCCTCGGTCACGGTCTGGGACCTGCCCGGCCATACACCCGGCCATATCGGCCTCAGGATTGGCACCGGGGTGGTGATCGTGGGCGACATCTTCCATTCCGCCGCCTTGCAATTGCCCGACCCGGAGGTGGCCACGATCTATGACGTGGACGCGGCCATGGCGACGCAGACCAGCAAGGACGCACTCGCCGCGATTGCCGCGCGGGATCAGGTCTTTACCGGCGGGCATGCCGTCGCACCGCACTGTTTTGCGCGACTTGCAACCGAAGGGGCCGGATACCGCGCCATCGGGATCTGAACTGACCCTCGCCCGGTATCGGGAGATGCCGGGCGGCCGCGCGGGAGGATGGTGATCGGCCCTCTGGCCTTTCAAGCAGCCCTGCGGGACTGTCCCGACCGCGCAGAAAACACCATCAGATCAAATGCAGTTCGCGCGCCAGCATGGCCGCATGGGTGCGATTGCGCGCCTCGATCTTGCGGCTGAGGGTCTTGATATGCAGCTTGACGGTGACGACCTGCACATTGAGGTCATTCGCGATTTCCTTGTTGGTCTTGCCATCGCAAAGCCCCTTCAGCACATCCCGCTCTCTTTGGGTCAGCACAGGTGTCTTGCGGACCGGATGCTCTGCACCCGCATCCCTCGGGGCCAGATCCTCGAGCTTGGTATAGTTGCCGTCCAGAATGGCGCGGATCGCGGCGACCAGTTCATCGGGGGCCAGCGATTTCGACAGATACCCCGCCGCACCGTCCATGATGCTGCTGTATTCGATTTCCTTCGAGGTGGTTCCCGTCAGGATGGCGACCGGATGTGGCGCATTGGCGGCGATGCTCAAGCTCAGCCCCGTCGGCATCGTCATGCCGGGCATGGTCAGATCCAGCAATACGAGGTCGAAGGGGCCCTTGTCGCGAATGAGTTGGAGGGTCTCATCCAGTGTCCGGCTTTGCGTCACCTCTGCGCCGGTCTCTTTATTGATGAAACAGGACAGCGTCTCGCGAACCAGATCATGGTCGTCAGCAATAAGTATTCTCGCGCCCACTTCAATTCCCCCCTTAGGTACTATGTAGTTTCCACTCCAACGCACCAATAAGTCGAGTCTATTCGTTTCTCTGGCACAATTTCAGTAGCAGTATCTTGGGTTTGGCGGAGTCACTATGATCTTGACAAGATGTGCTTTCGTATAGGTTGTTATTCAATCCGGCCGAGAAACTCTTTAAGAACCTCGGCCGGCATGTAATCCTGGCACGAGGTTTTTCCTGCCAGCACGGGATCGCGCAGTAGGTGGCAACTTGATTGATCAGGACAGCTTGCGTGGTGCGGCAGAGCGGCCCTGGCCGCGGCTGATGCGTTTGCTGGCCGCGATCGTGGCCAGTCTTTGCGCCGCCGTGCTTGTGCTGCACCTCGTGATGTCGGTGCAGCGGATCACACAGTGGCGCGATGACCAGATCCAGACGGTGCGACAGTCTCTTTCGGAGCTTCCGCCGCTTTTCCGTGACGTCGAACTGGCCGTCCGGCGTGCAGCAACGGATGCGGCCCCCGCCCAAGCCGAGGCCCTGCGCGATGGGGTGACCGGCCTGCGCCAGAGCTATGACGTTTTTCTGGACAAGATCGTGCAGCTTGACCAGACCATCCGCGCCGATCCGCAGCGTGCCGCCACCCTTGCCAATCCCGGCTTCGAGGATCTCAAGGCCAGAGCGGTCAGCCTTGTGCCATTGATCCGCGCCAGCAATACGGATCCGGGACCGGCCCTGTCTGCCATCCATCGAGAATTGGACGGAATGACCCCGGTTCTCTACAGCTTCGTCCGCGAGGCGACCGTGCTCATCGACGCAAGGGCACGTGTCGTGCAGATCCAGATCCTGAACGATCTGCGTATTCTTGTGATCCTTGTGATATCGCTGGTGGCGTCGCTCGCGCTTCTGGTGTGGGATTTCCGCCGCCTGTATCTGATCAACAGAGACAAGGCGCAGGATAACCGGCTGGCGGGCGCGCGGCTGGAAACCGTGGTGGGTACGTCACAGGACGCGATCATCGTGACGGATGCGTCCGAACGGATTACCGGATTCAACCGTGCCGCCGAAGTGATGTTCGGCTTGTCCAGCAGCGTGGCCAAGGGACGTTCTATCGCGGACCTGATCAGCGAAGTCGATGGCACGACCATGGCGTTGAACCGCGCGTCATCGGGTCGGACCGAACGCCGGCAGATGATGGGGCGCGATGCTGTTGGCCGCAGTTTTCCGGTCGAGATGTCCCTTGGCACCGCGACGCGCGCCGAAACCCTGATCCACGTCTGTTTCATACGGGATATCTCGGATCGGGTAGAGGTGGAAAAGGATCTGCGCAGTTCTCGCGACAAGGCCCTCGCCGGGGAACGGGCCAAGGCGCATTTTCTGGCCGTGATGAGCCATGAGATGCGCACGCCCCTGACCAGCATCCTTGGCGTGATCGAGCTGATGCGTGCGCAAAAGCCCGGTCAGAGCAATCGGGAATACCTCGATGTGCTGCAATCCTCGGGTCAGGTGTTGCTGGGACAGATCAATGATGTTCTGGACCTCACCGAGATCGAGTCGATGGGGATCAACCTGACGGATCAGCCCTTCGATCTGGATGCGCTGATCGAAGAGGTGTTGCTGACCCAGCGGCCCGCGGCCAACCGGCAGAACAGCGCGCTTCAGTTCGAATCCACGCCCCACCCCCTGGGCTGGTTCCGCGGCGACCCGATCCGCTTGCGGCAGATCCTGATCAACCTGATCAGCAATGCCATCAAGTTCACCCGAAATGGCGAGATCCTGATCGAGGTGGCGGCAGAGCCGGACACGCAGGGTTTCGTGCTGGGACGGCACAGTATCCAGATTCAGGTGGCAGATACCGGAACCGGAATTCCGGCGGGCGAGATGGACCGCATCTTCGAGGATTTCGTGCGCGCCGACCAGCCCGCTGCCAACAGAACCGAGGGCACGGGACTTGGGCTGGGCATCGTGAAGCGTCTGGTCGCGGCGATGGGCGGCAAGCTCGGTGCCGAAAGCGTCGAGGGCGAGGGCAGTCTGTTCTGGGTCACCCTGTCGCTCAAGCAGGTGGACAAGCCCATCGAGATCGGTCCCCATACGGCCCCCGAGGCGGATCTGCGCCCGTCATCCGTTCTTCTGGTCGAGGACAATGCCACCAACCGGTTCATCCTGCGCGAGATGCTGCAACGCGATGGTCACCGCGTCGCCGAGGCAGCCAACGGTGCAGAGGGCGTCGCGATGGCGGCGGAGACGGCGTTTGATCTGATCCTGATGGATATCAACATGCCGGTGATGAACGGGCTGCAAGCAACGTCCGAGATCCGCAGCGGGGGGGGACCCTCGGCAACGGCCCGGATCGTTGCCCTGACCGCACATATCTTTGATCATGAGCATCTGCGGTATCAGGATGCCGGAATCGACGACATCGTGATGAAGCCGCTGAAATGGGATGGCCTCCGCCGGGTTCTGCGCGGCGATCCCGCCATTCCGGTCAAGAAGCTGCGCCCCGACAATCCCGACGACAAGGGGGCGGAACCGCCTCTGCTGGACAGGGATATTCTGGGCATGCTGCTCGATACCCTGGGCCCGCGACAACTTGCTCGGTTGCTGGACCAGTTCCTCGCCGACGGTCAGGTGGCCGTTCAGGATATCCGGCACGGCATCCGCGAACCAAGACAGGTCCTGCGTGACCGGTTGCATGGATTTGCGGGGCCTGCCGCCACTTTCGGTGCGCGCAGGATGCACAGCCGTCTTGGCGCGCTGGAAGAGAAAGTGTTCGACATGACGGATGGGGATCTGCGCCATGTGCCGCGCAGCGTCGAGACCGTCTGGATGGCGACACGGCGCGAGGTCGAACAGTATCAGAACCTTCTGCCGCGCCCGCCCGATGCGACCGACCTGCGCTCGACCACGCGCGAGCGCGACACGAACGACCCCCGGCGCATGATCTGATCCCACGATCTCTGGACCGTGGCCAGGCGTAATTTACAACCAAAAGAAGAATATTCGCCACCGTAACGCCGCAAATCAGACGAATTACCGCCCGAGATCCTGTGCACAATCCGATTCAAACAAGAAACAATGAGGCAGCACATGTTTGAACTTCTGATGGCGACAGCGGTCTGTGGTCTGGGTCTGCGGACGATTCAGGGCGTGTTCGTGACGGTCGGTGGTCGCCCGTCACTTCCCCGGGTTGATCTTGGCTCTGTCAGGGTCTGGATCCTGCTCTGTCTGGCCGCGATCCTGATCTTCAAACTCAAATACGGATCGGCCCTCGTCCTGGCGCTGATGCTGCATGAGTTGGGCCATGTCGCGGCACATCGCATCCTTGGGCATGAGGATGCCAGATTTCGGCTGGCCCCCTTGTTCGCGCCAACCGCGATCTCCAAGACCCCGACGCGCAGTCAGGCGCAGGAGTTCTTCGTCTCGATCATGGGAGCCGGTTTCAGTCTGGTGCCCATGGTGGCGACCCTTGTCGCGGCAAGCGCATTGAAGGAAGCGGCTCCGACCCTATCGGATCTTCTTTACGCGCTGGGATCGACCATCGCCGCGTTGAACTTCGTCAATCTTCTGCCGCTTCTGCCTCTGGATGGGGGGCGCTGCCTGCGTCAGATCCTGCTGACCCTGTGCCCGGTCACCGGCGTCTATATCCTACTGGCCCTGTCCGCCGGGGCGGCGGCGCTGTCCTTTGTCCATGAATCCCTGTCGCTGATCGTGATCGTCTGCCTGGGTGGGCTGATCTTCTTCCGGCCGCAAGAGGATGAGCAGCCCAAGACCCCGATGTCGACGCAGACCGCATCTCTGGCCTTGGCGACCTATCTGTTCACGCTCGCCGCCCATGGCGTCGCCGGATGGTGGTTGATCCGCTGGTATTTCTGGTAATTGGGTTCAGCCGCAATGGAATAATTGAAAATCCAAGATCAATACTATCCTAAAGTATAAGTGATATAATCAGCACAAGAAATAGCGTCTGATTTTGGGATATATTTACACAACGTCACCGCGCCAGTTATCGTCCTCTCCAAATGAGCAGAAAGTTGTGCTGAAAATGCGAGCCACTGTCTTTATAGTTTCCCTGATCGCCCTTGCTGCATGCACCGAAGGCGGTATCGGAGATTTCTCGTCCTTCGGGGATAATGCCGCGACAATTGCGGACACGTCCAACGTTGAATACTATCCCGATGATCAGTTGATCGTCGCCGCAAAAGTGCAATTCAGTGCCAAGAATTATGGCAAGGCAAGCACCCTGTTCAAGCGCGCCATCGACGTGGCGCCGAACGATCCGCAGGCCTTGCTGGGATATGCGGCATCCTCGGATATGCTGCGGCGTTTTGATCAGGCGGACATGGCCTATCGCAAGTTGCAGCCCATCATCGGCAACCGGGTCGAGTTTCACAACAACTATGGCTATTCGCAGTTGTTGCGCGGCAACCTTCAGGTCGCGCGGCGGCATTTCCTGATCGCCTATGAGCAGGACCCGAGCAATGCCTATGCGGCGAACAACCTCGAATTGCTGCGCAACTCGTCCAACTATCAGCGCCGGGCACGGGGCGATCTGCGCGGGCTCTAAGGGCATGCGCCACATTCTGCGCGTGCTGCCTCGGGGCGACAGGGGGGCGGCGTGATGGCTGTGGCCGAAAGCCTCACGCTCTGGTTGTGTCTTGGGTTCCTTGCGGTGATCGCGTGGCGGGATTTCCTGACCTATCGCATCAGCAACCGGGATGTTCTGATCTTCCTCGCCCTTGTGATCCTGCTGCTGCTGCTGCACTGGATGCAGGGACTGGGGGCGGACATCCCCGCCGATCTTCTGGCCGGGACCCTGTTGTTCGCCCTGGGTTTCGTAATGTGGCTTGCCGGAGCAATGGGGGCAGGGGACGTCAAGCTCTACTTTCCGCTCGGGGTTCTGGTGGGATGGGCGCTTTTGCCGATCTATGTCGTCTTTCTGCTGCTGGCCTCGGTTCTCATGCTGGGGGCGGTGTGGTGGGGCCGGCGGTTTCCCAGGGAACAGGGTCGGGTCCGGGCCAGACTGACCGAGATCGCCCTGGCCGGAAAAGTGCCCTATGGCGTGCCGATGGCGCTGGCCGCCATCCTGACGGTGCTGCCGCGGGCGTTGTCCTTATAACCTTTTGGTTTGTTTACAGCTTAGCCGCGGTTCGGCATAGTCGAGCGTGAAAACGGTGGGGCACTGTTTCGATGTTTTCCGGCACATTCTGTCAGGCACAGGATCAGCGGCCGGCGTTTCCCGTATGAATTGGCACCCGCACAGACATATTTTGACACTGGTCCGAAAGGATTGACGCGATGCGTTTCTTCAAATCCGACAGCGGCTATGCGCTGGTCCTGACATTGCTGTTCATGCCGGTCTTCATCGGCATGTCACTGCTGGTGATCGACATAAGCCGGGGTAACAACGCCCATTCCGACCTTCAGGCCGCCGCAGATTCGCTGGCGCTGGCCGGAGCGCGCGAACTGGATGGCGGGGTGACCTCGATCGACCGTGCGCTGGTCGCCATGGCCAATGTCAGCAACACGGTCAGTTTTCTGGGCCGCACAGACGAGGCGGCCGCGACCGAGCTGACATTCGAGGTCGACGGTCTGGATAACCCCTTCACCGTGGTGTTCCTGTCCGACCTTCCTGAGGATGACGACACGCCGCTGACCCAGGCCTATCTGGACGCCAATGCCGTGACCAATGAGACGGGTTCGGATCAGGGCGAGGCTCGCTTTGTCTATGTCCGCGCGCAGTCGCGTGACCTGAGCCCCTTCTTTGGCCTGTTCTTCGAAGGCGTGAACCGCGTCACAGACGTGCCCGTGGCAGCAGAAGCCGTGGCAACCTTCAGTTCGGCAGCTTGTGACATCACCCCTTTGTTCATCTGCAATCCGTTCGAATCGGAAGTGGGCACAGATCTTCAAACGGCATTTGCGCGAGGACGTCTGCATGCAAGACTCGTGGGGCTCAACCCGTCATCCGGGAGTGAAGTTGCAGGACCCGGGAACTTCGGGTATCTTGCGACGTCAGGCACAGGTGCTAACGCTCTGGGAAACGCCTTGGGCGGGGGCATTAACCGGACGTGTTATGACTCGCGACTTGTGCAAACTGAGCCTGGCGAGACTGTCTCCGTTTCCGCCCAGTTCAATCAGAGGTTCGACATCTACCCGCCAGGACAAGGTGGAGCCAGATTCAGTCCGGCAGAGAATGTCCGCAAAGGGTATTTCGTGCGGCCACCGGACAATACCAACAACTTGAGGGACGCGGATTTTTGCGGTTCTGCAGAGTTGGCGTTTGGGCCAGAAACGGGATACGCCTCTCCATTTCAGCAAGCGACTGATCTGGATGTCATTCGCGGCGGTGTGATTGGGCAGGAAGGTGCGGAATGGCCACTTCTGGGACCGAATGGTTACTGGGCCGTGAACCACCCAAACAATCTTGCAGCCATGGATGAACAAATCATGGCAGAGATAACCTCGGCTCCGTTGTCCGAGTATCCTGAAGCTATCGACATGCCATCGCGCTATGACATCTATCGCTACGAGATCGAACAGGGCCTTGTGGGTGATGTCTCGCGCGGCAATGCGGCTTTCACGCTGAACGACACATATTACCGCGAGTCGGGCGCGCCCCAATGCTATCCCAACTCAGTGCCTCCTGTCAGCGAACCCGACAGAAGGGTTCTCTATGTCGCAATCATCAATTGTGAGGAAAACGACCTTAGAGGCCGAGATACCGCCCCGGTCGAAGCATACGCAAGCGTGTTTCTAGCGACACCTATGCTTCCCAATACTCAATCCACACTTGGAAGGCTGGCTGTCGAAGTCATCGACATCTCCGGACCAAGCGGCAACGGTACGCTGGATAATTTCGTGCGGGACGAGGCGAATCTCGTGCGGTGAAAACCGGCGAAACGGTGAAAACTGACCAAACGGCCATTTTTAGCAGGGGATGAGGTGAAAACTTCATCCCCTGATTGCATTCAGGGCATGCCTTCCCGGATGCGCGCCGCCTTTTTCGGAGCTGTAAATCCGAATCATTCCGGCTCGATTGCCCGGATGTGGCAATAAGATGGCATATACTTTTGGGTATAGATGGTCGCCGCAAAGTATACATTCGGATAGTTACCGTTTTCGGAACTGTAAACAATACTGCGAAAACATCACAAATGATCATCCAGAAGTGCAAGAAATCAACCAGAGCTTGCCACAAGAGGCCCGGACGGGACAAGAATAGGGCATAAGCAAGGCAGACAAAACGCCAAGCTGGTTGCGAGTGACGCGAGTATGGCAAAAATCGGGCAGCGGCGGGGGCCAGCGCCTTTACACACAAACACTTGAACCTGAATGGAGAATTAAAAATGATCATCAAAGCAATCACCATGCTGCAGTCGTTCCGCAAAGAAGAGGACGGTCTGGCGCTGACGGAATATTTGATCTTGCTGGGCCTGTTGGTTGGAGGGGTTATTGTTTCAGTGCTCGCAATTGGAGGCGATCTTGCCGCTGCTTGGGGCGACTGGGAGACTTGGTTCGGGGC
>Ga0209347_1002647_pt1 | contig 22947 bp, 23 predicted proteins | sample AutmiccommuBRH23_FD_187382 | JGI IMG/M metagenome (GOLD analysis project Ga0209347, IMG submission 187382) | Deep subsurface microbial communities from Mt. Terri, Switzerland - Autotrophic microbial communities BRH/23 (SPAdes) (version 2) | ecosystem: Environmental > Aquatic > Deep subsurface >...
AGATAAAGACGGAAATCAGGGCGCAGCCGCCCGCCAGCATGTCCTCGCGGGTGATGTCGGCGGCCTTGCGGTTCTTGACCAGCTCGCCGTAAGCGCGGATGCCCTTCAGGATCGCGGCCCAGAAGCCGGACTCGTGCGTGCCGCCCTCGGGCGTCGGCACGGTGTTGCAATAGGATTGCAGGAAGCCGTCGCGGGCGGGCGTCCAGTTGATCGCCCATTCCGCGCTGCCCGGCACGCCGAACTTCTCCTGGAACTGCACCTTCCCGGCAAAGGGTTTCTCGGCATAGGTGGTGCTGCCGGCCAGCTGGTCGCCAAGGTAGTCGCCAAGCCCGCCGGGGAAATGGAAGGTCGCCTCGGTTGGCGTTTCGCCATCGTTGATCGCGCTTTTCCAGCGGATTTCCACGCCCGAGAACAGATAGGCCTTCGAGCGCGCCATCTTCAGCAGCCGCGCCGGCTTCATCTGCAAGGAGCCGAAGATCTCGGCATCGGGGTGGAAGGTCACGGTGGTGCCGCGCCGGTTCGGGGCCGGGCCGACCTTCTGCACCGGGCCCTGCGGGATGCCGCGGGAGAACTCCTGCACGTACAGCTCGCGGTTGCGCGCCACCTCTACCCGCATGTGATCCGACAGGGCGTTGACGACCGAGGCGCCGACGCCGTGCAGGCCGCCCGAAGTCTGGTAGGCCTTGCCCGAGAACTTGCCGCCCGCGTGGAGGGTGCAGAGGATCACCTCCAGCGCCGACTTGCCGGGGAATTTGGGGTGCGGGTCGACCGGGATGCCGCGGCCATTGTCGCGCACCGTCACCGAGTTGTCGGCATGCAGCTCCACCTCGATGCGGCTGGCATGGCCGGCCACTGCCTCGTCCATCGAGTTGTCGAGCACTTCGGCGACCAGATGGTGCAAGGCCCGCTCATCCGTGCCGCCGATATACATGCCGGGGCGCTTGCGCACCGGCTCCAGCCCTTCCAGCACCTCGATCGAGGAGGCGTCATAGGTTTCGGGCTGACCGGAAAGCAGGTCGTTCATGGGGCCTCGTCTGCGGTTAAGCGGGGTTTTGGTGGCTGCTCGGGTGTTTTGGTTGGGGGCGATTAGACCATGCGGCCCCGGGCGGGGCAAGGGAGGGTGGGGAGATGGGGGAGGCCGCACCCCTTCCCGACCTCATGAGCGCTTGGGTCGGGCGGAAAAAGGCGAGGCACTGCCTCGCCCCGCCCGCAGCGGGACCTGTCGCCCGGAGCCGGTGGCAGCGAGAGACCGTGGTAGGCCAGCGCCCGACCCGGCGGGCGAGAAGCGCCCGCCGAGGGCGGGGCGGGCGCTGGCCGGGCCTTTGAGGCCCGTCCGGTGCAAGATGCGCTGTCGCGGCGTGGCGAAGGCGATGGCCTTCGCCAAGGAGAGCGGGGGCGAGGCAGTGCCTCGCCTGTTCTCGCCCGAACTAATTGGCCCGCAATAGGCTGGGTCGCAGCGGACCTCTCAAGCTGAGATGCCAGCCTACTCCGCCGCCCGCGCCGCCCACATCGCCTGGAACCCCGGCCGCGCCTGGCACGCCTCCAGCCAGCCCTTCAGCGCCGGGAACTCGGCCAGCAGCGGGGCGTGGGGCTGCGCATAGCGCACGCATTCGGCGGTGTTGATGTCGGCCACGGTGAAGCGGCCGCCTACCATGAACCCTGTCTCCGCCAGATGCGCGTCCAGCACCGCGAACGGCCGGCGCAGCTTGTCCGCCGCGCCCGCCACGACCGCATGGCCCACCGGATCGTCCTGCTTGCCCTCGCCATAGGTGTAGGAGATATCCAGCGCCGCCGCCTCGATCCCGGTCGCGGCATAGAGCGCCCAGTTCATCATCTGCGCCTCCTCCGCCAGATCCGCGGGCGCCAGCGGCCCGCCATGCTTGCGCGCGAGATAGAGGTTGATCGCCAGCGATTCGTGCAGCACCAGCCCGTCATCCTCCATGCAGGGGATGGTGCCGGCGGGGCTCAGCTTCAGGAACTCGGGCGAGCCGGTGTTCAGCGGCGCATCTGCCGCCAGCGGATCGGCGAGCTTGTACTTCTGGACGACGGGGACGTGACGGGCCTCGATCCCGAGCTCATTCATCAGCCAGAAGGTCCGCGTCGCGCGGGATTTGTAGATGCCGTAGATCGTGAGCATGTGTCGCCCTTGCCTGTTGCTGCGATGGCCGGACGCTACCGCCGGGCTGCGCGCCGGGGAAGCGGATTCCACCGGCGCTTGACCTCGGCCGCCCCGCGCGCCACCTGTTCCCCTGCAACATGGGGGGCCGGACATGGCGGATTGGGACGCACGTTTCGCGCAGGACGGATATGTCTTCGGCAGCGCCCCCGCGGGGTTCGTCGCGCGGCAGGCCTGGCGGATTGCGCCGGGCAAGCGGGTGCTGTCGGTGGCCGAGGGCGAGGGCCGCAACGCGGTGTTCCTGGCCGAGCAGGCCGCGCGGGTGACCGCCTTCGACGGCTCGGGCACCGGCCTTGCCAAGGCGCGGCGGCTGGCGGCCGAGCGGGGGGTGAGCCTCGATCTGCACCACGCCGATATCGCCGATTGGAACTGGGACCGGGCGCCCTTCGATGCGGTCCTGGGCGTGTTCATCCAGTTCGCGCCGCCGCCCCTGCGCGCGCAGGTCTTCGCCGGGATGGCCCGGGCGCTGAAGCCCGGCGGGCTGCTTTTGCTGCACGGCTACGCCCCCCGGCAGGTCGGCTACGGTACCGGCGGGCCGCCGCAGGTCGCGAACCTCTGGACGCTGGACCTGCTGCGCGCGGCCTTTGCCGGGTTCGAGATCCTGCATGAGGCGGATTATGACGCCGACCTTGCCGAGGGCTCGGGCCATCGCGGACGGTCGGGTCTGATCGATTTCGTGGCGCGGAGAGCCGCCTGAGGCTGGCCTGTTTCGGCGGGACGTGCCCGTTCCTTGCCCGGAATCAAGGCGTTTTGGCGCCGCCGGGCAGCGCCCGTCCGCCCCCTCGGGCGGGCGATCCCGACTGTTCCGCGCAGAACGCCGGTGGAGGTAGGCCGCACCATAAAGCGCCCAGAACCGCCGTTGCTCGCCCACCCGGCGGACGGGTGCTGCCCTCTGACGGCGCACACGACTGCTGCGAGGCAATTGCCGCCGCCGTATTCCTTCGCCCCGCACGTCCCGCTCGTTTCAGGAACCGTGATTGAAACCCCGCCGCAGGATTTGCTATGCCCGGCGCAGCGCAAGACAGGGGCGGTTCAGGATGACAATGGCTCGGGCAACACTCGCGGCAGCGGCGCTCCTAGCGCTGGCCACGCCGACCTCCGCGCATCCGCACATGTTTGTCGATACCGAACTCGAGGCGATCTTCGACGCCGAGGGCCGACTGGCCGCGGTCCGCATCACCTGGATCTATGACGAGCTGACCACGCTGCTCAGCATCTCCGATGGCGGCTATGACAAGAACGGCGACGGCGCGCTGTCGGCCGAGGAAATGCAGCCGCTGCAGGGCTTCGACATGGAATGGGGCGCGGATTTCCTCGGCGATTTCCAGATCAGCCAAGGGGCCGAAAAGCTGCCTCTGATCCCCGGCCCGCGGGACTGGACGTCGGACTGGAAGGACGGCCACCTGATCTCCACCCATGTCCGGCGGCTGGCGACCCCCGTGGCGCCGGGGGGGGCAGAGCCGCTGGTGCTCAAGCCCTACGATCCGGGCTACTATACCGCCTATGCCATCACCGGCACCCCGGTGGTGACGGGCCGCAGCGATTGCACCGCGCAGGTGTTCGAGCCGGACCTGACCGCGGCGCAAGAGGCACTGGCAGCGGCGCTGGATGAATATTTCCCCGACCAGTCGCTGGAGGAGATGGGCTATCTGATGATCGGCGAAAGCTATGCCGAAGAGGTGCAACTGACATGCACGAAGTGAGAGCGGGGCGGGGACTGGGCACGAGGCTGGCCTTGGCCGCCGTGGTGCTGGCCATCGTGCTGGTACTGGCCGCGCTCTGGGCGGCGGGCGGCTTCGACGCCCTGGCCCGCGCCGCGACCGCTGGCCAGCGTTGGGCGCAGAACGAGATGGCAGGGGGCCTGCGCGCGCTGAAGGGCGGCGAGGCGGGGGCGTTCTGGGCACTGATGGGCATTGCCTTCGGCTATGGCGTGTTCCATGCGGCGGGGCCGGGGCATGGCAAGATGTTGATTGGCGGCTATGGCCTGGCCGCTGCGGTGCCGGTGCGGCGGCTGGCGGCCATCGCGCTCGCCTCCAGCCTCGCACAAGCCACGACGGCGGTGGCGCTGGTTTATGCCGGTGTGCTGGCGCTTGGCTGGACAAGGCAGCAGGTGGTTGGGTTGACCGATGACACGCTGGCGCCCCTGGGGCATCTGGCGGTGGCGGCGGTGGGGATCTGGCTGGTGCTGCGCGGCGCCCGCGGGCTGATGCGGTGGGGCCGGGCGGGGCAGGGCGGGGGCCACGACGGGCATGAGCACGATCACCCCGGCCACACCCATCCTGAACACGGGGCAGAGATGCAGGCCGGGCATGACCCTGCAGGGCATGCATACGCGGCGCATGACCATGCCGGGCACAGCGGTGCCGCGGACGATCCTTCGGACCACGGTCCCTCGGCGCAGGATCCCGCCGCCCATCCGCCATCCGGGCACGACCGCCCCCACGCGCGCGTCTGCGAGACCTGCGGCCATGCCCACGGCCCCAGCCTTGAGCAGGTGGCCGAAGTCCGGTCCCTCCGCGATGCGGTGGTCCTGATCGCCGGCATCGCGGTGCGGCCCTGCTCGGGGGCGCTGTTCCTGCTGATCCTGACCTGGCAGATGGGCATCGCCGGGGCCGGAATCGTCGGCACTTATGTGATGGGCCTTGGCACCGCGCTGGTCACCGTGGGGGTGGCGCTGCTGGCCGGCGGGATGCGCGCCGGCACTCTGGCCTCGCTCGCCGGCACCCGCGGCGTGGCTCTGGCCGTCCCGGCGCTGGAGCTGGGGGCCGGGCTGGCGGTGGCGCTGATCGCCGGAGGGCTGGCGCTGGCGGCGCTGTAGGGGCAGCGGGTGGCATACCCGCTCCCGTTCGCACCGTCAGAGGGCAGCGCCCGCCCGAGGGGGCGGACGGGCGCTGCCCGGCGGCGCTGAAGCGCCTTGATTCCGGGCAAGAAAGACCTGATCTCAACAAGGCCGTTCCGGGTGCCGCCGGCAGACCGAGCCATGACGCCCGCTGATCGCATCTGGACCTTCCCTCGACTTCCACGCTAAGCCATCGGCCATGTTCCCGCGCCTGTCATATCCCGCCCATGCACGGGCTCTTCTTGTCCTCGGCCTGCCCCTCATCGGCAGCCACCTTGCGCAGATGGCTCTCCACGTCACAGATACGGTGATGCTGGGCTGGTACGGGGTCGAGGCGCTGGCGGCGGTGGTGCTGGGCGCCTCGCTGTTCTTCATCGTCTTCATCCTCGGCTCCGGCTTTGCCATTGCCGTCATGGGCATGGTCGCCGCCGCGCTTGGCCGAGGCGATGAGGTGCAGGTGCGCCGCGACGTGCGCATGGGCCTGTGGCTGTCGCTGTTGTTCGGCCTCGCCGTTGCGCCGCTGATGTGGTGGTCGGGCGCACTGCTGCGGGGGCTGGGGCAGGACCCGGTAGTGGCGCAGCTGGCGCAGGATTACCTGCGCATCGCCGGGCTGGGCATGGTCCCCGCCCTGCTGGTGATGGTGCTGAAAAGCTACCTTGCCGCGCTGGAGCGCACGGCGGTCGTGCTCTGGGCCACGCTGGGGGCGGCGGCACTGAACGGGCTGATGAACTGGGCGCTGATCTTCGGCAACTGGGGCGCGCCGGAATTGGGCGTGCGCGGCGCGGCGGCGGCCAGCCTCGCCTCGCAATTGCTGTCGCTGGGGGTGCTTGCCGGCTACGCCGCCTGGAACCCGGCGCTGCGGCGCTTCCACCTGTTCCAGCGCATCTGGCGGCCCGATTGGCAGGCCTTCGGTCAGGTGTTCCGCACCGGGCTGCCGGTGGGCCTCACCAGCCTGGCCGAGGGCAGCCTCTTCAACGCCGCGGCGGTGATGATGGGCTGGATCGGCACGGTCGAACTGGCCTCGCACGGTATCGCGATGGAGGCGGCGGCGCTGGCCTTCATGGTGCATCTGGGCCTGTCCAACGCCGCAACCGTCCGCGTCGGCCGGGCGCACGGAATGCGCGATGCGCAGGGGATGCGCGATGCCGCGCTGACGGCGATTGCGATGTCGATGGGCTTTGGCCTGATGGTCGTGGCGCTGTTCCTGCTGGCGCCGGGCCTGATCATCGCGGCGTTCCTGGACATGGAAAACCCCGCCTCCGGCGCCATCGTGCTGGTCGGTACGATGCTGCTGGCCGTCGCGGCGCTGTTCCAGCTGTTCGACGCACTGCAATGCATGGCCCTAGGCATCTTGCGCGGGGTGCAGGACACCGGCGTGCCGATGGCGCTGGCGGTGTTCAGCTATTGGGTCGTGGGCATTCCCGCCAGCTATGTGCTGGCCTTCCCGCTGGGGATGGGCCCGTCCGGGGTCTGGCTGGGATTGGTGATCGGCCTCGCGCTGGCCTCGGCGCTGCTGATGGGGCGCTTCTGGTCGGGGCGCGCGCGGCGGGCCTAGTCTTCGCCGCTGTCTTCCGCCGGCTGACCCTTCATGATCCGTTCCGACTTCTTGCGCACCAGCACGGTGCGCAGGTCATGCATCGCCAGCAGCAGCGGGTCGGTCACATCCTCCAGCTGCTCGTCGCTGGCCTTGGCCTGCACCCATTGCGCGGTCAGGTTCAGGTAGTCGACGGCGCGGTGGATGTCGTCGATGTCGCGCCGGGCCAGCAGCGCCTGCCGATTGGCCAGCCAGTCGCGGATCACGACCATGTCGGCCGGCGTCAGCTTGCGCTCGCCATGCGCCTTGATCTCGCCATTGCGGACATTGACCAGCGCGATCTGGTCCATCTCGATCCGGCGCTGGCGGTTCTCGGTATCGACCCGGAACACCGCCGCGCCATTCTCGCGGATGCGGAAGTAATAGTCGGGAAGATCAGCCGCCATGTGCCTCTCCTGCATCGCGGTTGTCGATCACCCGCAGAAGGGAGCCGTCCGCGTCGACCAGCGCGAACATGCGCGGGGCGGCGCCGGGCTTGAAGAAGCCGGTCAGGCGCGGGATCTCGCGGTCGCCCGAGGGCAGGCCCGCGCCTTGCCATTCCGCTAACAGCGCGTCGGGGTCATCGACGCGGATGCAGGCGGAGAACCAGCTGGACAGGCGGTCCACACCGGGATGGGGAAAGAACTCCAGCACCAGCGGGCCGCGGGCCAGGATCATCCAGCCGCCGTCGCGGTAGGCTTCGGCAAAGCCGAGCCTGCCGTAGAAGGCCGCGGTTGCCGCGAAATCGCGGCTCGGCAGGTTGGCGGTGATCCGGTCGGCCATTGGCCCGTTCCCTCAGACCAGCCCGGCGCAGAACGCCTGGATGCGGCGGCAGGCCTCGGTCAAGGCCTCGTCCGAGGTCGCGTAGCTGATGCGGAAGTTGGGCGACAGGCCAAAGGCTGCGCCGAACACCACCGCAACCCCGGTTTCCTCCAGCAATGCCGTCGCGAAGACCTCGTCATCGGTGATCTTCGTGCCCGCGGCGCTGGTCTTGCCGATGCAGCCCGCGACGGAGGGATACACGTAGAAGGCCCCCTCCGGCATCGGGCAGCGGATGCCCTCCGCCTCGTTCAGCATTCCCACCACCAGATTGCGGCGCCGTTCGAACGCGGCGCGGCTGTCGGCAATGTAGTCCTGCGGCCCGTTCAGCGCCTCGACCGCCGCCCACTGGCTGATCGAGGACGGGTTGGAGGTCGATTGCGACTGCACCTTGCCAATGGCCTTGATCAGAGCTTCCGGCCCTGCCGCATAGCCGATCCGCCAGCCGGTCATCGCATAGGCCTTGCTGACGCCATTGCAGGTCAGCGTGCGGTCATAAAGCCCGGGTTCCACCTGCGCCGGGGTGCAGAACTCGAAATCGCCAAACACCAGATGCTCATACATGTCGTCGGTCATCACCCAGACATGCGGGTGGCGCATCAGCACATCGGTCAGTTCCTTCAGCTCGGCGCGGCTATAGCCCGCGCCCGAGGGGTTCGACGGCGAGTTGAAGATGAACCACTTGGTATTCGGCGTGATCGCCGCTTCCAGCTGCTCGCCGGTGATCTTGTAGCCGGTCTGCATCGGGCCTTCGACGAAGACCGGCGTGCCGCCCGCCAGCAGCACCATGTCGGGATAGCTGACCCAATAGGGCGCGGGGATGATGACTTCATCCCCCGCGTTCAGCGTCGCCACCAGCGCGTTGTACAGTACCTGCTTGCCGCCGGTGCCGACCGTCACCTGCGCGGGCGCATAGTCCAGCCCGTTCTCGCGCTTGAACTTGGCGCAGATCGCCTTCTTCAGCTCGGGGATGCCGTCCACGGCGGTGTATTTGGTCTTGCCCGCGTCGATGGCCGCCTTCGCCGCATCCTTGATGTTCTGTGGCGTGTCGAAATCCGGCTCGCCGGCGCCAAGGCCGATCACGTCCTTGCCCGCGGCCTTCAGCTCGGCCGCTTTTTGCGTGACGGCGATGGTCGGCGAGGGTTTGACGCGCGAAAGGGTGTCGGAGAGGAAGGCCATGCGGGGGAACTCCGGTTTGTATCTGCCGGGGCCATGTCTTAGGCTGCTGCCGATGACCGATCAAGGACCAAAGGAGAAAGCGATGAGCGATCCGATGGAAGAGGCCGCCGAGGCCGGCTGGTTCAGCGACGAGACGGCGACCTTCGGCGACCGCGTCACCGGCGCGCGCGAGGCCGCGGGGATGACGCGCGAACAGCTTTCGGCGCGGCTGGGGGTCAAGCTGAAGACCGTGGCGGCCTGGGAAGAGGACATGTCCGACCCGCGCGGCAACAAGCTGCAGATGCTGGCGGGGATGCTGGGCGTGTCGATCCCCTGGCTGCTGACCGGGCAGGGCGATGGGCCCGAAGGCCCCGATGCGCAGCGCAGCCCGGTGGAACCGCTGCTGGCCGAGATGCGCCAGCTGCAGGCCGATCTGGGCCAGATCGCCGGCCGCATGGGCCGGCTGGAGCAACGCCTGCGCGCCGCAACCGGCAGCGCGGCACAGCAGGAGATGGCGGAATGACCGAAACGGCAGAGGCCCGGCTGAAGCGGATGCGCATGCGCAGCTGGCGGCGCGGCACCAAGGAGATGGACCTGATCCTCGGCCCCTGGGCCGATGCCCAGCTGGCGGGCATGTCGCCCGAGGCGCTCGACCTCTATGACGTGCTGCTGGAGGAGAACGACCAGGACCTCTACCCCTGGATCACCGGCCATGCCGTCCCGCCCGCGCATCTGACCGCGCTGTTGGACGAGATCGGCACCTTCGCCCGCACCCGCCTGTCGCCGGCAAGCTAGCCCCTCTGGCCTCACCGCCGTTAACGGGAATTTTGCCTTTCCCCGCCAGTCTCGCCCTCGGGACGCGGCAAACTGGCGGAGACACGCATGACGATGCATCTGGCGGTGCAGGATACGGGCAAACGGGGCTTCCATCTCGGCTACCTCGACAGCCTCGCGCTGGTGGAGCGGCTTCACCGGCTGCTCCTCGACGTGATCAAGGATGAGTTCGAACGGCTGGGCCAGCTGGAAATCAACGCCGTGCAGGCGCTGCTGCTGTTCAACATCGGCGAGAACGAGGTGACAGCGGGCGAACTGAAATCCCGCGGCTACTACCAGGGCTCCAATGTCAGCTACAACCTGAAGAAACTGGTGGAAGCCGGCTTCATGCACCACCAGCGCTGCGAGATCGACCGCCGCTCCGTCCGCGTGAAACTCACCCCCAAGGGCCGCGAGGTGCGCAGCGTCGTCGCCGCCCTCTTCGCCCGCCACGCCGAGGGGATGGAGGCAAAGGGCGTCATCGGCCTCGACGGCCTCGACCTCGTCAACACCGCCCTGCGCCGCGTCGAACGCTACTGGACCGACCAGATCCGGTATATCTACTGAGGGGTGGCGGGAACGGCCTGCAGTCGCGCCCCCCACAAGACCTCGCAAGGCCGCCACCTGCGCGCCTGCGCCGGCCGCACCCCCAAAGAAACCCACGGGCCACCGTCTTGCCGCGCCCCTGCTTCGCCTTTGCCTTTTCCAAATATCCTCGGGGGGAGCGCCCGGAACGGGCGCCGGGGGGCAGACGGCCCCCGCCTTGATCAGCCGCCGGGGCTGACCTCACCCGGGCAACCGCCGCGCCAAGCAGCCCTCACCAATGCCCGGTATTGCCCATGCTCGCCCAGGGCTCGGCCGGCGCCAGCCGCTCGCCCATCTGCAGCAGCTCGATCGACACATTGTCAGGGCTGCGCACGAAGGCCATGTGCCCGTCGCGCGGCGGGCGGTTGATCACCACGCCATTGGCCTGAAGATGCGCGCAGGTGTCGTAGATATTCTCAACCGCATAGGCCAGGTGCCCGAAATGCCGGCTGTCCGAGGGCAACCCGGTATCGCCGTCCCAGTTATAGGTCAGTTCCACCGGGCATTCGCTCTGGCCGGGAGGGGCCAGGAACACCAGCGTGAAGCGGCCCTGTTCGCTCTCGATGCGGCGGGTTTCCTCCAGCCCCAGCAGGCGGAAGAAGGCGATCGAGGCGTCAAGGTCCAGCACCCGGACCATGGTGTGAAGATAGCGGATCTGCATGAAATCTCTCCTGTTCGCGGCGCGTTGGCCGCTGCCTAGTCTAGGGCCTAGTCTAGCGCCCTGCGCGGCGGGGGCGAGGGGCAACCGGCGCAATGCGGCATTTACCCGCCGCCCGCCTCCGCATATAGTCGTTTTCCCCAAGGCCCCACCAATATACAGTGCGGCCGGAATCATGCCGCAGGAGGGACCGATGCCGCTGACCCCGGAACAACTGGCCGAGATCGAGGATGCCCGCTCTGAGCCCCGCCAGACCCTGCGCGCCACCGCCCTGGGGATGGAGGCGCATCTTTACACCGCGCATCCGGTGCTCGATCACGGTCTCGTCCGGGTCATCGACTATATGGGCGACGATGCCGCCATCACCCAGGCCGCCCGCGTCAGCTATGGCCGCGGCACCAGGGCGGTGTCGAACGATGAAGGCCTGATCCGCTACCTGATGCGGCACTGGCACTCGACTCCGTTCGAGATGTGCGAGGTGAAGTTCCACGTCAAGCTGCCGGTCTTCGTGGCCCGCCAGTGGATCCGTCACCGTACTGCCAACGTCAACGAATACTCCGCCCGCTATTCGATCCTCGACCGGGAGTTCTACATTCCCGCGCCGGACCAGCTTGCCGCGCAATCCACCGTCAACAACCAGGGCCGCGGCGCGGTGCTGGAGGGGGCAGAGGCCGCCCGCGTGCTGGACCTGCTGCGCGAGGATGCGATGCGCAGCTACGACCGCTACGAAGGGATGCTGTCCCAAGACGGCCAGCAGGGCCTGGCGCGCGAACTGGCGCGGATGAACCTGCCGGCCAATATCTACACGCAGTGGTACTGGAAGATCGACCTGCACAACCTGTTCCACTTCCTGCGCCTGCGCGCCGATGCCCATGCGCAATACGAAATCCGGGTCTATGCCGAGGCGATGTGCGAGATCGTCAAGGACTGGGTGCCGCTCGCTTATGGCGCCTTCGAGGATTACCGCCTCGGCGCCGTGCAACTCAGCGGCAAGGGCGCACAGGTGCTGAAACGCCGGCTTGCGGGCGAGGTGGTCACGCAGGACACCTCGGGCATGAGCAAGGGCGAATGGCGCGAGTTCGAGGCGGAGTGGGGCTGAGTCTCAGGCGCGCATCGGGCGCGCCTCGGGCCGCGCGTCCGGGCTGACCACGAAGATCTGGTTCTGGAACGCGGCCTTCAGCACCGCCTGCGCCGTGGTGTCCACGTCCAGCGCCTCGCGCGCCAGCCGCAGATGCTTTTCCACCGTCGCCGGCGCCAGCCCCATGATCTGCGCGATGTCGGCGGTGGTCTTGCCGTCGCCGACCCATTCCAGCGCCTCGCGCTGGCGCAGGCTCAGCGCCCGGCGCGAGGTGGCGAAGGGCATCGAGGTGATGCGCAGATGGGCGATGTTGTTCAGGACGAGCAACTCGCGCCCGTGCCGCGCCCAGATCTCGTCGACATCGCTCTGCCGCAGACCGGCTCGCGCGCAAAGCCCGATGGCGCCCTTGGCCCGCACCGAGGCATCGCGGAAGCTGATCGAGTACCCGGCCTCGACCTGGTGGCGCTGGTTCAGGTCGCGCACCTGCCGCTCTGCCGCGGTCATCGGTCCGCTGCGGGCGCGCTCTTCGATCATCCGCCAGGAACAGGACCCCTCATTCTCGGCGGCCCAGCCGACCATCGGGGCATGCATGTAAAGCCCGCCCTCGATATAGTCGCGCAGATAGTCCGGGTCGTAATTCGACAGCACCAGCAGATCGTCCTTGCTGCCAAAGGACTTCTTGGTGCGGAAGCGGGTAAAGCCGTATAGCAGCCGGTCAAAACCGAAACTGGCCATCCGCGCGACATGCAGCGCCCAGATCTCTTCGGTGGTGCCGGCCTGCATCAGCCGTTCCAGGTGGTCGATCATGTCGCACCTGCCGGCGCGGCCAGACCCGCGGCGCAGCGGCGCCGGTCCTGACAGGTCATGGAAATTGTTGGCCGGTCGCCGAAATAGGCGAGCATGGTTGTCATCTGCTTAAAGTCCCCGCTCAAATCTGCCACGTGCGTGCCGCCCTGTCGAGAGTGTGGCCAACTTTCGCCGTCAAAGCGGCGCAGCGCCCCGGCTTTCGGGGACAGGGCGGCGCGGGGGCACTTTTCCCTGCGCAAGCCGCGCGGTAGGTAGATCCGAATCGATCAGGGGGCGAAGAATGGACAGTCAGGCAACGGATGTTCTGGTCATCGGTGGCGCGGTGATGGGGGCCTCGGTCGCCTTCTGGCTGACCCGGATGCAGCCCGGGCTGCGGGTGACGGTGGTCGAGATGGACCCAAGCTATGCCCGGTCCTCCACTGCGCTGTCCGCGGCCTCGATCCGCCAGCAGTTCAGCAACCCGGTCAATGTGCAGATCAGCCGCTTCGGGGTGGAATTCATTCGCGATTTCCAGGGCTCGCTGGGGCAGGAGGTCGGCGTGCCTTCGCTGGGGCTGAAGGAGAACGGCTACCTGTTCCTGGCCGAAACCGCCGAGGGCGCGGCGCTGATGGAGGATCTGGCGGCGATGCAGCGCGGCCTCGGGGCCGAGACGCAAGTGCTGAGCCCGGCCGAGATCGCGGCGCGATTTCCGTGGATCGAGACCGCGGGCCTGTCGGCGGCCAGCTACGGCGCGCGGCTGGAGGGATGGTTCGACAATATGGGCCTGCTGGCCGGTTTACGGGCGGCGGCGCGGGCACAGGGCGCGCAGTTCGTTGCGGGCCGGGTGATCGGGCTGGAGCGGGTGGACGGGCGCGTGGTTGCGGCGACGCTGGAAAAGGGCGGGCGGGTGGAGGCGGCGAGCTTCATCTGCGCGGCGGGGACGGGGGCGGCGGCCGTTCTTAAGATGTTGGATGAAGATCTGCCTGTAGAGCCCCGGAAACGCACGGTTTTCGTCGTTGACGCTCCCAATGCCCGCCATCCCGAAGCGCCGATGGTCATTGACCCCGCCGGTTACTGGATGCGCCCCGAACATGGCCAGTGGATCACCGCGACCGTGCCGACCGATGATGGCCCCTGCGCGGCGGATGACTTCGAGCCCGATGCCGGCCAGTTCGAGGACCTGATCTGGGAGAAGATCTGGAACCGGGTGCCGGGCTTCGACGAAGCGAAGGTCACGCGGCTCTGGGCCGGGCATTATGCCTATAACACCTTGGACCAGAACGCTATTCTGGGGCTGCACCCGCATCTGACGAACTTCTACCTGATGAACGGTTTCTCGGGCCACGGGTTGCAGCAGGCCCCCGCCGTGGGACGCGGCATTGCGGAACTGCTTTTGACCGGCAGCTACCAGAGCCTCGACCTGTCACCCTTGGGCGTGGAGCGGGTTCTGGAGGGCCGGCCCTTCCTGGAACAGGCCATCGTGTGAGCCGGCCGCCGGACAGCATCCTTGCGCGCTGGGGCATCTCTGCGCCGCTGCAGCGGCTGACCGGCGGGCATCGCAACGCTGCCTGGCGCACCTGCGGGCAGGGGCCGGAGCTGGTGATCAAGAGCACCCGGCGCCGCGCGGCGGCGCTGGCGTGGCTGGGTGGCATGATGGACGCGGCCGAGGCGGTGGGCTTTGCGGTGCCGCGGTTGATCGCCTCGGGGCAGGGCCGGCTGGACGAAGACGGATGGACTTGCGAGCCGTTTCTTGAGGGGCGGCCCTTTGTGCCTACCGACCTTGCCGGCATCGCGGGGCGTATCGTGGACATGCACCGCCTGACGGCCGCGATGCCGCAGCGGCCGGGATTCGTTGGCGCGGTGGAGCTGGCAGGCGGGGCAGAGGCGGGCGGCGATGTCGACCTGCGGGCGATGCCGAGGCCGCTGGTGGAGGCCTGCCGCGCTGCCTGGGTCGCGCTGGAGGGGCTGCCGCGGGCGGGTATTCACGGCGATCTCGGTCCCGGCAATCTGCTGTGGGGCGCGGATGGCCGGCCTGTGCTGCTGGACTGGGACGAGGCGCGGGTGGATGCGGTGCTGTTCGATACCGGGCCATGCGGGGCGGACTTGCCGCCGCCCATGCGGCGCGCGCTGCTGGCCTGGGAGATTGCCTGCTGCTGGCAAATGGAGCCGGAGCGGGCCACCGGCTTGGCGGCGGGCTTGCTGGACGCCTGAGACGCAAACGCAGGAAGGGGCGCGGTTTCCCGCGCCCCCTTGGGTCTGTAATCCGGGACGGGATCACATGTGATCAGGCTTCGGCGTCGCGTTGGTGCGCACCGGCAGGATCGGGTGCACCACTTGCGGCTGCTCGCCGGTCAGCGTGCCGAGGAAGGCGACGATGTCATCGACTTCGGCATCGTCGAGATCGGCGCCAAGCTGCGAGGTGCCCATGATCTGCACCGCCTCGCGCAGATCCCAGACCACGCCCGAGTGGAAGTAGGGGGCGGTGATCGCAATGTTGCGCAGCGGACCGGCGCGGAACACGTAGTCATCGTCCACCGTCTCGGTCACGGCAAAGCGGCCGCGGTCGCCTTCGGGCAACACTTCGCCACCGGGGCGCTCGATCAGGCCGAAGGGGTAGTATTCCTGACCGCCGATGTTCACGCCGGCATGGCACGAGGAACAGCCCTCGTCCATGAACGCCGCGAGGCCGCGCTTCTCTTGCTCGGTCATCGCGCCGTCAGAGCCCATCAGCCACTGGTCGAAGCGCGAGTTGGGGGTGATCAGCGTCGCCTCGAAGCTTTCGATGGCGCGGGCGAAGTTGTCGAAGGTGACCGGGTCGGCCTCGCCCGGGAAGGCGGCGGCGAAGGCGGTCACATAGCCGTCCATCGACTTGAGCGTGGCGGTCACCTGATCGGGGGTGTTGTTCATCTCGACCCCGGCCTGCACCGGACCCTTGGCCTGCTGCTCAAGGTCGGGCGCGCGGCCATCCCAGAACTGGGCGATGTTGAACACTGCGTTCAGCACGGTCGGCGCGTTGCGCGGACCTTTTTGCCAGCCATGGCCGATCGAGGTTTCGAGGCCATCCACGCCGCCGATGCCGACATTGTGGCAGGACTGGCAGGAGAACAGGCCCGAGCTGGAGATCCGCGGATCGAAGAACAGCATCGCGCCAAGGTCGATCCGGTCGCGGGTCATCACGTTGTCCACAAGGTCGGGCCCGTTCATCGGGATCGCCTCGAAGACTTCCTTGGCCTGGTCGCGCAGGGCGGCGTCATCGGCCAGGGCAGGGGCGGCCAGCAGAGCCAGCACGGCTGAGGTCGATGTGAAATAGCGTCTCATGGGGAAGTTCCTCCGGTTCATTCAGAACGTGGAACTATTCTAAGAAAAGCTCTTAACGAAGAATTGATTTGGATCATGAAACGGGCCGATTGTGCCAGTCTGCCGCAGGTAATCACGCCTGAAAGTAGTCCCGGTACCACGCGACGAACTGGGCCACGCCTTCTGGCACGGCTGTGCGCGGGCTGTAGCCGGTCAGCGACTGCAACAGCGCGCCATCAGCCCAGGTGGCGGGCACGTCGCCGGCCTGCATCGGCATCATGTTCAGCGTCGCGCTGCGGCCCGTTGCCTGCTCGATGGCGCGGATGAAGTCCATCAGCTGCACGGGTTCGGAATTGCCGATGTTCACCACGCGCCAGGGCGCCACGGCCGACAGGCTGTCGCCCGGCGCAATCTCCTCGGGGCTTTCGTGCCGGACGGGGGCGGCGTCGATCAGCAGGCGGATGCCGTGGACCAGATCCTCGACATAGGTGAAGTCGCGCTGCATGTCGCCGTGGTTGAATACGTCGATCGGCGCGCCTTCGAGAATCGCCTTGGTGAACTTGAACAGCGCCATGTCGGGGCGGCCCCAGGGGCCATAGACGGTGAAGAAGCGGAACATGGTTATCGGCAGATCGTAGAGGTGCGCGTAGCTGTGCGCCATTGCCTCATTGGCCTTCTTGGTCGCCGCGTAGAATGACATCTGGCTGTCGGCCTTGGCGGTTTCCGCATAGGGCATGTCGGTATTCGCGCCATAGACCGAACTGGTCGAGGCCATCAGCATATGCTGCGGCGGGTAGGCGCGGGCGGCCTCCAACAGCTCGAAGGCGCCGATCAGGTTGGCTTCCAGATAGGCGCGGGGCTGGTCGATGGAGTAGCGCACCCCGGCCTGGGCGGCGAGATGCACCACCACATCGGGGCGCTCCTCCGCCATCAGGCCCATCAGCAGGCCCGGCTCCTCGATCTTGGCATGAACGAAGCTGAAGCCGTCGGACTGCATCAGCATCGACCGGCGCCGGTCCTTCAGAGCCACGTCGTAATAGTCGTTGAGGCTGTCGAGCCCGATGACGCGGAATCCGTCCGCCAGCAGCCGCCGGCAGAGGTGATAGCCGATGAAGCCGGCCGCCCCGGTGACAAGAGCGGTGCGGGGGGCGGCGGTGGGTTCGGTCATGGCAGTCTCCGGCATGTTGGGATCAGGGCTGATCCTGCAACAGTTTCGTCAGTGCGGCAGTCTTTTCTGCCAGCAGGTCGGCGTCGCCCGCCGTCTCGACGTTCAGCCGCACCATGGGTTCGGTATTGGACGAGCGCAAATTGAAACGCCAGCCCGGAAACTCGAGGCTGACGCCATCCAGATCGTCGCGCAGAGTCGCTTCCGGTTCAAAGGCGGCGATCACGCGGGCGATGGCGGCCTTGGGGTCTGCGAGACGGAAGTTGATCTCGCCGGAGGAGGGGTAGGCCGCGCGGCGCGCCTTCACAAGCTCGGCCAGCGGGGCGTTGCGGCGGGACATCAGTTCAGCGATCAGCAGCCAGGGGATCATACCGCTGTCGCAATGGACGAAGTCGCGGAAATAGTGATGCGCAGAAAGCTCGCCGCCATAGACGGCGCCACTGTCGCGCATCGCCTGTTTCAGGAAGGCATGGCCGGTCGGGGCCTCCACGGCGCGCCCGCCCGCCTCGGCGATCACCGCGCGGGTGTTCAGCACGACGCGCGGGTCATGCACGATGGCAGCGCCGGGGGTCTTGCCCAGGAAGACTGCTGCCAGCAGGCCGACGATATACTCGCCGGCGATGAAGTCGCCCTTGGCGTCGAAGAAGAAGCAACGGTCGAAATCGCCGTCCCAGGCCACGCCCATATCGGCGCCCGAGGTGCGGACGGCCTCGCCGGTGATGGGCTGGTTCTCGGGGAGCAGCGGGTTGGGGATGCCGTTCGGGAAGCTGCCATCCGGGGTGTGGTGCAGGCGCAGGAAGGTCAGCGGCGCGCCGCGGGCGGCCAGCGCCTCGGCGATGGCGTCGAAGGGGGGGCCGGCGGCGCCGTTGCCGGCATTGACCAGGATCTTGAGCGGGCGCAGCGCGGCGATGTCGACGAAGGACAGCACACGGTCCACATAGGCGGCGCGCGCGCCCTCGGCGGGATGGGTGCTGCCGCCCGCCTTCGGTTCGGCAAAGTCCTCGGTTTCCGCCAGCGCCTTGATCCGGGCAAGCGTGCCTTTGGGGTCCAGTGGAGTCGATCCGTGGCCGACCAGCTTCATGCCGTTATAGTCGATGGGGTTGTGCGAGGCCGTGACCTCGATCCCGCCATCGGCATCGAACTGCGTGGTGGCGAAATACATCTCTTCGGTGCCGGCAAGGCCGAGGTCCAGCACCTCGACTCCAGCCGCCATGAGCCCCTCCACCAGCGCGTTGCAGAGGCTTTCGGAAGAGGCGCGGCAATCGCGGCCCACGACCACGCGGCGGGCGCCAAGGACCTCGGCAAAGGCGCGGCCGATGCGGCGGGCAATGTTTTCGTCCAGATCGACACCGAGCCGGCCGCGAATGTCATAGGCCTTGAAGCAGGTCAGGTCGGACATGGAATTCCCGGCAGGTGGGGGATGACGCTCACGCAGCCTCGCGGGCGGCCATCCCGCCGGACCGGGCTTCTGCCCCCGCCCGGACAAGGCCGGGGTCGGGGGCAGCGCGGGATCAGTCGTTGTAGTACTTCTTGCCGTAGGATGCATAGGCGCCGTAGCTGTCGCCATACCCGTAGCGGCGCATCCCCGCGGCATCGATCTGGCTCAGCACCAGGCCGGACACGCGCAGGTTGGCGGTTTCGAACAGCCGCAGCGCCTCGGACACCTGGGATTTCGAGGTTGAGTCCCATTTGACGACGAAGATGATCGCGTCGGCCTGCTGGCCGATGATCCGCACATCCGGCACGACCAGAACCGGCGGCGTGTCGATGATGATGAAGTCATAGATCGCGCGCATTTCGGTGATGAACCGCGAGAAGCTGTCGGATGAGAATACGTCGGCGGCGTTCGCCTTGGTCGCCTCGCCGATCAGCACGTCGCCGATGCGCTCATCATGCTGGACGACCTCGTCCAGCCGCTTCTCGCCTGACAGCACGGCCAGCAGCCCAAGCTCCTGCTCGAACTTGAAATACTGCCCGAAGACCCGGCGGCGGATGTCGCCTTCGACCAGCAGCACCCGCTTGCCCATCTGGGTGAGGTTCTGCGCCAGCGCCAGCGACATGGTGGTCTTGCCCTCACCCGGGATCGCCGAGGTGCTGACAATCACCTGCGGCTGGCTGTCAAGGTTGGACAGCAGCACCGAGGTGCGCAGGTTGCGCACCGCCTCTGCGGCAGAGGAGGTCGGTTTGGCAAAGAGATAGCTGATCGCGTCGCGCCGGGTGCGTGACGGGATCTGCGGGATCTGGCCCATGACGGTGCGGCCGGTCATCTCTTCCAGTTCGCGGGCGCTGCGGAAGGTGTTCTGGCCCGCCTCGCGCAGCAGCACCAGGCCCGTGCCCAGCATCAGGCCCAGCATCGCGGACATGACCACAATCAACGATTTTCGGGGTGCGGAGGGCGCGCCAGGGATCACCGCGTCGGACAGGACCCGGCTGTCGGCCTGCTGGATGCCCTGCTGGACCGAGGTTTCCTTCATCCGGTTCAGGAAATACTCGTAGATCAGCCGGCTGGATTCCGCCTCGCGGGTGTATTGCTGCAGGGTGATCAGATCGGCCGACTGCCGTTGGATCTGGTCTTCGAATTCGGCCAGCCCGGCCCGGAGTGAGGCCAGTTGTTCGGAAGACCGGGTCGCCTCCAGCTCTGCGCGCGTCAGGATCTGCTCGAAACGCAGGTCGAAGCTGCGGGCATCTTCAGGCGAGAGGGTCGCGCCGCCTTCGGCCAGAAGGCGCAGCAGCACTGGATCCTGCGACACCTCCGCCTGAGCGGCCCGGTCGGGGGCGCTGCTCAAGGCTTCGGCGTTTTGCTGCAAGACTGCGCTTTGCCCCTCGGAGGAGGCGATTCGGTCACGCAGGTCTTTCGCCTGCCGGTCAAGGGCCAGCAGGGTCTCCTCGTCGATCAGCTGCGTCGAGGCGCGGAAATCCTGCAGCCGGCCTTCTGAAGCCTCCAGCGAAGCCTGAAGCTCGACAACCCGCTCCGACAGCCAGTCGGTCGCCTGTTCCGTCGCGTCGAACTTCACCTGCAGCTGTTCGAGAATGTAGAGTTCGGCGATGGTATCGGCGATCGTGGCGGACTTGACCGGATTTTCGGTTTCCACTGCGATCTGGAACACAAGGCTGTTGGGCGTGTTGCGAACCGATGTCTTGCTCAGCAGGGCTGACACGACACCATCCACCAGCCGTTTTTCCTCAAGCTCGGGGCTTTGCGGTTCCGAGGGACGCGGCGGCAGCAGGAGTGATCGGACCTTCGCCTTGAGGCGGGACATCGGGCTGGGATCGCGGAGCCTGCCGTTGAATTCAGGATCCGAAACAAGATCCAGCTCTTCGACGACCTTGCGCATCAAGCCACGGGCGCGCAGTACCTCCACTTCGGTGTTCACCACCGAAGTATCGCCTGTCAGCCCGCCCATTACACCCTCAAGGCCGGAAACCTGTTCTTCCCGGGTGTCGAGCACCACCACTGCAGTGGCGCTGAACAGGGGAGTGGCGGCGACATAAGCGTAGTAGCCGCCGATCAGCACTGCAATGGCGGTGCACAGCGCTATCCACCCTTTGCCCCGCCACACGGTTGCGATCAGCCCACCGAGGTCGATCGTATCTTCGCTGACGGCCGGTGCGGTTGACTGCTGAACCTGCGCTGGATTGTGAAGCATAAGGGCCCCTTGTTGACGTGGCTGCGATGGCCCCCGGACTCGTTGGCCTAACTCGGGACGCGCAAGATAATTCTACCAGTATACGCGCCAACCGATAACCGAGTTTTGGGGCGTCGCAAAGCGGGATGTTGCAGTGCAGAAAGCCGGCGGTGGCTTTCCGCCGCCGGGCGATCCGAAGCGCGGCACCTGCCAAAGCGGCAAGCCCTTTCCTGCACGGCAAATTCAGGGGGTGAGTGCCGCCCCTGGTTCCGCCGCGCCGACGTGACCATCCGGGGGCAGGCGTGGCCGATCTGTTTGCACATGCAGCAATTTTTGGCGCGCCGCGAAGGTGCGGCGTCCTCTTGCGCGGCGCGGAACTGCGCGATCTGCCGCATTGCCAGATTCGCACGGCGCTCCCGACGCGGCGCTTGACGGCGGGGCTCGGCATCGGCTTCATTGTCTGACAAATGGACGAACCCGGCATCTTGATCCCCGCGTCCGGCGCTGAATGCGGCCGAAGGGGCAGGCGCCGGCGACCGCAGCCGCTTCGAGGAGGGAGCGGAGGCAGAGGGAGGAGCGCAGGATGAACTGCAGGGGCGCCGCCGCATGAGCGCGGGCGAATCGATGGCGGTCGCGCAGGGCGCCGCCACGCTGAGCGTCGAGGGGCTGACGCTGGCCTTTGGCGGGCTCAAGGCACTTGGGCATGTGTCATTCACGGCCGAGGCCGGGTCGATCCACGCGCTGATCGGCCCGAACGGGGCGGGCAAGACCTCGATGTTCAACTGCATCTCGGGCTTTTACCGGCCGTCGCAGGGCGTGATCCGGCTCGACGGGCAGGATATCAGCCGGCTGCGGCCCCCGGCGCGGGCGAAACTGGGGCTGGCGCGGTCGTTCCAGAACATCGCGCTGTTCCGCGGCATGTCGGTGCTCGACAATATCAAGCTGGGCCGCCATTCGCACATGCGGACCAACCTGCTTCAGGCGCTGGTCTATGCCGGACCCGCCGCGCGCGAGGAGGAAGCGCTGCGGGCCGAGGTCGAGGAGCGGATCATCGACTTTCTCGAGATCGACCATATCCGCCACAAGCCGGTCTCGGTGCTGTCCTATGGCTTGCAAAAGCGGGTGGAGCTGGCGCGGGCGCTGGCGACGCAGCCGCGGGTGCTGATGCTGGACGAACCCGTCGCCGGCATGAACCGCGAGGAAACCGAGGACATGGCCCGCTTCATCCTCGACGTGAAGGGGGAATGGGGGGTCACGATCCTGATGGTCGAGCATGACATGGGGCTGGTGATGGACATTTCCGACCGGGTGACGGTGCTGAACTTCGGGCAGGTGATCGCCGACGGGTTGCCGGCCGAGGTGCAGGCCGATCCGCATGTGGCCGAGGCTTACCTTGGCAGCGGCGATCCGGCGGCATTGATGCGGCGGCTGGCGGCAGAAGCAGGGGTAGGGGCATGACCGACCTGCTGTTCTTGCTGGAAGTGTCGCTGGCGGGCCTCGGCTCCGGCGCGCTGCTGTCGCTGACCGCGCTGGCCTTCGTGCTGATCTACAAGGCGACGCGGGTCATCAACCTTGCGGTGGGCGAGATCCTGATGCTGGGCAGCTACCTGTTCTTCGCCTTCGGCGCGGGGATGGGCCTGTCCGTCTGGCTGGCGCTGCCGCTGGCGGTGGCGGGCGGCGCGCTGACCGGGGCGGTGGTGGAGCGCGGGCTGATCCGACCGATGCTGGGGGAAAGCCCGATTTCGGTGTTCATGGTCACGGTCGGGCTCGGGTCCGTGCTGATCGGGCTGGTGGAGCTGATCTGGGGCACCGATCCGCGCAGCCTGCCGCCCTTCATCGCCAACACGCCGGTGTTCCTGGGCGAGGCCTATGTGTCGCGCAAGATCCTGGTGGCGTTCCTCGTCGCCGCGGCGGTGATGGCCGCCTTCATGCTGCTGTTCCGCTACTGGCGCGGCGGGGTCGCGCTGCGTGCCACCGCCACCGATCAGGCGGCGGCCTATTCGTGCGGCATCAACGTGCCCGGCGTCTTCTCGGCGGCCTGGACCGTTGGCTGCGGCATCGCCGCGGGGGCGGGGGTGCTGCTGGGGGCGATTGGCGGCATCTCGCCCTCGATGGGGGTGTTCGGGCTCTCGGCGCTGGTGGTGGTGATCGTCGGCGGGCTCGATTCCATCCTCGGCGCGCTGATCGGCGGGCTGGCGCTCGGGCTGATCCAGTCCTGGGCCGGCACTTATCTGGGCGGCGAGTATCAAAGCGTCGTCACCTTCGGGCTGCTGATCGTCGCGCTGATGATCCGCCCCTACGGCCTGTTCGGCACCCATGAGATCGAGAGGCTGTAGATGATCATCGGCACCGCCAAGGAAACCTACCGCGCCGA
>Ga0209347_1002648_pt1 | contig 22945 bp, 15 predicted proteins | sample AutmiccommuBRH23_FD_187382 | JGI IMG/M metagenome (GOLD analysis project Ga0209347, IMG submission 187382) | Deep subsurface microbial communities from Mt. Terri, Switzerland - Autotrophic microbial communities BRH/23 (SPAdes) (version 2) | ecosystem: Environmental > Aquatic > Deep subsurface >...
GGCGTGCTGGACGACGACGAGATCGTCAGGGTCGAGCTGCCGCCGGCCGTGACCGTCGCCGGGGAGAACGTCGCCGTCGTCCCCGCGGGGAGGCCGGACACGCTCAGCGTGACGGTCACCGCCGATCCCGACGTGACGGCGGTGCGCACCGTGGCCGTGGTCGACGACCCCGCCTCGACGGAGCCCGCGGTCGGCGAGACGGAGACCGAGAAGTCGTCACCCGGCTGGGTGTCGGTTCCCACGGCCTGGGCCCACGCCGTGTGCGCGATCCCGTCCGCGGCCCGGTTGAGCCCGGTCGCGTTGACGTTGCTCGGGTAGGTGTCGCACGAGGAGTGGTAGCAGGGGTCGTAGGACGCCCCGGCGGTGCCGCCCCACTTCTGGGCCTGGGCACTCGTCTTCCGCGCACTCGCGCCCATCGCGTAGCCCGACGTCGGGATCCCGTACGCCTCGAACGAGTAGTCATCCGAGCGACCCGCGCCCTCGGTGTTCTCCTCGGGCGCCAGCCCCAGGCCGTCCCAGTAGGCCTTCATCGGTGCAGCCGCGGCCGAGGTGAGGTGGTTGACGAAGTAGCCACCGTTCGTCGAGGCGACCATGTCGAAGTTGTAGTAGGCCTTGATCTGGCTCCGCTGCGTCGAGGTGAGGCTGCGGACATAGAAGTCCGAGCCGTTGAGGCCCTGCTCCTCGTCGGTCCACCAGGCGAAGCGCAGGTGGCCTGCCATGGTCGGGTTCTGCCGCGCCAGCGCGAGGGCGGTCTCGAGGATCGCGGCCGACCCGGAGCCGTTGTCGTTCAGGCCCGCCCCGCTAGAGACGCTGTCGAGGTGGGCACCGAAGACGTAGGTGCGGTTGGGGTCGCCGCCCGGCCAGTCGGCGATGATGTTGTCGGACGGGTAGGTGCAGCTCGTGCAGCGCTGCAGGGTCACGGTGAAGCCGGCTGCGGTCAGCTTGTCCTTCACGTAGGCGACCGAGGCCGTGTAGCCCGGGGAGCCGGCGCGCCGGTTGCCGCTGTTGCTCGTCGCGATGGTCTGGAGCGCGGACAGGTGCGCCTTGACCTTCTCGACGTCGATGTCGGGTGCCGTCGGGCCCGGGGTCCCACCGCCGACGGCGAGGGTGAAGGTCGCAGTCCGGTCGATGGCCGCCCCGTCACCGAGCACGGTCACGGTGTAGGTGCCCGCCGGGGTCGACGTCGACGTCGCGATCGTCATCGTCGAGCTCGCGCCCGAGGTGACCGTCTGCGGGGAGAACGCCACGGTTGCGCCGCTGGGCAGACCGGTGGCCGAGAACGTCACGGACTGTGCGGAGCCGGACGTCGTCGTCGTCGCGACGGTGGCGGTGGCGCTCGCCCCCGCGTCGATGCTCCCGGACGTCGGCGAGAGGGTCATCGCGAAGTCCTGCGAGCTGGCCGTGCAGGTCGGCTCGGTGCTCTGCGGCCCGACGGCGACCGCCAGCCACGCCGCCTTGACGGTGTTGAACTCGGTGCACGAGCCGGGGTAGAGGTCCTTGGTCGCCTGCAGCGTCGCCACGCGGGCCTTGGCGTGGGTCCACGGGGAGGTCTTGCGCTGGATGGCGTTGACGAAGATGTTCGTCGCCTTCTGGACGCCGATCCCGGTGACCGAGCTGGGGCCGCCGGTGCAGATCGGGCTGCTCGGCTTGCCGCCGCCGGGGTTGTTCCCCTCGGCCAGCAGGTAGAACCAGTGGTTCTGCGGCCCTGCAGCCGCGTGGACCTCGGTGTTGACGATGTCCGCCGAGTAGCAGCTCGGGTCGCCCAGGGCAGCGGGGTCGTACATGTTGCGGATCGGCCCCTGGCCGACGAGGTCGACCTCCTCGCCGACGAGGTAGTCGCCCGGGTCGCTCGCGTTGCCCGCGTAGAACTCGGTCGCCGCGCCGAGGATGTCACCGGTGGACTCGTTGAGCCCGCCGGCCTCGTTGCCCGAACCGCCGCTGCCACCGGAGAACTGGAACACGCCGTGCCCGAACTCATGGGCGACGACGTCCATCGGGGTGGCCTGCTTGGTGCCGGCCTGGTTGTGCCCGAAGTTCGCGTACGACCCGTTCCAGTAGGCGTTGACGTCGGCGAGGCCGACACGGGCGGGATAGTTGCTGCCCGACCCGTTGATGCCGTTGCGGCCGGCCCACGCGGCGAGCATCAGCTCCTCCTGCTCGCCGCCGTACACGGCGTCGACGCAGGCGGTCGGCAGGTCCGTCCCGGACCCGTTGCCCCACACGTTGTCGGAGTCGGTGTACGTGGTGCCGCTCTGGTTCTGGCACTTGAGGCCCGGCGCCGACGTGCTCGCCATCGAGTAGGAGGAGCCGGAGCCCGTCGTCGTGATCGAGACGGTGCCGTTGTGGTGGCCGTAGCCGGTGGCCTCGCGGACGAGGTCCTCCGCGGAGATGACCTTGCCGGACCGCGCGTCGACGTAGGCCTCCAGCACGGCGGGCCGGCCCGAGGCGCGCTCGCCCTCGACGCGGACGTGCCAGGCGAGGCGAGGCGCCTTGCCGTCACCCATGAAGATGACGAGGTCGGGACCCTCGACGTGGTCGACCGTGGCGACGAGGGCAGTGGCCGCCGCGGCCGCCGAGCCCGCGCTGACCGACGGGCGGGTGGAGGCGACCGCCGGGACGCGGTCGGTGGCGTGCGTGATGTCGCGCACCGCTCCGGTCTCGTCGGCCGTGACGATGGCGTCGGCCCCGATGACGGGCAGTCCCTTCCAGCTGCGCTGGTACAGCACGTAGTACCGGCCACCCGGTCCCGGGTTGGCAGTCTGGCGGATGAAGGCCTCGCCTCCGGAGGCCGCGACGGCGCCCAGGCTGCGCTGGATCGCCGCGTCGGCGGCCGCCAGGGCCTTGTCCTTCGACGGTTGCCCGGCAAGCGCGGAGCCGACGGTGGCCGGTGGCGCGTTCCCGGCCAGCGGCGGCGGGACCGCCGCCGCCAGGGGTGCCTGCAGGGCGAGGGGCGTCGCGAGCCCGGCGAGGGAACCGAGTGCGACGAGCCGCCCGAGCCGGCGAGGTAGTGGTCTCGTCATTGAGATCAACCTTTCCGTGAGTAGGGTGCTCACGAGGGTCGCGCCAAGTTGGAGGTGCCGGTAATCCCACTTGGCCATAACCTCGGCGTTGTGGAGCTCGACGTCCGACACCTGCGCGTGCTGCTGACCCTGGCCGACGCCGGAAGTGTCAGTTCCGCGGCCGCCCGACTGGGCGTGTCGCAGCCGTCGTTGAGCGCCCAGCTGACGCGCATCGAGCACGCCGTCGGCGGGCCGCTCTTCACCCGGAGCCGCGAGGGCGTGCGCCCGACCTCGGTCGGGCTGCTGGTCATCGACCGATCCCGGGACCTGGTCGACGGCCTCGAGGGGATGCTCCGCGAGGCCCGGCGCCAGACCTCCGACGTGGGCCCCCTGCGGGTCGGCTGCAACACGTCGAGGTACTTCTCGGCCTTCCTGCTCGAGCTCGACCAGCTCGGCTTCGCCCGAGAGGTGCGGCCCTGCGTCGACACGTCGAGCGCCGTCATCACCGAGTACCTCCTCGGCGGTGAGGTCGACGTGGCCTTCGCCGGCGTCCACGTGGGCTTCGACGACGTGTGCCCTGACGGTCTGCGCCAGGCCGTCGTCGTCCGGAGCGAACCGTTCTTCGTCGCCCTCGCCGCGTCGCACCCGTTGGCCGCGGGGGGCGAGGTCCGGCTCGCGGCGCTCGGGGACGACGAGTGGCTGTTGCCTCCCGGCAAACCGGACGGCACCTACGCAGCCCTGATGGACGCCTTCCGGCACGCCGAGATCTCACCGGCCTCGCCCCTCGGCCGCCAGAGCCTGCCGGACTTCTGGGCGTACATCGCGGCCGGCCGTGCCGTGGCCCTCGCCATGCCGAGCGACGTGCCCGCCGAGGGGGTCGTGCTGCGCCCCCTCGCGGGTCACCCGGTCGTCGGCACCCGCGTCGTGCGCTGGAACCCGACGCGGGTCACCGAGGAGGAGGCCGAGGTGTGCGTCAGCGCCGCCCGGGCGACCTTCCTGCGCGAGCTCGAGGAGACCGCGATGTTCCAGCCGTGGTGGGAGGAGTTCCCGGAGCACCGGCCGAGCCTCTGAGGCCCGTAGGCTCACTCGTGTGCACCGTCGCCTCGCCCTCGTCCGCCGCCCCTCCGCACTGCTGGCGAACGGCATCGTCACGCACATCGAGCGGTCCTCGTCGGTCGACGCCGACCTGGCGCTGCGCCAGTGGGAGGAGTACTGCGCCGCCCTGGAGCACCGCGGCTGGGACCTCATCGAGGCGCCGCCGGCCGACCAGTGCCCGGACGGGGTGTTCGTCGAGGACCAGGTCGTCGTCTTCGGCGACCTGGCCGTGCTCTGTCGATCCGGCGCCCCGGAACGGCGGGCCGAGCAGGTCGGGCTCCGGCCGATCCTGGAGCGGGTCGGCTATCGCTGCGTCGAGATCGAGGCGCCGGGAACCCTTGACGGCGGCGACGTGCTCAAGTGGGGCCGCACCGTCTGGGTCGGCGCGGGGGGCCGGTCCAACGAGGCGGGCACCGCTCAGCTCGAGCAGGCCCTGTCCCGCTTCTCGGTCAAGGTCCGTCGCGTGCCGGTGACCCGGGCGCTGCACCTCAAGTCCGCGGTCACGGCGCTCCCCCTGGGCACGGTCATCGGGCACGAGACGACAGTGGACGACCCGGCGCAATGGGCCGACTTCCTCGCAGTCCCCGAGGAGGAGGGCGCCCACGTCGTGCTCCTCGGCGGGATGTCGGTCCTCATGTCCGCCGCGGCGCCTCGCACCGCACACCTCCTGCAGGGCCGGGGGCACGACGTGAGCATGGTCGACATCTCCGAGTTCGAGAAGCTCGAGGGCTGCGTCACCTGCCTCTCGGTCCGCCTCCGCGGCTGACGCGCTCGCCCACCAGCGCGCGGACGGATGCCGCTGGGTTTCCTCCCCTCCACGCCGTTCACTCGAGCGGTCCCGCCATCCCCGGGCCCGCCGCGCGTCAGGGCTGGAAGGCCCCAGGCATGGTCATGCACCCAATCGGCTCGCGAGACATGTACATCGGGACGATCCCGTTACCCGAGATGACTCGCGCCGCCGTGGTCCCCGTGTTGCAGGCGGCGTCAGGCAGCATCACGTGGTGCGGAGCCTCGGCGAACGCCGCCCCTGAGTTGATTGTCGTGAGACTCACGGCAATGGCCAATGACAAATAAGCCTTGTGCACCATCTCAAAACTCCTTTCCTCGACCCTTGAGCATTCCGAAAGACGGTCGGAAATCTCAGCAAGAAAGACGCATCTCGCCCGGTCCCGCTGCCCTCCCAGGGCTAACTCTGACCCCTTGGCGACCTTGCTCCTATTCGCCGAAAGGCGTATCTTTCGGAGGTGGATCTCCCGTGGTCCGACGCGGAAGCAATGCTTGGGTTCATTGCCGACGCCGCCGAGCTGGACCTACCCGAGCTCTACTCCACCGAGTTGCTCACCGGCCTCCAGGGACTCGTTCGCTCGACGTGGGTCGCATATCAGGACATCGACCACGACGCAAAAGAATTCGTCGACTTCAACGGGGTGGGTCCCGACGAGGGCGAACCAGGCCCAGAGGTCTACCTGCTCCTCGGCCCCTGCCCGACCCAGGAGCACCGGGCGCGGACGGGCGACCTGGCAGCGGTGCGAAACTCCGATCTGATCGATGTGCGAGGCTGGCACCAGCTGCCCCTCTACCGGGACTACTTCCGACCCGCCAATGTCGAGTACATCCTGGATCTCGGACTGTCAGCCGGGGCCGACAGAATACGATCCCTGGTGTTCATGCGAGCGAGTGGTGAGAAGGATTTCTCCGAACGTGACCGTGCGGTTGTCGAGCTGCTCACGCCGCACCTTCGAAATCTCGAGCGAACCGCCCACCTGCGTGAGCTGGTCCGGCGCTCCGTCTGCCACGCGCAGCGCTACCAGCGTGAGTCCGCGACCGGCGAGGACGTCGGCCTCGGGTTCTCCGCGCTCACGCGTCGGGAGCATGAGATCGTCGAGCTGGTCGCCTCAGGCAGCACGAACGCCGAGATCGCCACCGCGCTCTGGGTCTCTCCCAGCACGGTCAAGAAGCATCTCGAGCACATCTACGCGAAGTTGGGCGTCCGTCGCCGTGCCGCCGTGGTGGCCGCCCACTACGCGCCGGCTCCCCTTGCCGGCGCGGACTGGTCAGAGCCCGGGGCGTGACCTGCTCCTGACGGGGGTCCGATGTGAGCCGGGCCGGGTCAGCGCGGCAGCGGCGCGCGGTCCGCCTGCCCGCGGCCACAGTGGGAGCCGAGCCAGGACCGAGACGGCTCCCTGACACCGGACACGCCGGACGCACGAGCAGGTCCCCGTCACCTCAACGGCCGCCCCCACGCCGGCGACCGCCTCGTCGTCGTCGGCCATGAGCTCGCGGCGGATCTCCTGGCCCTACTGCCAGCCCGCCTCGGCGACACCGCCGGGCACGTCGGCCTCGGGGTCGTAGGGCGTGCGGGTGAACCGGAAGGACTGGAGGTCGAGGGAGGCCACGCTCCCGTCCGGCCGCCGAACCACACGCAACGGCTCGCCGAGGTGGTAGCCGTCGAGACCGAGCCACTCGTCCGGCCCGACTCGCGCGAAGCGTGAACCACGCCCCTCCCCCGGCTCGCCGAGGACGAGGTGCTCCCCCACCGCCCTGGCCGTCGTCACGGTCGGGCCCCAGTGCCACAGCCCGAGCAGGTCGAGCACCGCTGCGTCGCCGGCTGCGTGCCAGGGCTGGGGCATCCTCGGCTCGCGCTCCATGAAGTCGGCCAGCAGTGCGCTCACCTGCGGCCCGAACGGCCCGGCGGTGGAGTTCGTGAACGACACCAGCCCGTCCCGCGACTCGACGTCGACCCGCAGGCCGGCGAGGAACCCCGGCATCGAGCCGCCGTGCCCGACCTGCCGGCGACCCTCGACGTTCCACACCTGCCAGCCGAGGCCGTGCGCCACGGTCCACGGCTGTCCGGGCGTGTCGCCGACGACGTGCGGCTCGATCATCTCGGCCAGGGTGTCGGCAGCCAGGACGTCACCGGTGTCCCCGGCGGCGAACGCCGCCCAGGCCGCCAGGTCACCCACCGTGGTCCACAGCTGCCCGGCCGGGGCCATCGCACCCGCATCGTGCTCCGGCTCGGGCAGGAGCACGTCGGCGAACGGGTGGACTGCCCAGCCGGGCGCCGCCTTGCCGGTGGGCCGGGTGGTCGTTCGCCTCATCCCGAGGGGCGCGAGGAGGTCACGTCGCACCACGTCGAACCAGCTCTCCCCATGCGCGCGGGCGAGCAGCTCCCCGAGCCCCGCGTAGCCGACGTTGGAGTAGTGGAAGCGCCGTCCCGCCCGGAACCGCTGAAGGACGGGCGACGCGACGAGCTCGTCCCACGACCCACCGGGTGTGCGCTCCCACCAGGGGCCGTTCGTCTCCGCCTGGACGCCGGCCGCGTGCGACAACAGCTGGGCGATGGTCGCGTCGCCGAGCCGCGACCCGGGAACGTGGACCTCGAAGCGGTCCGTCAGGTCGAGCCGTCCCGCGTCGCGCAGCCGCATCACGGCCACGGCGACGAACGTCTTGGTGATCGATCCCATCCGGTACTGCGTGTCGACATCGGCCGGCTCACCCGTGGCGCGACCGTCGAGGGTGCCGACGGCCCGGGCCCACGCGAGTCGGCCGTCACGGACGATGCCGGCGGCCACCGACGGCAGCCGTGAGTCGCGCTGGATCGCGGCGAGCCGCCGGTCGAGGTGCCGGCCGGTCGCAGGGTCGGGAGTGTCGCTGTCCACCCGGCCACCCTAGTGACGCCGGGGACGCCGGGGACCGAGCCCAGCGGCATACGGCAGCGGCGAAGACGACGCCCCACCCGGTGGCGTGGCGTGCGGCACCCCGGCAGGATGGGATCGCGTCTCCATGCGCGCGTCGCATCCGATATCTTGATATCAAGATTTCTCCCGATCTCTTTCTCAGAACCCTCGGAATGGAGCACAGGTGACGGACTCGAAGATCATCTACACGTACACCGACGAGGCCCCCGCGCTCGCCACGGCGTCGCTGCTGCCGATCGTCCAGGCCTTCGCGTCGAAGGCCGGAGTCGACGTGGAGACCCGCGACATCTCGCTCGCCGGCCGCATCCTCGCCGCGTTCGGCCTCGCCGACGACGCGCTCGCCGAGCTCGGCGCGCTCGCCAAGCGCCCCGAGGCCAACATCATCAAGCTGCCGAACGTCTCGGCCTCCATCCCCCAGCTCAAGGCCGCCGTCAAGGAGCTCCAGGACGAGGGCCACGCGGTCCCCGACTACCCGGACAACCCGACGACCGACGAGGAGAAGGCCGCCCGCGCCGCCTACGACAAGATCAAGGGCTCCGCGGTCAACCCGGTTCTGCGTGAAGGCAACTCCGACCGTCGCGCCCCCGCGTCCGTCAAGAACTACGCGCGCAGGCACCCGCACTCGATGGGCGCCTGGTCCCCCGACAGCAAGACGAACGTCGCGACGATGGACGCGGACGACTTCGCGCACAACGAGAAGTCCGTCATCCTGGCTCAGGACGACACGCTGCGCATCGAGCACGTCGCCGCCGACGGCACGACGACCGTCCTCAAGGAGGCGCTGCCGGTCCTCGCCGGGGAGGTCGTCGACGCGACCTTCATGAACGCCGCCGCGCTGCGGCAGTTCCTCGCCGCCCAGGTCCAGCGCGCCAAGGACGAGGGCGTCCTCTTCTCCGTCCACCTCAAGGCGACGATGATGAAGGTGTCCGACCCGATCATCTTCGGGCACGCCGTGCGCGCCTTCTTCCCCGACGTCTTCGAGACGTATGCCGCTCCGCTCGCTTCCGTCGGCGCCTCCCCGAACGACGGGCTGGGTGCCGTCCTCTCGTCGATCGAGGCTCTGCCCCAGGACCAGCGGGCCGAGATCGAGGCTGCGTTCGAGAAGGGCTTCGCCGAGGGCCCGGCGATCGCGATGGTCAACTCGGACAAGGGCATCAGCAACCTGCACGTGCCGAGCGACATCATCGTCGACGCGTCGATGCCCGCGATGATCCGCACCTCGGGCCACATGTGGAACGCCGCCGGCGAGGAGCAGGACACCCTCGCGGTGCTGCCGGACAGCTCGTACTCCGGCATCTACCAGGTCGTCCTCGACGACTGCCGCGCCCACGGCGCCTTCGACCCGGCCACGATGGGCTCGGTCGCGAACGTCGGCCTGATGGCCCAGGCTGCGGAGGAGTACGGCAGCCACGACAAGACCTTCGAGATCGCCGCGGACGGTGTCGTGCGCGTCGTCGACGGGTCGGGCACCGCACTGCTCGAGCACGAGGTGTCGGCGGGCGACATCTGGCGCGCCTGCCAGACCAAGGACATCCCCGTCCGGGACTGGGTCAAGCTCGCCGTGACGCGGGCCCGGGCAACCGGGAACCCGGCCGTCTTCTGGCTCGACGAGGCCCGCGCGCACGACGCGAACCTCATCGCGAAGGTCACCGAGTACCTCGGCGAGCACGACACCGACGGCCTCGACATCCAGATCCTCAAGCCGACCGAGGCGATCGCGTTCTCCCTCGAGCGGATTCGCCGCGGCGAGGACACGATCTCCGTGACCGGCAACGTGCTCCGTGACTACCTCACCGACCTGTTCCCGATCCTCGAGCTCGGCACCTCGGCCAAGATGCTCTCGGTGGTCCCGCTCATCAACGGTGGTGGCCTCTTCGAGACGGGCGCCGGCGGCTCGGCCCCCAAGCACGTCCAGCAGCTCGTCAAGGAGAACTACCTGCGCTGGGACAGCCTCGGCGAGTTCCTCGCGCTGGCCGTGTCGCTGGAGCACCTGGCCGGCGCGACCGGCAACGCCAAGGCCCAGATCCTCGCCGACACGCTCGACCGGGCGACCGGCAAGGTGCTCGACGAGAACCGTTCCCCCGCGCGCCGGGTCGGCCAGATCGACAACCGGGGCAGCCACTTCTGGCTCGCGGTGTATTGGGCCCAGGAGCTCGCGGCGCAGACCGAGGACGCCGAGCTGGCCGGGGCGTTCACCGACGTGGCGGCGCAGCTGACCGAGAACGCGGACGCGATCGACGCCGAGCTGATCGCCGTCCAGGGGCAGCCGGCCGACATCGGCGGCTACTACAAGCCCGACGCCGACAAGGTCGACGCGGTGATGCGCCCGTCGCAGACGTTCAACGGCATCATCGCCTCCCTCGCCTGACCCATCGAGAGAGCAGTTCGTCCCCTTCCCTGACAATCGAGAGAGCAGTTCGTCCCTCATACGCGAGGGACGAACTGCTCTTTCGATTGCGAACGGGGGGACGAACTGCTCTTTCGATGGGTGGCGCGAGGTCAGTCCGTCGGGGTGTCGAAGAAGCTCCCGAAGTTGGCCGCCAGGCTGAGGTCGCCCTTCGCCTTGATCTTGCCGGTCATGAACATCATGACCGGGTTGCCCCGCTTGGTCATCAGCTTGGTGAAGGGCTCCGGCCCCATCGTCAGGGTGAGCGTGGCGTCGCCCTCGTGGCCCGGGGCCGCGGTGCACACACCGTCCGCGATGCGGATGGTCCAGTCGTCGGAGCCGCCATCGGGCCGCTCCGTGATGCTCCAGTGAGCCGTCATCGCGACCGAGCCGGCGCGGTCGGGGCGGAACAGCCCGGGCATCGCGCGGAACACTGCGGAGATCACGTCGCTGCGGTTGTCGCTCGTGAGCAGGGCGTGCAGCTCCTGGTCGGACAGGGCGAGGAGGCAGGACACGAGGTCGGTGGCCGGGAGCTCGCGCAGCTGCTCCGGGGTCGCACTGCGAAGGTCGGTGGGGGTCATGGGCATGCTCTCCCTGAGAGTGAGGACGTGGTTACCTGAGGTAACTTACCGGCCGGTCACCGGTGCCGGAAACGGACCCCCTTCCGCCGTCACCGCCGGCCGTCACCGCCGGCCGTCACCACCGGTCCCGGACGTCCGTCAGGCGCTCTCGCCCTCGGTCGCCTCGAGGAACCAGCCGGCCACCACGCCGGGCGGCCGGCCCGCCTCGACGTAGTACTCGACGCCGAACATCGCCGCGAACACCTCGTCGGGCATCGCGAGCATCATCCCCGCATCGCTCGCCTGGCTGGCATGGCTCGCCAGCGCGGCCCGTTTGACCCCGAGCCATCGCGACACGTCGACCGCCCAGTGCAGCTCGGCCTCCGGAGTGCCGAGCGGGTTCCCGTCGTCCATCGGGCGGTCCGGGTCCCACTCGACGGCGCCGGGCAGGCCCGCCGAGGCGGCCGCCTGGAACTGCCGTCGGATCGCGTCCCGGTTCATCGTCACCTCGAGCACGCGCGGCGTCCCGGCGAGCTCTGCGGCCCGCCGCACGACGGCGTGGACCTTCACGTGGTCCGGGTGCCCGTAGCCACCGTGCCAGTCGTAGGCCGTGACGATGTCCGCCCGCTCCTCGCGCAGCACGGCGGCAACGCGCTCGGCGGCATCCTCGAGGTCCGCCCGCGCCAAGCTCGCCTCGTCGTCGTTCTGGTCCCAGCCGCTCATGCCGGAGTCGGCGTAGCCGAGCCACACGACCCGGTGGAGGCCGATCGCGGCGGCGGAGGCGGCCATCTCGACGCGCCTACGGTCCACCACGGTCTCCGCGTCGGCGAGGTCGGGCGGCACCTCGCCGTGGTCCCCGTTGGTGGCGACGACGAGGACGACCCGATGGCCCTCGTCGACGGCCCGGGCCATCGAACCCGCGGTCTGGGACGCCTCGTCGTCGGGGTGGGCGTGGACGAAGACCAGGGTTGCCATGGCCCCAGCCTCACCCGATCCCCCCGCACCGTCAAAGTCTGACGGCTGCCGGGCCGCAGCGCGACCGGCGCGGACCCGGGAAGCCGGCTCAGCGGCATACGGACCACGCCGTATGCCGCTGAGCCCGGTCGCGCTCGGAGGTCAGGCCTTCTTCGTGGTGGCCTTCTTGGTCGCCCGCTTCGCGGGCGCCTTCTTGGCGGCCTTCTTCGCGGTCTTCTTCGTCGCGCGCTTGCGGGTCGTCGGACCCTTGGCGCGCTTCTCGGCGAGCAGCTCGAAGCCGCGCTCAGGGGTGATGGTCGCCGGGTCGTCGTCCTTGCGGAGGGTCGCGTTGGTCTCACCGTCGGTGACGTAGGCGCCGAACCGCCCGTCCTTGACGACGACGGGCTTGCCGCTCACCGGGTCCTCGCCGAGCTCCTTGAGCGGGGCGGTCGCCGCGCCGCGCCCGCGCTGCTTGGGCTGCGCGTAGATGGCCAGGGCCTGGTCGAGCGTGATGTCGAAGAGCTGCTGCTCGGACTCGAGCGACCGCGAGTCGGTGCCCTTCTTGAGGTAGGGACCGTAGCGGCCGTTCTGCGCGGTGATCTCGACGCCGTCCGCATCGGTGCCGACGACCCGCGGCAGGCTGAGCAGCTGGAGCGCGGTCTCGAGGTCGATCGTCGCGAGGTCCATGTCCTTGAAGAGCGACGCGGTCCGCGGCTTGGCCTTGGCGACCTTCTTCGGCTTGCCGCTCGCCGTCAGCTCCGGCTCGGGCTCGGGGAGCACCTCGGTGACGTAGGGGCCGTAGCGTCCGGCCCTGGCGATGATCTCCCGGCCGGTCTCCGGGTCGCGGCCGAGCACCTTGCCGTCGTCCGCGGCGGCCTCGAGCAGCTCGCGCGCCCTGGCCGGGGTCATCTCGTCCGGGGGGATGTCGTCGTTGATGGTCGCCCGCCGCGGGGTGGTCGGGACATCGGCGGCGTCGGTTCCGGCGGCCAGCTCACCGGTCTCGAGGTCGACGCCATGTGGGGCGGTCTCCTCGACGTAGGGGCCGTAGCGGCCGACCCGCACGACCATCCCGTCACCGAGCGGGATCGTGCTGATCTCGCGGGCGTCGATCTCGCCGAGGTCGTCGACGAGCTCCTTGAGGCCCTCGGCGGTCGAGGCCTCGTCGCCGAAGTAGAAGCGCTTGAGCCAGTCGACCCGGGCCAGCTCTCCGCCGGCGATCCGGTCGAGGTCCTCCTCCATGGAGGCGGTGAACTCGTAGTCGACGAGCTCGCTGAAGTGCTCCTCGAGCAGGCGGGTCACGGCGAAGGCGAGCCAGGTCGGGACGAGGGCCTGACCCTTGCTGTAGACGTAGCCGCGGTCCTGGATCGTGCCGATCGTCGAGGCGTAGGTGGAGGGACGGCCGATGCCCTTCTCCTCCATCGCCTTGACCAGAGTGGCCTCGGTGTAGCGCGCGGGCGGGGCGGTCTCGTGCCCGTCGGCCTCGGCGCGGACGACCTGGAGGGCGACCCCGCTCGACAGCCTGGGCAGCCGGCGCTCCTCGGCGGCGGCGTCGGCGCGGGCCAGGGCCTCGTCGTCGCGCCCCTCCTCGTAGGCCGCGAGGAACCCCTTGAAGGTGATCACCGTGCCGCTCGCGCTGAACTCGACCTGCCGGGCCGACTCGACGGCCGTGTCGACGGAGAGCTTGACCGTGGCGGTCGAGCCGCGGGCGTCGGCCATCTGCGAGGCGACGGTGCGCTTCCAGATCAGCTCGTAGAGGGCGTAGTCCTCCCCGCGGAGCTGCCCGGCGACCATCGCGGGGGTGCGGAAGCGGTCCCCGGCCGGCCGGATCGCCTCGTGCGCCTCCTGCGCGTTCTTGACCTTCTTCTCGTAGCGGCGGGGCGCGTCGGGGACGTACTCGGCGCCGTAGAGGTCCCGAGCCTGGCTGCGGGCCGCGGTGAGCGCCGCGTCGGACAGCGTCGTCGAGTCGGTCCGCATGTAGGTGATGAAGCCGCCCTCGTAGAGGCGCTGCGCGACGCGCATCGAGTTCTTCGAGCTCATCCGCAGCTTGCGGGACGCCTCCTGCTGGAGCGTCGAGGTCGTGAACGGTGCGGAGGGGCGACGCGTGTAGGGCTTCTCCTGGACGTCGGTGACGCGGGTGGCGCCCTGGCCGACGGAGAGGCAGGCCTCGGCGATCCGCCGGGCGAGCGCCTCGTCGACGTGGACGACGTTGCGGCCCGTCAGGCGCCCGTCGTCGGCGAAGTCGCGGCCGGTCGCCACCCGCGCCCCGTCCACCCCGGAGAGCCGGGCGGTGAACTGCTGCGTCGCGCCGTCCGGGGTGAAGTCGCCCTCGACGTCCCAGTAGGACGCCCGGACGAAGGCCATCCGCTCGCGCTCGCGCTCGACGACCATCCGGGTCGCGACGGACTGGACCCGGCCCGCCGAGAGCCCCTGACGCACCTTGCGCCAGAGCACCGGGCTGACCTCGTAGCCGTAGAGCCGGTCGAGGATGCGCCGGGTCTCCTGCGCGTCGACGAGGTCCTGGTCGATCTCGCGGGTGTCGTTGACGGCGCGCTGGATCGCCTCTCGGGTGATCTCGTGGAAGACCATGCGCTTGACGGGGACGCGCGGCTTGAGCGCCTCGAGGAGGTGCCAGGCGATGGCCTCTCCCTCGCGGTCCTCATCCGTTGCGAGGTAGAGCTCGCTCGCGTCCTTGAGCTTGCGCTTGAGCTCGGCGACCTTCTTGCGCTTGTCCGCGTCGACGACGTAGTACGGCTCGAAGCCGTGGTCGACGTCGACGGCGAACTTGCCGAAGGGGCCCTTCTTCATCTCGGCCGGGAGCTCGGAGGGGTTGGGCAGGTCCCTGATGTGCCCGATCGACGCCTCGACCTCGTAGTCCCCACCGAGATAGGAGGCGATCGACTTCACCTTGCCCGGGGACTCGACGATGACGAGCTTGCGGCCCTTTCCTGCGGCCATGCTTCACCTGTGTCTTCCTGCAGATCCAACGGCAGCGGATTCGTCGCTGCGTGGTCGTGGACGCGCCCCGACCGTAACAGCCCCTGTCAAAGCAGGGCACAGCGTGGTCGGCACTGGAACAACGGGGTGCATCCCGGCGTTGGACGTGATAGTTTACTAGTCAACTACTTCGGAGGAGCCACCATGACTGCCCCCCTCATCTACCTCAGCCACGGCGCTCCGCCGCTCGCCGACGACGCCCGCTGGACCCGCGAGCTCGCGGACTGGTCCGGGCAGATCGAGAAGCCGAAGAACGTCCTCATGGTCTCCGCCCACTGGGAGGACGCCCCGACGACCCTCGGCTCCACGACCGGCGCGCCGCTCGTCTACGACTTCTGGGGCTTCCCGCAGAAGTACTACGAGGTCACCTACGACGCGCCCGCCGCGCCCGACCTCGCGGACGACGTCACCCGGCTGCTCACCGCACCGGGACAGGCCAGCTCGACGCCGGTCCACCGCGACGAGTCCCGCGGGCTCGACCACGGCGCCTACGTCCCCCTCAAGGAGATGTTCCCCGAGGCGGACGTCCCGGTGCTGCAGATGTCGATGTCGACGCTCGACCCCCGCGGCCTCTTCGAGATCGGCCGCAAGCTCGCGCCGCTCCGTGACCAGGGCACGCTCATCGTCGGGTCCGGCTTCACGACGCACAACCTGCGCTGGTTCAACCCCCGCGCCGGCGCCGACGCGGCTCCCCCGATGGCGAGCGCGGAGTTCGACCACTGGGCTCAGGAGACGATGCAGGCCAAGGACATCGACAGCATCCTCGACTTCCTCGCCAAGGCCCCGGCGGCTCGCGAGGCCCACCCCCGCACCGAGCACTTCGCGCCGCTCTTCGTGACGCTCGGCGCCGCCTACGAGTCGGGCAGCCTCGACAACCAGAGCGTCATCGAGGGCTTCTGGTTCGGCCTCTCGAAGCGGTCCTGGCAGTTCAACTGAGACCGGGAACCCCGACCCGCAGCCCCTCGTTGACGGAGTGTGGGTGCCCCACGCACGCGGCCGCAGCGCGGAACCTCCCCTGACTCCAGCGCTGCGGCCGCCCCCGTGCCCAACCGGCGACCGAGGTCGGCCGACGGGAACCGGGGAAAGCCCTGGTCCGTCCCAGACGGGCGCCACGTAGAGTGGCTAACGCCCGTCCAGCCGTATGCCGCTGAGCGGGCTCATGGGACACCGGCCTCGTCTCTCCGTGGCCTGGACATAGGGGAAGGACCCGTTCGACGATGAGTGACCAGCCCGCTGCCCAGCAGGCCCCCGCCGCAGCCCACGCGGCCCCCGCGCCGCTCGAGCCCCCGGTGTCGGAGACCCACCTGACCCTGACCCCGCCGCCCGCGGTGACCGCCGTCGCCGAGACGTCGGCACCGAGGATGGCCCCCGCCGTTCCCGAGGCCGCACTGCCCGGGCTCGAGGCCAAGGTCGACACCTACCTCGACTCGCTGCTCAAGGCCGCCACGAAGTCGCCCGAGTGGGAGGCCCGCGCGGCGGACGTGCGCACCATGGGCACCGACGAGATCCGGTTCGCGGCGGAGTCGTCCAACCGGATGCTCCAGATGCCGGTCAAGGCGCTCAACGAAGGCTCGCTGTCGCAGGGCTCGAAGGTCGGCCAGACCCTCCTCGACCTGCGGCGCACCGTCGAGGACCTCGACCCGTCGCAGGCCACCGGGACGAAGAAGCTCCTCGGGATGATCCCGTTCGGCGACCGGATCACCGACTACTTCCGCAAGTACCAGTCCGCCCAGTCGCACCTCAACGGCATCCTCCACTCGCTCCAGTCGGGGCAGGACGAGCTGCAGAAGGACAACGTCGCCCTCAACCTCGAGAAGAAGTCGCTCTGGGACTCGATGGGCCGGCTCAACCAGTACGTCTACGTCGCCGAGCGACTCGACTCCCGGCTCGCCGCCCAGGTCGCCACCCTCGAGACGACCGACCCGGAGAAGGCCAAGGCGCTGCGCGAGGACGTCCTGTTCTATGTGCGCCAGAAGCACCAGGACCTGCTGACCCAGCTCGCGGTGTCGATCCAGAACTACCTCGCGATCGACATCATCATCAAGAACAACATCGAGCTCATCAAGGGCGTCGACCGGGCGACGACGACGACCGTGTCGGCGCTGCGCACCGCCGTCATCGTCGCCCAGGCGCTGAACAACCAGCAGCTCGTCCTCGACCAGATCACCGCGCTCAACGCGACCACCTCCGGGCTGATCGAGCGGACCTCCGAGCTGCTCAAGACCAACTCGGCCCGGATCCAGGAGCAGTCCGCGAGCTCCACGCTGAGCATCGAGTCGCTGCAGAAGGCGTTCGCCAACATCTACGACACGATGGACAGCATCGACCAGTTCAAGGTGCGAGCCCTGGACAACATGGCCGCGACGATCGGCTCCCTCGAGACCGAGGTGGCCAAGTCGCGCAGCTACCTCGAGCGCGTCTCGGCCCAGGACGCGCGCCGCGCAGCGGGGGCCGCTCCGGGGGCCCTCGACCTCGGCCCCGGCATCTGAACGGCCCGCGCACGCGATGGTCCGGGCTCTTGACGGGGCGGGCAGGATGAGCGGGACGAGGCCGCCGACGAAGGGGACGTGAGACGTGGGGATCCGATCGTGGTTCGGGTTCGACCGGCCCGAGGCATCGGACTCGCCCACCGCTGGACCGGCCGGACCGCCGACGACCGAGCAGCTGCTCGCTGCCCTCGACGCCGTCGAGATCCAGGCGAGGGAGGGGCGGGTCCCCGGCGTCGTCCTCTCCCGGCTGCTGCGGGTGACTCGCGTCGTCCGCGAGTCGATCCCCCGGCTCGAGCGGCTCGGCATCGGCAGCGCCCAGGGCTACAGCGTCATGGCCACGGCGACCGACTACCTGCCCGTCGCCATCGGGAACTACCTGCGCCTGCCCCGGGACTGGGCCGACACGCGGCCCATCGCGGCGGGCAAGAGCTCGGTCATGCTGCTCGTCGACCAGCTCGACCTGCTCGGCGCGACGATGGACCAGGTGGCCGATGCCATCAACCGCTCGGACGCCGAGGCGGTCATCGTCCACGGCGCCTTCCTCGAGGAGAAGTTCGGCCACGCCGCAGCCGGTGGTTCGCTCGGCCTCACCCCCATCGAGAGAGCAGTTCCTCCCGAGACCGCACCTCGTCCCCCGGGGGCGGGAGGGGGACGAAGTGCTCTTTCGATCGACGGTGCGGAGCACCCGACGCTGGAACCACCCGAGTGACGGCCCCGACCGACCCGGCGCCGACCGACCGACCCGCAGGGGGCCCACACCATGACCACTGCTGAGACAGCGCTGGCCGACAGTCTCGACGCGCTCGTCGACGTCGCCCGGCTCGCAGGCATCGACGCCGGCGCCGCGCGCGACGAGGGCCTGCGCGTGGCGGCCGCCCTCGCAGAGTCGGTTCCCGGGGCCGCGCGGGAGTGGGCGGCCGTGGCCCTGCCCGCTGTCACCGACACCGCCGCGATCAACGAGGCCTTCTTCGAGGCAGCCTCGAGGGGGCGCCGGTGGCGGCAGCACCCGACCGACCTCCTCGTGGCGCTCGCCGGCGCCCGCCACCCCCTGGCCGGCGAGTACGCCGAGGCCCTGACCGAGATCGCCTCCGACGCCGTCATGCTCGGCACCGCGCCGATCTGGGTCATCGCCAACGCGACGGCCGCGAGCGCCACCTACCTCGCCGCCGCCACCAGCGCGTCCACCATTGCGTCCGCAGGCCCGTCCGCAGGCCCGTCCGCACGCCCGTCCGCACGCCCCGGAGGCCCCGGACTCCCGCCGCTGCCGCCAGGGGTCGGGACCGATGCGGTGCTGCGCCAGTGGGGGTACCAGCCGGTGCCCCGCCCCGTCGGGAGCGAGCCGCCGAGCGGGTCCGAGCCCAGCGGCATACGGCCCGGGCCCGACCCCGCCGGCGCGCCGGCCGACTCCGCCGCACCCGCTGCGGAAGCCGAGGCGGCGGAGCCCGCCGAGCCGGAGAAGTCGGTCGAGGAGCTGCTTGCCGAGCTCGACGCGATGATCGGTCTCGGGCGTGTCAAGAAGGAGATCCACCGGCAGGTCGCCCTGCTCAAGGTGGAGCGGATGCGCGTCGACGCCGGGCTCAAGGCCGCCCGGATGAGCCGGCACCTCGTCTTCGTCGGCAACCCGGGCACCGGCAAGACGACCGTGGCCCGGCTCGTCGGCGCCATCTACCGCGCGCTCGGCCTCCTTCCCCAGGGGCAGCTCGTCGAGGTCGACCGTTCGGAGCTCGTCGCCGGCTACGTCGGGCAGACGGCGATGAAGACCGCTGAGGTGTGCGCGAAGGCGGTCGGCGGCGTCCTCTTCATCGACGAGGCCTACGCCCTGACCGGCGACCAGTTCGCGCAGGAGGCGGTGAACACCCTCGTCAAGGAGATGGAGGACCACCGCGAGGACCTCGTCGTCATCGTCGCCGGCTACCCCGAGCCGATGGTGCGCTTCATCGCACAGAACCCCGGCCTGGCGAGCCGTTTCACGACGACGATCGAGTTCGACGACTACACCGACGACGAGCTGCTCGCGATCCTCGACTCCATCGCCGACCGGTCGGAGTACGAGCTGACCGACGCGGCCCGACGGCGGGTCCGACACACCTTGGAGGCGACGGCGCGGACCCCCGCCTTCGGCAACGGACGTTTCGTCCGGAACCTCTTCGAGCACGCCGTCGGCCGCCACGCCTGGCGGCTGCAGGACGCCGTGGAACCGACGCGCGACGACCTGCGTCTCCTCACCGAGGACGACGTCGTCGAGCAGCTCGACGAGCCGCCGGCGACTCCGCCGACGGCGGCCCCCGAAGCTGCTGGGGACGCCGTTCAGGTCCCGGTCAGGGACGACCCCGATGGCCGGCCGGGCAGCCCTCCGGCAGGCTCGGAGGAGGACCTGCCGATGGAGGAGCCCAGATGACGATCGTGCAGACGCCGCCGGCGACCATCCGGGGGTCCGGCGCCACGCTGCAGACAGCGGTCAAGGGGCTGCTCCGCGGGACGCCCGGCCGGATGCGCCTCATGGGAGTCGTCGGCGTCCTCGCCGCGCTCCTGCTCGGCGGGGCCGCGACCAACGCCGTCCTCGCGTCCGAGGCGGCGGCGGAGCGGGCCGCCAACAACACCCAGCAGGTCGTCCGGATGCAGTCGATCCACGTCGACCTGCTCCGCGCCGACGCCCTGGCGACGAACGCCTTCCTCGTCGGGGGCCTCGAGACCGCCGAGAGCCGAGCGCAGTACGACGCGGCGATGGCCAGCGTCATCCGGACCGTCGCCGCGGGAGCGGCCGCGCAGCCCGCGGACGCCACGGCCCTCGGTGCCCTCGCCGAGCACGTCCAGACCTATGCGGCGCTCGTCGAGCAGGCCCGCTCCAACAACCGGCTCGGGCTGCCGGTCGGCGCCCGCTACCTCACCGAGGCCAGCGCGTCCCTGCGCACGTCCGCCATCCCCGTCGTCGTCCAGCTCGTCCAGGCGAACGAGGGCCGCGCCCAGAGCGAGTTCGAGCGCACCAACTCGAGCCTCCAGCTCTACCTCGGCGTCGGTGCCCTCGTCGTCCTCGTCCTCGTCGCCGTGTGGCTGGCCCGTCGGACCCACCGCTACGTCAACCCGTCCTTCGCCCTCGGCGTCGTCCTCCTCGTCGTCGGGCTCTTCGTCGCGTCCTCGGCGATCGGCGGCATCGGCACGGCGGCCTCCCAGGTGGCCTCCGGCGACTACCGACGGGCGGTCGACCTCGCCGAGATCCGGACTGCCGCCAACGACGCCCGGGCCAACGAGAGCCTCACCCTCATCCAGCGGGGCGGCGGGGACCGCTACGAGCAGGCCTGGCTCGCCAACGACACGACGATCCGGGCCGCCCTCAACCGGGTCGACGGCTCCCCGGGCCTCGCGTCGGCCTGGCAGAAGTACGCGCTCGCCCACGCCGAGATCCGGGGGGTGGACAACGACGGACGGTGGGAGCAGGCGGTCGAGCTGGCCACCAGCACGGGTGCCGCCGGAACCACGGCCCCCTTCAGGGCGTTCGACCAGCAGGTGACGGAGCAGCGCGACGCCGCCAGCCGGTCGGCGATCGAGCAGCTCGGCTCGCTCGGTGGCGGCAGCACCGTCTGGGCCGTTCTCGTCGGGCTCGTGTCCCTCATCGCCTCGTGGCTCATCGTCCGAGGCGTCGGCCAGCGGATCAAGGAGTACCGATGACACCCCGGCCCCCTCGCCGCACGAGCTCCCGCCGCGGACTCGTGACGGGCCTGGTCGTGGCGACCGCCTTGGCGCTGTCCGGCTGCACCGGCGTCACCTACGAGGACACGGCCCTCCCCGCCCCGGCGACGACGTCCACGCCTCCTGCGCCGACCGGGACCCCGGTGGCCTGCACCAACGCCACCCAGTCCTACGACCCGTTGCCCTCGCTCCCCGCCTCCAGCAGCATCACCGACGGCTCGGTCCGAGCCATCCTCGAGCGGGGCCACCTCACCGTCGGGGTGTCGGCCGACACGTACCTCTTCGGCGCCAGGGACCCGTTCACGAACCGCATCGAGGGCTTCGACATCGACATCGCGAGGGCCGTCGCCCAGAGCCTGCTCGGCAGTGCGTCGAAGGTCCGGTTCCGGGTCATCACGGCGGCCGACCGGATCGAGGTCCTCGAGAAGCGGGAGGTCGACATGGTCGCCCGCAACATGACGATGACCTGCGCCCGGTGGGAGCAGATCGCCTTCTCGAGCGAGTACTACCACTCCGGCCAGAAGCTGCTCGTCGCCAAGGACCCGAGCGGCGCGGTGCCGGACACGACGATCGAGGACCTCAAGGGCAAGCGCGTCTGCGCTCCCCGTGGGACGTCGACACTCGAGAAGCTGCGCTCCGTCACGGGCGTGGAAGCCGTGCCCGCCGCCGACCACACCGGTTGCCTCGTCCTCTTCCAGCAGGGCCGGGCCGACGCGATCACCGGAGACGACACGGTCCTTGCCGGCCTCGCCGCGCAGGACCCGTACACCGTGGTCTCGTCGGCGCCGGCCATCACCGACGAGCCCTACGGCCTCGGCTTCAACCAGGCCGACGTCTACCTCGTGCGCTACGTCAACCGGGTGCTCGCCGACCTCAAGGCGGACGGCCGGTGGAAGGCGACCTACAACCGGTGGCTGGCCGACACGTTGGGCCCGGCACCCGCTCCCCCGGTCGGGGTCCACGGAAGAGCCCGCCCATGACGCTGTCCGGGGCCGTCCCGCCACCGCCCTCGTCACGGCCACCCGAGTGGCCACCACCGTCAGCCGGCCCCGCGGGGACGCGTTCCGGTGGCAGCGCTGCCCCGGCGGCTCCCGGGGGCCTCGGCGTGCCCGTCCCCGCAGCGGAGGCCCAGACCTACCTCACCGCGCTGCGTCAGTGGGTCGCCCAGCGTCGCGCGGACCTCAGCGAGGTCGACTCCGCGATCCTCCGGCTCTCACCGGCCGAGCAGACGGCGATCACCACCGACCTCACCGTCGCGCTGACCTTCTGGAAGGCGATCAACGACCGGCTCACCCTCCTCGAGACCACGTTCGACGGCGGCCGAGTCGGCGCGAAGGAGGCCGAGCGACTCTCGACGCTCATCCACGGGCGGCTCGACTCCAACACGACCGAGCACCTGTCGCTGCCGGCCAGCGGATCGCTCGCGGTGAGCCTCCCCGAGGCCTGTCGCCTGCTCGACTCCCTCACCCGGACCCTCCAGGCGCGCGCGTCGCTCGCGCCCGGTGCCGCGGAGGCGACCCAGCGGATCACCGTCCTGCGGGCCGGGGCCGAGCGGGTCCGCGACCAGGTGCCCCTCGTGCCCGCCGGTCCCGATCGGGACGACGCCGCGGAGCGGTTGGCGCGGCTCGACCGCCGGGTCGGCGACCTCGTCGAGCGGGCCCGGCGTGGGGCCGACGTCGGCGGCCTCATCGGTCCGCTCGAGATCGACCTCGCGGTGCTCGAGCGAGACCTCATCGTCGCCGCCGCCGAACGAGCCAACGCTGCGCAGGACCGCGCCGACACGAGGCAGCAGGTCGAGGAGCTGGACGCGCGGGCCGAGGCGATCCGGTCCCTCGAGCGCCGCTGCATCGCCGCGGTGACACCGGCTCCGCACCTCGCCATCCCCAACGTCCGCGCCCTGGGCCCGGTGCCCGGTGAGGCCGCCGGGCTCGCCGGCTACCGCCAACGCCTCGACCGGGTCGCCCGCGCGCTCGACCTCGCCCACGAGACGTATGCCGCCGCGCTCGCCGAGCGCGACGAGATCATCGGCCTCGCCGGGGCGGTCGGGGCGATGCTCGAGGCGCGACTGGCGGCCCACCCGCCC
>Ga0209347_1002649_pt1 | contig 22937 bp, 17 predicted proteins | sample AutmiccommuBRH23_FD_187382 | JGI IMG/M metagenome (GOLD analysis project Ga0209347, IMG submission 187382) | Deep subsurface microbial communities from Mt. Terri, Switzerland - Autotrophic microbial communities BRH/23 (SPAdes) (version 2) | ecosystem: Environmental > Aquatic > Deep subsurface >...
TCCTTGTCGGCCTGGTTGTCGCGGCGCGCTCTGAGCTCCAAGCGCTGGCGCTCGATGATGTCTTTGATCTCGGGATCGGAGGCGCGCGCAAGCAACGGCTCTGGCAGCTCGAGCGCCGCGGTCGCTCGGATCTGTGCCTCCAGGCGCGACTGCATGGCGAGCAGCCGGTAGTAGCGCAGCACCAGTCGGCGCAGTTTCGCCTTGGCCTGCGTGTCGTCGAGCTCGACCAGCACATTGCCCTCGTCGACGATCTCGCCCTCGCGCACCATCATCTTGCGAACGATGCCGCCCTCCAGGTGCTGCACCTCCTTGTTCTGTCCCGTGGCGACGAACGAGCCGGACGCCAGCACCGCGCCGTCAAGCGGCGCGATGGCCGCCCAAATGGCCAGGCACAGCATCCAGATGACGAGCACGCCGAGCCCCATCACCGTCGGACGCCGGATCGTGCGCGGGACGTGCACCTGCCAGGCATCGAACCCCGACGGCGAGCTGGTCTTCAATCGCCTGTCATCGGCTGACGGCATGAGCCTCCGCCTCCGATTCCGTGCCGGGCTCGCTGCGAATGAGCCTGTGCAGCACCTTCTCCGGCGGCCCGAAGGCGACCGCACGGCCCGAGCGCAGGACGAGCAGCCGATCGACCGCCTTGAGCAGAGCCGGCCTTTGCGTGATGACGATCACCGTGACCTTCCTGGCCTTGGCGCGCCTCAGCGTATCGTTGAGCGCCTTCTCACCATCGGCGTCGAGATTGGAGTTGGGCTCGTCGAGTACGATCATGCGGGGATCGCCGAATAGCGCGCGCGCAAGCGCGATGCGCTGACGTTGCCCGCCCGAAAGCGGTGCGCCGGTTCCCTCCAGCACCGTCTCATAACCGTTGGGAAGGTTCGCGATCATGATATGCACGCCGGCGATGACGGCGGCTGCATGCACGTCGCTGTCGGGCAGATCGGATTGCATGCGGCAGATGTTCTCGCGGATGGTGCCGGGAAACAGCTCAACCTCCTGCGGCAGGTAACCGGTATAGGCGCCGAACTGCCTGCGGTCCCAATTGCGCAGGTCAGTGCCGTCGAGGCGGACGTTGCCCACCGTCGGATTGAGACATCCGACGAGAAGCCGCGCCAGCGTCGACTTGCCCGAGCCCGACGGACCGACGATGGCGAGCGACTGGCCGGGCTCGAGCTCGAAGCTGATACCGTTGAGGATCGGATCTTTGGAGCCCGGCGGAATGTAGAGAAGGCGTTCCGCCACGATGCGCCCCTCCGGACGCGGCAGCTTCAGCCGCACTTTCTCGCGCTGGAACTCTTCCACCTGAGCCACCACCTGCGCATAGGCCGCGCGAGTGCCGACGACGCTGCGCCATCCATCGATCATGCCTTCCAATGGCTGCAGCCCGCGGCTCGCTATGATCGAGGCCGCGATCATCATGCCGCCGGTGATCTGCCCTTGCAGCGCGAGATAGGCGCCGAAGCCCAGCACCGAGACCTGGGTCACCAGGCGCAGGAACTTCGACGTGCCGCTGATCCAGAAGTTGCGCCCCAGCGCGTTGCTTTGTGAGGTGAGCGCACGCGCATGCTCCACGCCCCAGTGCAGGATGCTCTCGTTCAGCATGCCCATGGCGTTGATGATCTGGGAGTTGCGCGCCAGAGCGTCCGCACGAGCATCCGCATTGGAGGCGAAGGCGCCGGCGCGCCCGAGCAGCTCCGAGGTCATGCGTTGATTGATCCAGGCGATGCCTGCGAGAATGATGCCGCACACGAACGCGATGACGCCGAGAGGCGGGCTAATCAGAAAGATCGCGGCGAGATAGACCGGCGCCATCGGTGCGTCGAACAGCACCAGCATGGTGGGGCCAGAGATGAAGTTGCGGACCTGATGCAGGTTGCGGATCGTCTGGGTCGAACTGCCGTCCGCCGACTTCGGGTTGCTGATCGCGCTCGCCAGCAGCGGTCCGCCAAGGATGCCTTCGAGCCGGTTGGCGAGCCCACCGAGCACCTGGCGGCGGGCGATGTCCAACAGCGACAGCACGCCGAGGAACGTCACCGCCAGGATCGAGAGCATTAGCAGCGTGTCGATGCTGTGGCTGGTGAGCACGCGATCGGAGAGCTGAAACAGGTAGATCGGGACCGTCAGCATCAGCAGGTTGACGAACAACGAGAAGGCCGCGACCGTCATGAAAGTACGCCGCGCCGTGCGTCGCCACTGCCCGGCGGGATTCCACTCCAGCTCGGTGGCATCGGACTCTTCAGGGTCGATCGCGTGCGCACTCACGATCGTCGCGTCGCCACCCACTTTCACGTCGGCTACTTGGGCTGCGACCGCGGGTTCGCCATTCGCCCACAGCTTGCGCGTCTCGTTGACGAGGTAGCCTACGCGCGCGGCACGTGCTGCAAGCCTATCCAGGATTCCGGAAAGCCAGCCGCGCGCACTTGCGATGACTCTCGATCGCGATTTCTCAGCGCGTACGGGAGGAGCCGAATCCACCATGCCATTATTCAGGTCAACAGATCAGAAGCGATGCGAGCCATCCCATCATGCGAATGATGGGTATCCATACCGTCACCACCGTCGGCCAAATGAAGGATATCGCCGAGTCCAAGCACACCCTGGTCGCCCTCATCGCCTGTGGACCCGCTGTCTGCGGTGTCGGAGGAGCCCAGCTGCAGAGAAATGCCAAAATCGGTGATAACTCCGTTCGATGCCAGCTCGTTGCCGGCCGCCTGACCGAGGACGGAACCGAAGCTGAGGCTGCCGCCTGAGCCGAGCACGCCGGCGAGATCGGAGGTGATCGTGTTGAGCGTGGTCGTCACCGGCGTCACCGCATCGCTGAGCGTGCCGGTAAGATTGGAGACGGCGTCGCTATCGAGGATGGAGACCACCGGCGACAGCACCGACGTCACGCCATCGAGTGTCTGCTCGAGTGTCTGGTCCAGCGTTCCAAGCAGGTTGTCGACGGTACCAAACGTCTGATCGAGCAGGGAATCGACGGTGTCGGGAAGCTGATCCAGGTGAATGCCGATATCGACGCCGTCGGGCGCGGTCGATTCGACAGGCGTTTCCGATGCGGCGGCCGTCATGGCCGCACCGGTATCATCGGCGCCGGCCCCTCCGGCGCCCGAGCCTCCAACGTGTCCGGCTCCGGCGTCCGCGGCAGCAGCGCTCGGGCCATGGCCGCTGTCCCCACCGGAAGGTGTGAACTCGTGCGTGCGCGACTGCTCATAGAGCGTCGTCGTCTCGACCGACACGGTCGAGGGCGCTGCGTTCTGAACCAGCAGCGCGCCGTCGGGGCGGCTCAGCGCGAGCTGCGCGGCATCGTCGTTCGCGTGCGTGTCGGACGAGCCTTCTGCGTCGGCCGAATGACGCCCCAGAGCCAGGGCATCAGAGTGGGCGAAGGCCTCGGAAAGAAAGAACGCCCAGGTGAGAAAGTTGATCAGGCCTCGACGCCGCTCGCCGTTGCCCTTGATGTTGCCGACTTCGTCCGGGCGCCGCTGTGCGGCAAACAAACGTTGCATAAACACGGGGACCCTCCCGATCGCTTCATGGGTGAGGCTCGGGGCCCGAGGGCCCCAGGGCACGATTGCTCCTTGCTCCTGGCGTCAGCCGGTGACGCTGTCCAGCACACCCAGATCCAGCCCACCGAGATCGAGGCCACCGAGACCGCCGGTGTCGAGCGGCACGTCGATTTGCAAATCGCTTCCGTCAGCGCCGCTGTTCACGTCGGCCGTTGCCAGCGCAGGCAGGACGGCGTCGGTATCGAGGTTCACCTCCGCCAGGCTATCGCTGTCGAGCACCGCGAGGGTCGCGTCGCTGTCGTCGCCGGGAGCAACGTCGACCAACCCATCGTTGCCGAGCAGCCCATCGGTTAGATCGCCGACACCGCCGAGAGAGCTGAGATCGCCGAGCGTATCGCCAACGTCACCCAGCGACAGGAGCCCACCGAGCGGATCACCGTCGTCGAGAGCGACGAGGCCGTCGAGTGTGTCACCCAGGTCGGGAAGGCTGGTGAGATCACCCAGGTTGCCCAGATCGCCCGGCACGACCGCATCGGCGTCCGCGATATCCTGAGCGTCGACATCGACGGTCGCGATGTTGCCGTCATCGTCGAGCGCCGTGGCGCCCGCGGTGATGAAGCCGTCATCGACATCGGCATCGGCCGTCAAGAGGCCGCCATCACCGCCGGCGACGGCATTGGCGTCGATGAAGCCATCGTCGACGTCGGCATCCAATGTCGCCAGACCGTCGTCGCCAAGCGCCGTTGCGTCGGCATCGATCAGGCCGTCGTTGACGTCGGCGTCGAGGGTTGCAAGGCCGTTGTCGTTGAGCGCGGTCAGATCCGCGTCAACGAGATCACCGACACTCGCACTGGCGGCAAGCGGATCATCGCCGTTGCCGACCTGAATGTCGACGCCGCCGAGCGTTCCGATATCGAGGATCGAGCCCCCATCGGGAGATGTTGATCCACCACCGCCGGTGTTGCCACCCGTGTCACCGCCGCCGCCGTCGTCACCGCCCGTTCCTGTGGTCGGGTCCGGATCGGGTGAGCCGGTATTGTCCTGGGATCCCGAGCCTGTGCCGACAAATGGATTCGTAAAGGTCGCACCGGGGTTGCCTGTAGCCATACTATCCTCCTTCCATGGTACTCCACCTCAGTGTTCAGCGCTGTCTCAAGCACGCGGTCATCCTCCGACAACACTGCCGAGTAGAGCCACGATAGCTCGCAGAAGCGCGACTAGTTCCCTAAGCACTGCAAGTGTCGTTGACCTGCGGTTGCATCGAAGTATCGATTTTGAAACGGCTTGAATTCATGCGCGCCAGCACCCGCACATCGCGGGCGACATTGCCGGCAACGCCTCGAAATGAGCACATGCACGCAAGTTCGCGCGAGTGCTCATTGAAATAACGTCGCCATTGCAGCGCTGTTACTTGTGCGCACACTCGCACGGCGGCATCGGAGGGAAGCCGGCTACATGGCGGCGTCGCGCAGGGGGCGTGGCGGGCTCACGTCGACATCGAGCGGCCTTTGCAGCCGCTCGGCCGCCAGCATCATCGCGCGCTCAGCGAGCGCGGTGATGGTCAGGAGCGGGCTGACGCCTACGGCAGTGGGAATTGCCGCGCCGTCGCACACATAAAGGCCCTCGTGGACGCCCTCCGGCCCCTTGCTCGGATCGAACACGCGTCCGTCATGGCCGACTACACCGTCCGCCGCAGTCTCGCCCATACCGCAGCCGCCGAGAGGATGCGCGATGATCCGGTTGCCGCCAAACGCGTTCATGGTGAAGGGGTTGGTGTTGAACTCACCCCCCATCCTCTCGATCAGCTCTTTGACTTTCTCTTCGGCACGCGTGCGCAGGGGCGCGTCGCTGTAGCCCGGCCAGTCGACGACGACGTGGTCGTTCTGCAGGCGCAGACGGCCGCTCGCATCATCGTGCGCCACGATGTAGTAGAGCTGCGACCGGCTCAGCCCGTCGCCATAGATGCCTTCGCGCAGCAGCCGGACGGCGCTGCCCAGCTTCAGCTCGAGCAGTTCCTTCAAGGGCGCGAGCGCCGCCATCATCGTGAGCATCGTGCCGTCGTGAAGCCAGATCGGGCCTTCCTCGTCGCCGAGGTCGATCAGCGCCATGCTGTGAGGGCCGACGGGCGCCATGCCCCGGGGCGATTGCGGCGGGAAACCCGTGGCGACCGCATTGACTGGCTCGTCGAGAGCGCCCGCAATTACGAGGTCGTCGCCGTTGGCCGAAAAGCTCTCGCCAAGCTTCTGCGACAACTTGAGTCCACGTTGCTGCGCGCGCAGCAGCAGCTCGTTCGTGCCCAGCGTGCCGGCTGCAAGGACAACGATCTTCGCCTCGATGCGCGCGCTCGCATTGCCTCTTGAGAGATCGTACACCTCGACCTGCCAACCGCTGTCGGTCTTGGAGACGGATTGTGCCCGGCTCTCGCAAAACACGCTGGCGCCGTGATCGACCGCATCGGCGATGTAGGTAATGCCGACCGTGTTCTTGGCGCCGACGTTGCAGCCCGACCAGCAGTCGCCGCAATAGCGGCAGGCGTACTGCATCACGCCCGCAACGTTCAGCCCCGGCTTGTGCGAGATCGTCATCGAGGGAAGCTGAACCGGGCGCCCCGCGATCTCGCCAACCTTGCGCATGCCGATGTATTTCGCGAAACGCTCCGGATCGGGCGCGGGACCGACGCCGAGCATCATCTCCGCGCGGTCCATCCCTTTTTTGAAAAGGCCGTCGCCGACGACAGGCTCGGGCCAGCCGGCTTTGCGCAACCTTTCGAGATCAGGGCGAAGCGTGACGCCGGCGTTGATGAGCGAGCCGCCACCCAGGCCCGATGCGCCGAAGACGGTGAGCCCCTTACCGACCGACAAATAGTAGAGCCCGGTCGGATCGCCGAACTTGGGCGCGCGCCCCGTCAACCGCGTCGCCTTGCGCCGGGCCTTGGACGTGGTCGGGAAATCGCCAGGGCGCCAATGCCGGCCCTGCTCGAGGATCGCCACCCGAAAGCCCATGCGCGCAAGGCGGGAGGCTGCGACACCGCCGCCATAGCCCGATCCGATGACGACGGCATCATAGGCCGGCATCGCCTCGCTGGCTGTCTTTGCTGAAAAGGCCATGAAACACTCGATTTCGTTCGAAAATATCCCCCGCCGATTACAACGAGTCGCTAACGCGAAGACAGAAACCGGCCGGAGCGAGCCAATTTGCCTAATAGTTCGTGTCGTGCATGCATGCCAACAGCATTACCCCCGCAAGGGTGGCGATACACGCAATCAGGGCCGGCACCCCTCGGCCCCTTCAACGGACGTCACGGGCATGAGCGAAGTGGAGCTGCCGATCTGCGTTGCAGCGCTTTACAAATTCCATCCCCTGGAGGACTGCGGCAGCGCGCAAGCCCCACTCGCAGCTTTGTGCTGTGCACAAGGCGTCAAGGGCACGCTGCTGCTCGCGCGCGAGGGCATCAACGGCACCATCGCCGGCTCCGATGAGGCGATCGCGCGGGCGTTGGATCACGTTCGCGGTCTCGTCGGCGAAGCCAATCTCGAGGTGAAATTCTCGCGCGCGGCGAAGCAGCCGTTCCACCGCATGAAGGTGCGGCTCAAGCGCGAGATCGTGACGATGGGCGAACCCGATATCGATCCCTTGGAGGATGTCGGCCACTACGTGGCTCCCGCAGAATGGAACGCGCTGATCCGCGAGCCGGGCACGATCCTCATCGATACGCGCAACGACTATGAGGTGGCCGTCGGCACCTTTGCCGGCGCGATCAATCCCAAGACCGCCACCTTCAGGGAATTCCCCGACTGGTTCCGGGCCGAGCGCGAGCGCCTGATGCAGGCAGGAACCCAGCCGAAGATCGCAATGTTCTGCACCGGCGGCATTCGCTGCGAGAAGGCGACGGCTTTCGTGAAGGCGCAAGACGTGGAGGACGTCTTCCATCTCCAGGGCGGCATCCTGAAATACCTGGAGGTGATCCCGGAAACGGAAAGCCTGTGGGAAGGCGAATGCTTCGTCTTCGACCAGCGCGTGACGGTCGGACACGGCCTCGCGGCTGGATCTTATGGCCTGTGCCACGCGTGCCGCCGGCCAGTGAGTGAGACCGATCGCCAGTCAGAGCTTTACGAAGAGGGCGTCAGCTGCCCGGCCTGTCACGGCGAGCGCAGCCCGGAGCAGCGCGCCGGATATCGCGAACGCCAGCGCCAGGAGGATCTCGCGGCAGAGCGCGGCGAGGCCCACGTCGGCGCGATGATCGTTACGCGCAAGCAGCGTGTGGACGACAAAGCGGATTAAGGCGGCTATCGCTGCGTCGCGCCGCGTCTAGGTCTCAGGCGCAATGCAGTTCGTTCCTACGTGGCTGCAGCATCACTCGATTTGCGCACCCGCTCGTAAGCGTCGACGAGATGCTTGCGCATTAGCTCGGCCGCGCCATCGGCATCGCCGTGGATCATCGCGTCGAGCACACGGGAATGCTCGTTCCAGATGCCGCTCGCCGGCGCCGAACTCAGCACCTTCCCCATGCCGCGACGCAGATGGTTCCAGTGCAATTGCATCGTGTCTGCGATCAGCGGATTGCCGGACAGATTGTAGATGAAGGAATGAAAGTCCATGTCGGCCTCCTGCATGGCCTTGCTGTCACCGGACTTGGCGACCTCGCGCCCCTTCTTCACCAGCGCGCGGCCTTCCTGGATGTCCTTCTTCGTCAGCTTGGGCGTTGCGAGCCTCACCGCCAGCGGCTCGACGACCGAGCGCAACTGATAGATCGCCTCCAGAAAATCCGGATCGACGGCGGTCACCATGAGCCCTCGCCGCCCGGCCTGCTCCAGGAAGCCTTGCGACTTCAGAACGGTCAGCGCGTGCGTCACCGGCTGGCGTGAAACGTTGAGCCGGGCGGCGATCTCCTCCTGCGTGAGCCGCTCGCCGGGTTTGAAGGTTCCATCGCACAGGGCATTGAGAATGACCTCGTAGGCCTGGTCTACGAGGGTTTTTGAGGGTTCGAGGCCCTGCAAAGGCGTGCTCCTTCCGCCGATTCGGGTGAGTCGACCCCGAATATGGTTGGCACTTGACATCTAGGCAAGCCGTGCCATTCTGCATTTTGAATTCTGAATTCAATAAGCAGAAAAGTCTGCATGGGAGGGTGAATTGGTCAATCAGCCTATCCGTGTGCTCCTCGCTAAAGTGGGGCTCGACGGTCACGATCGTGGTGTGCGCGTTGTCGCGCGCACCCTGCGCGATGCCGGCATGGACGTCATCTATTCGGGGTTGCATCGCACACCCGAGGAAGTCGTCGACGCGGCAATCCAGGAGGACGTGGACGTCCTCGGCGTCAGCTTGCTGTCGGGCGTCCAGATGACGGTGTTCCCGAAAATCTTCAAGCTTCTCGGCGACAAGGGTGCCGAAGACCTCATCGTCGTCGCCGGCGGCGTCATGCCGGACGAGGATGTCGTCGAGCTCAAGAAGATCGGCGTCCAGGAAGTCCTGCTCCAGGACACGCCTCCCCAGGCCATTGTCGACACGCTCACTCGCCTCGTCGCCGAGCGCGGCGCACGCTGACGGGAGCATTCGACATGGAATACTGGTCTTTTCCGCCAGCCTATTCGGCTGACTATTTTCCGGACGCCTCATCGCGCTACTGGTTCAAGGAGCGCGAGACGATGCCGCCGGCCGAGCGCGAGGCTGCGGTCCTCGAGCGCCTCAAGCTCGTGTGCCGCTACGCCTACGACAACGCACCGTTCTATCGGCGCCACTGGGATGAAGCGGGCTTCCATCCCGATCATCTCAAATCGCTCGAGGACTTCGAATCCAAGGTCCCGGTGATCACCAAGCAGGATCTACGCAAGTCGCAGGCGGCCGCACCGCCCTTCGGCGACTACCTGTGCGTTCCCGACAGCGAGGTCTATCACGTTCACGGCACCAGCGGCACGACGGGACGCCCCACGGCGTTCGCCATCGGCCGCAACGACTGGAACGCCATCGCCAACGCGCATGCGCGCATCATGTGGGGCATGGGCATGCGCCCGGGCGACATGATCTGCATCGCAGCCATTCTCTCTCTCTACATGGGCAGCTGGGGTGCGCTCTCCGGCGCCGAGCGGCTGGGGGCCAAGGCGTTCCCGTTCGGCGCCGGCGCATCGGGGATGACGCGGCGCTGTGCGCAGTGGCTCAACGCCATGAAGCCCGCAGGTTTCTACGGCACGCCCACTTACGCCATGCATTTGGCCCAAGAAGCGATCGAAGACGGACTGAACCCGCGCGATTTCGGGCTCAAGTTCATGTTCTTCTCCGGCGAGCCCGGCGCCTCCATTCCCGGCGTACGCGATCGCATCGAGGAGTACTTCGGGGCGAAGGTATTCGACTCCGGCTCCATGGCCGAGATGTCGCCATGGATGAACATCGCCGGCAGCGCCGAGACCGACGGCATGATGTGCTGGCAGGACGTCGTCTACACCGAGGTGTGCGACCCAAAGACCATGCAGCGCGTGCCTTATGGCCAGCGCGGCACGCCGGTCTACACCCATCTGGAACGCACCTCGCAGCCGATGATCCGCCTAGCATCGGGCGATCTGACGCTATGGGTCGACGAGCCCAATCCGTGCGGGCGCACCTATCCGCGACTGCCGCAGGGCATCTTCGGCCGCATCGACGACATGTTCACCATCCGCGGTGAGAACGTCTACCCGAGCGAGATCGACGCCGCGCTCAACGCCACGCCCGGCTACGGCGGCGAGCATCAGATCGTCATCACGCGCGAGTCCACCATGGACGAGCTGCTGTTGCGCGTCGAGATCGACGGGGCGACGCCGCCCGATCCCTTCCGCGACGACGTTTGCCGCCGCATCCAGACGCTTCTCGGGTTGCGCACCAAGGCCGAAATCGTGGCTCAGGGTTCGCTGCCGCGCACCGATTTCAAGGCGCGCCGCGTCATCGACGACCGTGCTGTCTTCCGCGGCATGTACGAGCAGATAAAGATGGAGACGGACGCATGAGCCGGTATGCACCCTCGAGTAGTCTGCTCGGGCGCGCAAAGGCCGGCGAGATTGCGGCCATCGCACGTCTGATCTCACGCGCCGAGCAAGGCGTGCCGGAAGCGCGCGAGACGCTGGCGGAAATCTACCAGCGCTCGGGATCGGCGCACGTGATCGGCATTACCGGCGTGCCCGGCAGCGGCAAGTCTACGCTGGTCGCCTCCCTCGCCGGGCGGCTTCGTGCACGCGGCATGAAGATAGGCATCGTCGCGGTCGACCCCTCGAGCCCCTACACCGGCGGCTCCATTCTGGGCGACCGTATCCGCATGTCGGACCTCGCCTCCGACCCCGGCGTCTATATCCGCAGCATGGCCACCCGCGGGGCCGTCGGCGGCCTTGCCCGCGCGACACTCGATGCCGTCGACATCCTCGACGTCGGCGGCTTCGACACCATCATCGTGGAGACGGTCGGCGTCGGCCAGGACGAGGTGGAGATCGCCAAGGCCTCCCACACAACGGTCGTCGTCTCCGCACCGGGGCTCGGCGACGACGTACAGGCAATCAAGGCGGGCATGCTGGAGATCGCCGACATCCACGTGGTCTCCAAGTGCGACCGCAGCGATGCCACGCGCACGATCGCCGACCTCAAGCACATGCTGACGCTCGGGATCAAACCGGGCGAGAAGCCCGACTGGAATGCTCCGGTCGTCGGCATCAGCTCGTATGCGGGCGAAGGCTTCGAGGATCTCATCGACGCGCTCACCCGTCACCGCACCGTTGCCTTCGACACCGAGACCGGCCGCAGGCGCCGTCTCGCGATCGCCAGCTATCGTCTCCTCAAGACTGCCGAGAACCTTCTGCTCGAGCGTTTTGTCGAGAGCTCCAGTCCCCACCGTCTCGCGCTCGCCCAACGCCTCAGCGACCGTCAGGACGATCCCTACTCACTGGCGAACGAGCTCGTAGCAGCCTCGCTTGGATAAGGAACATCAACGATGAACGAGATCTTCAATCATTCTTCCTTCTCCCAGGACGTCATCGACAAGGTCCGCGCCGAAGAGAAGGATTGGGAGGCCAACGAGGTCGCCCAGTTCCTGCGCAAGCAGGCCGAGCGCAAGGAGCAGTTCTTCACGCTCGGTGACTTCCCTGTCAAGCGCACCTACACCGCCGCCGACCTCGCCGAGACGCCGCTGGAGGACATCGGGCTACCCGGCCGCTATCCCTTCACGCGCGGCCCCTATCCGACCATGTACCGCTCGCGCAACTGGACCATGCGCCAGATCGCAGGCTTCGGCACCGGCGAGGACACCAACAAGCGCTTCAAGTATCTGATCGCGCAGGGCCAGACCGGCATCTCCACCGACTTCGATATGCCGACACTGATGGGCTATGACTCCGACCATCCCATGAGCGAAGGCGAGGTCGGGCGCGAGGGCGTTGCGATCGACACGCTCGCGGACATGGAGGCGCTGTTCGACGGCATCGACCTGGAGAAGATCTCCGTCTCCATGACGATCAATCCCTCCGCCTGGATCTTGCTCGCGATGTACATCGCACTGGCGGAAAAGCGCGGCTACGACCTCAACAAGCTTTCCGGAACCATCCAGGCCGACATCCTCAAGGAGTACATGGCCCAGAAGGAGTACATCTTCCCGGTCGAGCCTTCGGTGCGCATCGTTCGCGACTGCATCACCTACTGCGCGCGCAACATGAAGCGCTACAACCCCATCAACATCTCCGGCTATCACATCTCGGAGGCCGGCTCCTCGCCGCTGCATGAGGCCGCGTTCACGCTCGCCAACCTCATCGTCTACGTCGAGGAGGTGCTGAAGACCGGCATGGAGGTGGACGAGTTCGCTCCGCGCCTGGCGTTCTTCTTCGTCTGCCAAGCCGACTTCTTCGAAGAGGTCGCAAAGTTCCGGGCGCTGCGTCGCTGCTACGCCAAGATCATGAAGGAGCGTTTTGGCGCCAAGAACCCGGAATCGATGCGCCTGCGCTTCCACTGCCAGACGGCAGCGGCCTCCCTCACCAAGCCGCAGTACATGGTCAACGTCGTTCGCACCTCCATGCAGGCGCTCGCGGCCGTGCTCGGCGGTTGCCAGTCGCTGCACACCAACGGCTACGACGAGGCCTTCGCGATCCCGACCGAGGATGCCATGCGCATGGCGCTGCGGACCCAACAGGTCATAGCCGAGGAGACCAACGTCACGCAGGTCATCGACCCGCTCGGCGGCTCCTATTTCGTGGAGACGCTCACCACCGACTACGAGAAGCGCATCTTCGAGATCCTCGCCGACGTCGAGAGCAACGGTGGTACGCTGAAGCTGATCCGCGACGGCTGGTTCCAGAAGCACATCGCCGACTTCGCCTACGAGACGGCCCTGCGCAAACAGTCGGGCGACAAGCCGGTGATCGGCGTCAATCGGTTCGTGGATGGCCAGCCCGATCCCGAGATCGAGACCCACCCCTACGACCAGAGCACTGCCGAGCGCCAGGTCTCACGCACTCAGCGCGTGCGGCGTGAGCGCGATGCCGACAAGCACGAGGCTCTGATCAAGAAGCTCGTCGCGGTGGCGATGGATCCGACTCAGAACATCATGCCGGTGACCATCGAGCTCGTGAACAACGGCGCTACAATGGGCGACATCGTCGAGACGTTGAAGGACGTCTGGGGCACCTATCGCGAGACCCCTGTCTACTGAGCGGGAAGCATGCAACTGTCGCGTGACCAGCTCAAGATGTACCGGGCAGCAGCGCGGAAAGGCAACCACGCGGCCGCCGCCCAATTGCTTGCCCACAGTGTCGCGCTCGGTCATGGGCGGCTCAGTATTCGCCGTTTCATGATCGCGCGCGGCCTGCACGCGCCAGACATCGAGAGCTTTCGGCCCTACTGCATGCAAGCCGCGGCGGAGATGCCACTAGCAGAACTGCTGGCAACCGCGCGCGCCGCCGCGGACTGCCTGCCCAACAAAGAGGGCACGTATACGATGGCCGCTGATCTCCTCCCGTCCCTTGAACCCTACATTCTTCCCTTCGACGGCGTGGTGCCGCGCTTTGCCAGCGAGCACCGGCTTTGCGCGCGTGGCTCATGTGTCCTCGGCAAGGTCGAGATCGGGACACACCCCCTGCTCGCGGCCAACGCCGTCATCCGCGCTGACGGGCATTACGTGCGCATCGGCGACGCCTTCTTTCTGGGCGAGAACGCCACCGTTCATATCGCCCACGACGTCTATCCCACCCACATCGGCCATCGCGTGACGGTGGGCCGCAACGCCGTCGTGCATGCGTGCGACGTCGGAGACGACTGCGTGATCGAGGACAATGCCGTCATCCTCGACGGCTCCACCGTCGAGAGCGGCGTGGTGATCGAGAAAGGGGCCGTCGTCTTTCCCCGCTCGAAGCTCGATAGCGGATATCTCTACGCCGGCATCCCGGCCAAGCCTGTCCGCGCCATCACGTCTGAGGAATGTGAGGCCTACGCGGCGCGCCTGCGCGACGAGATCGCCAAGTCGATCCTCGTCTGCGAGGAGGCAAACACAGCCGTCCGAAATCTGCCGAGCGATGTCTTTGTTGCTCAGACGGCAACGTTGAGCGGGCACATCGAGCTTGCAAGCGGGTCAAGCGTCTTCTTCGGGTGCCGGCTCGAGGCCGGCGACTACTCGATCCGGGTCGGCCGCAACGTCAACATTCAGGACAACTCGCACATCCGCTGCGCAGCGGGCGATTTCGACATCGGTGCCAACTCGACGATCGGGCACAACGTAACCTTGCAGGACTGCCGCATCGGCGAGCGATCCCTCATCGGCATCGGCTGCACCGTGAAGTCCGGTACCGTCGTCGACGACGACGTGCTGCTCGCCGCAGGCGCCATCACCGAGCCGGGCCAGCATCTGGAGAGCGGCTGGGTCTGGGCCGGCGTTCCTGCGCGTCCGCTCGCCAAGATCGACGACGCCAAGCGCGAGATGATGACCAGCATCATCGGACACTACAGCAACTACGCCGAAGCCTTCGGCCAGGCGCAAAGCCGCCTCAAAGCACAACTGCAGGGAGCTTCCAATGGGACAACTGCGTCGTCCGCCCGCCGCGCATCCCGGTGACCGCGGCCAGACCCGGATGGGCTCTGGCATGATGGTCGACAAGGACAGCATGCCGATCGAGACCATCGGCGCGATCGAGGAGCTGCGCGCCTGGATCAGTGTCCTGCTGTCGCTCTCCGGCGCGCCGCAACTGCAGGGCCTGCGCGCCGTGCAAGGCGATCTGACAGCGCTCGTCGATCAGATCGGCAAGCCTGGCACACCGCTGCTGTCCCAGCAATCCCTGGACCGCCTCGATGCCGCCGTCGAAAGGCTCGATGCCGATCTTGCGGCCAATGGACCGAATGCGATCGTCGGTGCACTTCCGACCTCGGCGTTCGCTCAGCTCGCGCATGCCGTCTGTCGTCGCGCCGAGCGGCGGCTGTTCGAGCTCAGCCGCTTCACTACCATCGTCGACACCCTGCTCCTGAGCGAAGGCGATACCGACGCCGAGGGCGAGGACCTGGCGCTCGCCTATCTCAACCGGCTCTCCGACCTTCTTCATCTGATCGGCGCGCGCCGCGGACCCCAACCCATCCCTGTCGCAATCGCAGGTGACGACCAGTGAGCGCCGGAGTGGACACCCAAACCCTGATCGAGGCGGCTCAGCCTACCGACCTGCGTACCATCGGCGTCATCGGCGCGGGCCAGATGGGAACCGGCATCGCCCAGGTCTGCGCGCTTGCCGGTCTCGATGTCTGGCTCAACGACATTTCCGCAGAGCGTATCGAAGGCGGCATCGGACAGGTTCGCGCGAGGCTCATGCGGCAAGCCACCAAGCGCGTGATCACGCCAGAGGTGAGCGAGCAGGCAGCAACACGCATGCACGCGGCCGGCAGCTACGATGCGCTTGCGGCGTGCGATCTCGTCATCGAGGCCGCAACCGAGAAGGAGGCGACGAAGCGCGAGATCCTCGAGCGCCTGCGCGGCAAGCTCGCTCCATCGGCGGTCATCGCGACCAACACGTCATCTCTCTCCGTCACCCGGCTGGCCGCCTTCACTGACCGCCCCGACCGGTTTATCGGCATCCACTTCATGAACCCCGTGCCGGCCATGGAGCTTGTCGAACTCATCCGCGGGGTCGCCACCAGCGACAGCGTGTTCCAATCGGCGAAGACGTTCGTCGATCGGCTCGGCAAATCGTTCTCCATATCGGAAGACTTCCCGGCTTTCATCGTCAACCGCATCCTGCTGCCGATGATCAACGAGGCGGTGTACACGCTGCACGAGGGTGTGGGCCGGCTGGAATCCATCGACAAGGCAATGAAGCTCGGCGCCCGCCATCCCATGGGACCGCTCGAGCTCGCCGACTTCATCGGCCTCGATACGTGTCTTTCCATCATGCAGGTGCTGCACGAGGGCCTGGCCGATTCCAAATACCGGCCCTGCCCGCTGCTCGTGAAGTACGTCGAGGCCGGTTGGCTCGGCCGCAAGACCGGTCGCGGCTTCTACGATTACAGCGGCGAGACGCCGATGCCGACCCGGACCTGATTCAACGACCCGTCACTGCGAGGTCCGCATAGCCGCCCCAGTACACAAGCAGCGTGATCGTGACGATCGACACCACCGTCGACAACAGCACGACGCTCGACGACGACAAGGTTTCGCGACCATAGAGCTCGGCCAGCATGAAGGGTCCGGTGCCGGTCGGCAGCGCCGCCAACAGCACGGCGATCCCGGCGAGGAACGGCGGCAGTCCGAAGAGCATCACGAGCCCGAAGGTCAGCGCCGGATGCACCAGGAGCTTGCCCACCGAAAGCAGCGCCGCCTTCGACCAGATCCGGCCACTGCTCTCCTTGCTGCCGTCGGCGAAGAACAGTCCGAGCGAGACCAGCGCGCATGGCGCGGCGCTGGCACCGAGCAGCGACAGGAAGGTGGCGAAGCTCGCAGGCATCGGCACGCTGACAGCGCCCCAGAGGCCGCCGAGCACGGGCCAGATCACCAGGGGATTGCGAACGAGCGAGCCCGAGACCGTCCACACGATCGCGCGTCGGCGCGGCTGGCTCTGGCGGCCCACCTCGATCAACACGATCCCGATGGCGAACAACGCCACCGTGGTCACGACGCCCGCGAGCGTGACGGCGGGCAGGCTGTCTTTGCCCAGCACCACCAGGCACAAGGGGAAGCCCACGTAGCCCATGTTCGAATAGGACGTGCCCAAACCATCAATGCTGGCATCCGCCAGATTGCGGCTGTCCAAGAAGCACAACGCCACCGTGAGCGCGTAGATGACGCCGCTCGAGAGCACGAAGATTCCGACGAACTCCATGAGGTCGTGGTCGCTCCAGTCGGCGCCCGCCATCACCTCGAACAAAAGCGCGGGCAGCGCGAGATAGACGACGTAGCGATTGAGATCAAGAGCGGCGTTGGGTCCGAGAAACCCCACTTTGCGTGCAACGAAGCCGGCAAGGATGATGGCGAAAACCGGCAGGACCACCGTAACCGTGGAGAGCATGGCGTGAGGCCGTTGTTGGGAAGGGATGAAGGGATGACCTTCAAGCCTTAGGCCCCTGCATCGATATGATCCAATGCAATGATTGGGTGCCAATGATACCTTTCAAGCATCAATCGGGCCCACATCCCCCGGAGAGCTCAGCAATGATCGAGACCAAGCACCTGCGCTCGTTCTGCGCGCTCGCCGAAACCTTGCATTTCGGACGTGCGGCAGATCGGCTCAACCTGTCCCAGCCGCCGCTCAGCCGGCAGATCGCGGCGCTCGAGCGCGACCTCGGCATCGCTCTGTTCAAGCGCAGCTCCCGCAGCGTCGCGCTGACCGCGGGCGGCGCGCAACTGCATGCCGATGCCAAGGCGATACTTGGCCTCCTCGAGCAGGCGCGCAAGAATGCAACCGCTGCCGAGCGCGGCGAGGTCGGCGCGCTGCAAATCGGATTCACCAGTTGCGCCGCCTACAACGTGGTACCGAGGATCGTGCGGGCCTACTCGTCGGCCTTTCCCGACGTGCGCTTCACGATCCGCGAGCAACTGCCCGGCGACCTGAGCACGCACCTCATCGAAGGCAAGATCGATGCAGCGATCATGTTTCCTCCGGAAAATGCGCAGGCCCTCAATCTGCGAACCGTCTACACCGAGCCCTTGTGCGCAGCGTTGCCCGAGGCGCATCCGCTTGCCAAGAAGCGCAAGATCGCAATCGCGGAGCTGGCCGACACGCCCTTCGTCATCGCGCCGCGCGCCATCGCGCCGAGCCTCTATGATGCGATCATCGGACATTGCCATACCGGCGGGTTCACGCCCCAGGTCCGGCTGGAGACCCGATTGCAGCAGACCATCCTCAACCTCGTCGCCGAGGGCGTCGGTGTCGCCCTGCTGCCGCGCTCGATGAAGAAGGCGCGTCTCAGCGGTGCCGTGTTCCGGCCCATTCAGGACGCGCCGCTCGTGCATCAGGTCGTCGCCTGGCCCAAGCGCGAGCTCAATCCCTGCCTGCAAGGCTTCCTAAACCTGCTGAGCGCCAGCCCCCAGTGCCGGCCGGCGTCGAGCCCCTAAGAAGGCGGCAGCTCGCCTGGAGCCGCCGCCTCGCAACGGCTTAGCCGTGTTGCATGTAAACGATGTGCGTCTCGGTGTACTCGTAAAGTCCGTGCTTGCCGTCGGCACCGCCGATGCCGGACTTGCGCCGCCCGGCGTGGAAGCCCTGCATCGCCTCGAAGTGCTCGCGGTTGATGTAGGTCTCGCCGAAGCGCAGCTCGCGCGTCGCGCGCATGGCCGTATTGAGATTGGTGGTGAAGATCGACGACGTCAGTCCGTATTCGGAATCGTTGGACAGAGCGACCGCCTCCTCGACGCTGTCGACCACTTGGACCGGCAGTACCGGTCCGAAGATCTCCTTGCGCATGATCTCCATGTCGGAGCGGCAGTTGGCAAGGACCGTCGGCTGGTAGTGATAGCCGCGCGGCACGTCGGCCGGAGCTCCGCCGACGACGACGGTCGCGCCCTCGCCGCGTGCGCGCTCGACCATGGCGGCGACCTTGTCCATGCCCACACGGTTGACGAGTGGGCCCATGTCGAGCTCGGTGTTGGAGAATGGATCGCCGTAGCGGGTGCCACCCATCAGCCGCGCCAGGCGGTCGGTGAACGCGTCCGCGATCTTGCGCTCCACGTAGACGCGCTCGGCGCAGTTGCACAACTGCCCTGTGTTCGTGATCCGCGAGGCGTAAACGGCCTTTGCCGCCAGATCGAGATCGGCATCAGCAAGCACGATCGCGGGGGCCTTACCGCCGAGCTCCAGGTTGACGCGCGTAAGATTCTTTGCGGCCGCCTGCATGATCCTGAGACCTGTCTCGACGCTGCCCGTGAAGCTGATCAGGTCGACGCCGGGATGGCTCGTGAGCGCAGCGCCGGCACCCGCGCCGGTACCGCTGATGTGATTGAAGACGCCCGTCGGCAGATCCGTCTCCGCAACCAGCTTGGCGAAAGCGAACGCGTTGAGCGGCGTCTCCTCGCTCGACTTGATCACGATGGTGTTGCCGGTCACCAGTGCCGGCGCCATCTTGCGCGCGATCAGGAACAGCGGGAAGTTCCACGGCAGAATGCCGGCCACGACGCCGAGCGGCCTGCGATTGAGGAAGATGGTCTCGCCCGCGCGATCGCTGGTGACGACTTCACCCTCGATGCGGCGAGCCCACTCGGCCATGTAATCCATGTAGTCGGCAGTGAAATTCACCTCGACCCGTGCGAGCGGCAACACCTTGCCTTGCTCGCGCGAGACGATCTCCGCCAGCATCTCGACGTTCTGGCGAAGTTTCGCGGAGATCTTGCGCAGGTAGTTGGCGCGCTCGATCGCCGGCAGCCTCTCCCACGCCGGCTGTGCGCGGCGTGCAGCCTGCACGGCCTGCTCCACCTGGTCGGCACCGGAATCGGGCACGCGCCCGATCAATTCGAATGTCGCGGGGTTGTAAACATCGACGAGCGGCCCGCTGCTCGGGACGAACCTGCCGTCGATGTAGTTCTGGTAGTCGCCCTTGATCTCTGGCTCCCTGAACAGTCGCATAGTCTCTCCCTAGGATTTTTGGCTATTGAGCTGCTTGCCTCGCGAGGCATGGTGCCGAGCAGCCGGGCGGCGAAAGCGTTGCCCAATGCGGCCTTCAGACAATCCCGAAGCGCCGGCATCCGGAGCTCCGAACAGGGGCCTTTTTCGAGCGGAAAGTCCGCATCGCGCACTGTCTGGCCGACCAGTGCGCGATGCGGCCCACGTGGATCACCACGTGTAAGCGTATTTCAAGTTCAAGCTGTTGGTGTGCGTGTGGTTCTCGCCCCACAGGCCCTTCGAGTAGCGGACCGTGAACGACTGACCCGGATACGTTGCGAACATCACACCGACGCCACCGTCGAATGCCCAAGCCTCCGGAATGCCGTCGAAGGCACCGATGTACTCGTAGTCGAAGCCGACGAAGGGCTCGATCCAGTCGTTCACAATCCAGCCGAAGCGCTGGTTGGTATGCCACAGCAGCGCCGGATTGAGACCAGCGGGAGTCGCCGACTGCCAGTTGAACCCCGCATCACCCGTCCAGTCGATCGGACCGACGAGAGGCGTGTACCAGAGAATGCTCGTCAGGTTCTGCCAGTTGCCGGTGCTGACGTCGGAGTCACCCCAAGGAATCTGCACGAACGACTGAATGCCAAGGGTGGACTTGGGCGTCGGCTTGTACCAACCGGCAAAGCCCGTGATGGTGTCACCGAAACCGCTCAGGTGCGGATTGTCCATGCTGCGATCACGGATCGATACTTCCGGCTGGATGACCTCGAATGCCAAGCCGATATTGCGGTTGAACTCGGGCGTCCAGAAGCGGACGTACTTCGAAAGGCCGACGACGTTCTGCCCGCCCGAACCCTCGACACTGTCGCCGTTGAGGTTCCACGCCTTCGAGTTGTTCTGAACATAGCCGTACTGAACGAAAGCATTGAACGGCTTGAAGTCCACCGGCAGGTTGTACTCTTGCGGACCGATCACGTCGAAAAGCACCTGCGCCTGTGCCGGCGCTCCTGCCATCAACGCCAACGGCATAGCAATCGCGGCGACAGCCGCGCTTGCGCGCACGCGCTTACCCCACAATCTCGATGTAACGCTCATTCCCTGTTTCCCCCATCTTCTGTGGTTGGTTGGTTGAAGCACCCGCAGGTGCGTTAAGTGCTTCGAGGCTTGGGAAAGGCAGGCCTCGACCGAGGTGCCTCGAAGGTTCGTCCACGACGCGGCTAGACCCCCGTCACGCCGGTGTGGAATTCTGTGAAATGCGAGATGTCCCGAAGCGGCGCGCACACCGCGGTCTGCAATCGGCGCGATTGTGTTTGCGCAACGCGCAGGGACCAGCGGCCGGAGACGGAAAACCGGCCGCTGGTCTTTGGGAGCGGAGTCGAAAGCACAAGCACGGAGCAGGCCGCGAAGAACGCTCCCGCTTTCCGCGAAACGAATGGCGCTGAGCCCATTCCCCCATCGCGGATCGCCCTGACCGCCGCTATCCCTGTCGGGTGTCGCGCGGAACTTACGGACCACTTGCATCGCATTTTCACTTTCGAAAATTTACGATGCGTTCATATCCGCAAGCGCTGTGCCAACTCGTGATAACGGGTGGGCAACCGCCGGAGGAAACCCCACAAACCCATGTCGCCTATCGCTTTTTTCGATAGTCGCCGTTTGCTCACAGGCGCACGCAAGGGTGCGGCGAGAGATGCAGCCGGGCGGCGGGTAAACACCTGTAGCGCCCGCGCGCAACACCTGTTGCGCCGCGCCATCAGCAGCACAAAACAGCGCACCAGCGACGGCACAAAAAAGACCGGCCATCCGAGGACGGCCGGTTGAGGAGGAACCGCAGTGCAATCACTTGAAGAAAAAGTCAGACAGCAAACGAGACGTTCGATTTTACCCGGGGCAGCGGGTGAGATCGTACGCACACCCCAGCCGGCCTGTACGCGTGGATGGAAGGGATCCCCCCGCCATCGAACGGGGGGATCAGTTTGCGCACAGGTCGTCTGAAGACCTTAGTCTTCCAGAGCGAAGACCCACACGGAGCCACCTTCGGGGACCTTCGCCTCCCAGCCGTTGGACTCGTGCATTTTGCTTTGGATCCAGTTGATGTCGACGCCATAGCCGGAGACGACAGCGACGTACTGCTTGCCGTCGATCTCGAACGTCGACGGAGGCGAAATGATGCCCGACGGAGTCGGGAACTCCCACAGCAGCTCGCCGCTGTTGGCATCGTAGGCCCGGAACTTGCGATCGTTGGTGCCACCGGTGAAGAGAACGTCACCGGCCGTCGCCAGGATCGAACCGAAGTTCCAGGAGTCGGAGTAGGTTTTCTTCCAGAGCTCGTTGCGTCCGTTCACGCTCCAGGCCTGGATGCCACCGATATAGGGCGCACCTTCAGTAACGTCGGGCCGCAGCTTGGTGATGTCGATGCCGGCCGACCACTGACCAGGGGCCACCGGCTGAACCACTCCCTCCAGCGTCGTGCAGTGATTGTCGTTGAAAGGAACGTAGAGCATGCCGGTCTTCGGGCTGTAGGCCTGATAGAACCAGTCCTTGCCACCCCAAACGCTGGGGCAGTACGTCACCGTCTTACCCGTGCTGAGCTTGTGATCCTCGTTGTAGGTCGGGCGACCCGTCTTCGGATCGAAGCTGGTGAACACGTTGTTCTTCACGTACAATTTCGAATAGTCGTACGTGATCTTGCCCTTGTCGGTGCGGTCGAGCCAGTAGAGCACGCCGTTGCGCTGAGCCGTGATGAGGCCCGGCACCTTCTTGCCGTCCTTCTCGAAAGTGACCAGCGACGGAGCATTCATGCCGGCCCAATCCCACGAGTCGTTCCAGTGGTACTGGTAGTGGCCGAGAATCTTGCCGTCCTCAGGATTGATGGAGATGACCGAGGTCAGGTACAGGTTGTCGCCGGGGCGCTGATCGCCAGGCCAGGGCGAGCCGTTGCCCACGCCCCAGTAGATGATGTCGTGCTCGGCGTCGTAGTTGCCGGGCATCCACATGGTGCCGCCGCCGTTCTTCCAGGCGTCCTTCCACTTGCCGTCCTGGGGCCAGGTCTCGAAACCAGGTTCACCGGGACCGGGAATCGAGTAGCTGGTCCACAGCTCCTTGCCGGTCTTGGCGTCGAAGGCCTTCAGGAAGCCACGGACGCCGAACTCGCCGCCCGAGGGGCCGACGATAACCATGCCTTTGACGACGAGCGGAGCGGACGTGATGTACTCGCTGCGCTTCTGCCAGTCGCAGACGGTCGCTTCCCACACGAGCTTGCCGGTCTTGGCATCGAGCGCTTGCAGAACGCAATCGACGCTGGCGACGTAAACGTTATCGCCCCACAGAGCGACACCGCGGTTGGTCATGTGCAGAGCGCCGAACCCCTCGGGGATCTCGCGCTTGTAGGTCCACAGCGAGCGCCCGGTCAGGGCGTCGA
>Ga0209347_1002651_pt1 | contig 22931 bp, 24 predicted proteins | sample AutmiccommuBRH23_FD_187382 | JGI IMG/M metagenome (GOLD analysis project Ga0209347, IMG submission 187382) | Deep subsurface microbial communities from Mt. Terri, Switzerland - Autotrophic microbial communities BRH/23 (SPAdes) (version 2) | ecosystem: Environmental > Aquatic > Deep subsurface >...
ATCAGCACCTTCTTCCACGACGACTCGCCCAGAGCGCTCGGTTCGGTCTCAGCGGTCAGCCGTTGGATCAGGCGGTGCTCGACCGCAGGGATCGACCACACCACCGCCGTGAGCTCCGCCAGCAGCCCGACCAGCTCGCGATGGGGCAGCTCGTCGCACGCGTCGCCCAGCGCGGCGAGCTGCGACTTGATCGCCTCGACCGCGCTCGACACCTCACCCATAAATCGAACACTAGTGCGACCCACCGACAAGAAAGTCCCGAATGTGACTACAGAAACTCAAGTGACACAAGAGGTTTGACGACGTCGGAAGAATTCTGTTCTGACTCATTGACTGGCCGATGCTAGTAAAAGTAATGTCAGTTTTACTTTTGGATCGGCAGAAGGCACCCATGGAATCGTTCGTCCACCTTCGCAAGGGCAAGACGCCGCGGCGACTGCACGCCGACCTCGAAGGCCTCAAAGACGACGAACTCGGTCGCGGTGGCTTCACCGGTCGCAGGGCCAGCCTGTATCGCCGTCACGACCCGACGGCGTATCGCTCGGTGGGCCCGCTGCGACCCGTCGACGTGTTGTCGAGCGAGCTCAAGCCCGAGGACCTGTCCGACCCGCAGGGCGGTCCCCTGTTGATGTTCTCCAACGCCGACTGTGAGGTGCTGCTGTCGCGCCGTGCGGCGCCCATGCCGTTCTTCGTTCGGCACATCGACGGCGATCTGCTGTGTTTCGTGCACGAGGGCGAAGGCCTCATCGAGACCGAGTTCGGACCGTTGCGCTATCGCAAGGGCGATTGGGTGTACCTGCCGAAGGCGTGCACCTGGCGCCACGTCCCCGACGATCAGTGCACATGGTTGATGATCCAGGCCACCGACGAGTTCCGGGTACCGCCACCCGGGCAGCTCGGGCGCCACTTCCCGTTCGATCCCTCGCAGACGGTGATCCCTGACCCGGTCGCGCACGAGGACGGCGACGGACCCAACGCCGACGGTGAGTACGAGGTCCGGCTGATGCACTCCGGCGGGCCCACCACGCTGTATTACCAACATCATCCGCTGGACGTAGAGGGCTGGCAGGGCGACAACTTCGCATTCACCTTCAACATCGCCGACTACAACGTGGTGACCTCCGACAGCGTGCACCTGCCCCCACGGTGCACCTGTTCATGCAGGCCACCGGCGTGTACATCATGAACTTCCTGCCCAAGCCCGCCGAGGGAGTGCCCGGCACCGAGCGCACGCCGTGGTACCACCGCAACGTCGACTTCGACGAGATCGCGTTCTTCCACGGCGGTTCCCTCTACGGCATCGCGATGCCGCCCGGGCTGATTTCGCATGCGCCACAGGGTGTTCACCACGGCGCGCCGGAGAAGGCGCGGGAAAGAGCTCGTCGGAAGTTCGACGATTACACGTCCGTCGACTGGCAGGTGATCGCCGTGGACACCCGCCGGCGACTGGTGCCGTCGACGGAGATCCTGGCGAACGACCTCGGGCAGCACTGATGAGCGCTTGCGCGAAGAAGAGACAGCACTGATGAGCGCTTGCGCGAAGAAGAGACAGCACTGATGAGCGCTTGCGCGAAGAAGAGACAGCACTGATGAGCGCTTGCGCGAAGAAGAGACGGTACTGATGACGAGCACGCAGCAACGGCCGGCGCCCACAAAACACGAATACCAACGCATCCCCTATCTGGTTGCCTATCAGAACAACTCGGGCGTGCGCGACGTCTACGGCGGCGTCGCCGAGCTGGTGGTGCTGGAGAGTTACCTGCTCAAACCGGCCGTGCCGTCGGACACCGTGCTGGTGTTCATGCATCCGATCGACGGTGGCGCGTACCTGCCGATGATCAACGCGCTGGCCCGCGCCGGGCACCACGTCATTTACTGCAACAGCCGCTTTCGCGGCACCGACTCCGCGCTGCTGATGGAGAAGGTTGTCGAGGACCTCGGTGAATGCATCAAGGACGCCAAGGACCGGCTCGGCTACTCCAAGGTCGTGCTCGCGGGCTGGAGCGGCGGCGGGTCGCTGTCAGCGTTCTACCAGCAGCAGGCGCAGAACCCGACCGTGACCGCGAGCCCATCCGGTGACGGCCCCGACCTCACCAAGCTCGGACTGATCCCGGCCGACGGCATCATGCTGCTCGCCGCCCACATCAGCAGGCACGGCACCATGACCGAGTGGATGGACGCCTCCATCCTCGACGAGAGCGATCCCGGCAAGCGGGATCCCGAACTCGACCTCTACAACCCCGACAATCCGAATCAGCCGCCGTACACGCCGGAGTTCCTGGACCGCTACCACCAGGCGCAGATCGCCCGGAACCGGCGCATCACCAAGTGGGTCAAGGCAAAGCTGGCCGAACTCAAGGCCGCGGGCCGGCCCGATGACGAGTTCGCGTTCGTCGTACACGGCACCATGGCCGACCCCCGTTGGCTCGACCCGGCCGTCGATCCCAACGAACGCACCCCGGGAACCTGCTATCTGGGCGATCCTCAGGTGGTGAACATGAACCCGGTGGGTCTGGCGCGGTTCTGCACGCTGCGCAGTTGGCTGTCACAGTGGAGCTATGACGACGCCAACGGCGACGCCGTGAAGTGCGGACCCGACATCGCGGTACCGGCGTTGGTGATCGGAAACCTCGCCGACGACGCCTGCACTCCGAGTCACACCCGGCGGATCTTCGAGGCGATCGGGCACCCCGACAAGGAGATGCACGAGATCGCCGGCGCGAACCACTACTACGCCGGGGCAGACCAGCGCGACAAGCTGCGCGAGGCGGTCGGCATCGCCACCGACTGGCTGGTGCGCCACGGCTTCGCGGCCACCCCATGACCGTCGCGACGGGACCGCTCGACGGCATCCGGGTCATCGAGGTCGGGACGCTGATCTCCGGGCCGTTCGCCGGTCGACTGCTCGGTGACATGGGCGCCGAGGTCATCAAGATCGAGCCTCCAGGTGCGCCGGATCCCCTGCGCACCTGGGGTCAGGCGGAACTCGACGGACACCACTTCTTCTGGACCGTCCACGCCCGCAACAAGAAGGCCGTGACCCTGAACCTGCGGGAGGCCAAGGGACGCGACCTGTTCCTCGACCTCGTCGAGCGCAGCGATGTCATTGTCGAGAACTTCCGGCCGGGCACGCTCGAGAAGTGGGGGCTGGGTTACGACGTTCTGCGCGAACGTAATCGCGGGATCATCCTGGTGCGGGTGTCCGGGTACGGGCAGACCGGCCCGGACGCGCACAAAGCCGGATACGCCTCGGTCGCCGAGGCCGCCAGCGGCCTTCGGCACATGAACGGGTTTCCCGGCGGGCCTCCCCCGCGGCTGGCGTTGTCGCTCGGCGACAGCCTCGCCGGGATGTTCGCCGCCCAGGGCGCGTTGGCTGCGCTGTACCGCCGTTCGGTGACCGGTGAGGGCCAGGTGGTCGACGCGGCGCTGACCGAATCATGTTTGGCGGTGCAGGAATCCACCATTCCGGATTACGACGTCGGCGGTGTGGTGCGGGGCCCGTCGGGCACTCGCCTCGAGGGCATCGCACCGTCGAACATCTACCCGACCGCCGACGGCAGCTGGGTGGTGATCGCGGCCAACCAGGACACCGTTTTCCGGAGATTGTGCGAGGCGATGGGCCAACCCGAACTCGCCACCGACGAGCGGTTCGCCAACCATGTTGCGCGGGGCCGTAACCAGGACGAGCTCGACAAGATCATCGGATCCTGGGCCGCCGAACGGCAACCCGCCGACATCATCGCGACACTCTCGCAGGCCGGCGTGATCAGCGGTCCGATCAACACCGTCGCCGAGGTCGTCGAGGATCCGCAGCTGCAGGCTCGCGGGATGATCGCCGACCACTGGGATGAACGCATCGGACGCAACGTGAAGGGCCCCGGAGTGGTTCCGGTGCTCTCCGAGACACCCGGAACCATACGCTCCGCCGGGTCGGCACGGCCGGGCCAGCACAACGACGAGGTCTACGGCGGTCTGCTCGGCAAGAGCGATGCCGAGCTCGAGGAGCTACGGACGGAGGGGGTGTTATGAGCGACCTGCCCAGCCATGTCGACATCCGCGACGTGTCGCTGCGCGACGGTCTGCAGATCGAAGACCCGATCCCGTTGTCCACCAAGCTGGAACTGCTCGCGGCCATCGCGGCCACCGGAGTGCGGGAGATGGAGGCGACGGCCTTCGTCTCCCCGTCGAAGGTCCCTGCGCTGGCCGATGCGGCCGAGCTCGCCGCCGAGCTGCACAACTTCGGTGACATCGAGTTCTCCGCGCTGGTGGCCAGCCCCAACGGCGCCAAGCGCGCGATCGCCGCGGGCCTGCGCTCGATCGAGTACGTGGTGTCGGCCGCCGACGGGCACAGCCGCGCCAACGTCGGCCGCACATCGGCGGAGGCAACCGCGCAGATCGCCGACATCGTCGCGATCGCCCACGACAGCGACGCCACCGTCGAGGTCATCGTCGCCACCGCGTGGGACTGCCCGTTCGACGGACCGACCGACCCGCAGCGGGTCTCGGACATCGTCACCGCCGCCACCGATGCCGGGGTCGACCGGCTCGCGATCGCCGACACCATCGGCACCGCCACGCCGCGGCGGGTCAGCGAGCTGATCGCCCTCGTCCGGCCCAGGATCGGCGCCATTCCGCTGGGCGCGCACTTCCACAACACCCGCGGGACCGGCCTGGCCAGCGCCTACGCCGCCGTCTGCTCCGGTGTCACCCGGTTGGACGCCTCCGTCGGCGGGCTCGGCGGGTGCCCCTTCGCACCCGGCGCGAGCGGCAACATCGCCGTCGAGGACCTGGTGTACCTGTTGCGGGACAGCGGAGTTCACGTCGACGTGGATCTGCAGGGGGCCATCTCCGCCGCCCGCGTCGCGCAGGAGGCGGTGGGGCACGAACTTCCCAGCGCGCTGCTGCGCGCCGGTGACCGGATCCTGGGCTAGGCGGCGAACGTGCCCGCCGTACCGTCGGAAGCGCTGAGCGCCAAGGGGCAGCAAACCCGGTTGGCAATCGAACAGGCAGCACGGAAGCTGTTCGCCGAACGCGGCTTTCACGGCACCACCCTCGGCGACATCACCTCGGCGGCGGGCAGGTCGCCAGCGGTGTTCTACCGCTATTTCGCCGACAAGGAGGATCTGCTGGCGGCCTTGGCCCAGGGGTTCCTGCAGGACGTGGTGACGCCGTCGGGGCTGAGCCTGCATTTGCCGGAGTCGCCCGACGACGATGCGTTCTTCACCGCGGTGGTGACCGGGTACTGGACGATGTTCAAGCAGAACATCGGAATCATGATCGCGGTGGCACAGCTTGCGACCACCCAGCCGCGGTTCGCCGCGCTGCAGAACGAGTTCCGCCGCTTCGGTGTGGACATCGTCGCCGCGTCGGTGCGGCGCGCGCAGGAGCAGGGCTACGCCGCCGAGCTCGAGCCCGAGTACACCGCGGCGGCGATCGCGTTGCTCTTCGAGAATTTCACCACCGTCTTCGTGGGGACTCCCGGCCTCGGTATCGACATCGATGATGAGAACGCCATCGCCACGCTGTCGCGGATCTGGAAGAAGACGCTGTACGGGTTCTAGCACGACTGTCAATGAAGACCGTCCAAAGGAGACACTGTGGATTTCAGCCTTCCCGACCATCTTCCCGGGCTACTCGCCGAGATGGACGAGTTCATCGAGGCGGAGATCAAACCGCTGGAAAACGAACACATCCAGTACTTCGACCATCGGCGCGAACATGCCCGCACCGACTGGGACAACGGCGGCGTCCCGCGCCGGGAGTGGGAGGATCTGCTCGGCGAGATGCGCAGGCGCGCCGACCGGGCGGGCTGGTTGCGGTACGGCCTGCCCTCGCAGTTCGGTGGTCGCGGCGGCAGCAACGTCGACATGGCCGTGATCCGGGAGCACCTGGCTCACAAGGGACTCGGCCTGCACAACGACCTGCAGGACGAGTCGTCGATCGTGGGCAACTTCCCGCAGGTCATCATGATGGACCGGTTCGGCACCGAGGCGCAGAAGAAGGAATGGACCGATGCCCTGATCACCGGCGAGCGGTCGATGGCGTTCGGACTGACCGAGCCCGACCACGGGTCGGACGCCACCTGGCTGGAGACCCGAGCGGTGCAGGACGGTGACGAGTGGATCATCAACGGCGCGAAGCGGTTCAACACCGGGGTTCACCGCGCCACCCACGACCTGGTGTTCACGCGGACCTCGGGGGAGCCCGGTCAGGCCCGGGGTATCAGCGCGTTCCTGGTGCCGACCGATTCCCCAGGCTTTTCGGTGCCGTTCTACTGGTGGACGTTCAACATGCCCACCGATCACGGGGAGGTGCTTCTGGAGAATGTCCGGGTACCTGCCGACGCAGTGCTCGGCGAGGTGGACCGGGGTCTCGAGGTCGGGCAGACCTTCCTGCATGAGAACAGGATTCGTCAGGCGGCGAGCAGCCTGGGAGCGGCTCAGTACTGCATCGACCGCGCAGTCGCCTATGCCGGGCAGCGCTCGGTCTTCGGCAAGCCGCTCGCCGTCAATCAGGCGGTGCAGTGGCCGCTGGTGGAGTTGCAGACCGAGGCCCAGATGGTTCGGCTGCTGGTGCGGTACGCCGCGTCCGAACTGGACCGCAACCACCACATGGAGGTCTCCGACAAGGTGTCGATGGCCAACTACCGCGCAAACCGCCTGGTGTGCGAGGCCGCCGACCGCGCGATGCAGGTGTTCGGCGGGGTGGGCTACAGCCGTCACGAGCCGTTCGAGCACATCTACCGGCACCACCGTCGTTACCGGATCACCGAGGGCGCCGAGGAGATCCAGATCCGGCGGGTTGCGCAGAGGCTGTTCGGGTTCGGGCGGCGATGAGCGCTTGCGCGAAGAGCAGAGGGACACGATGAGCGCTTGCGCGAAGAGCAGAGGGACACGATGAGCGCTTGCGCGAAGAGCAGAGGGTTGCGCAAGTGAGCGACACGCTGGCCCGCGCGTTGGAAGCGGTACTTCGGCCGGTCCTCGGCGAGGTGAGCGTCGAGAAGCTTCAGCCGCTCACCGGAGGGGCGAGCCGGATCACGTGGGCGTTCGACGCGGTGGCCGACGGGCGTCACGCGTTGATCCTGCGCACCGGCGCCGGTGACGACATTCACGTGGGCATGGAGCTGGAAGCCGCGGTGCAGCAACGCGCGGCAGCGGCAGGCGCGCCGGTCCCGCACATCCTCACCGCCGACGACTCCCCCGCCTCGCTGGGCAACCCGTACCTGATCTGCGACGCCGTCGCCGGGGAGACGATCGTGCGGCGGATCCTTCGCGGGCTCGACGGCCCGGGCCGGACCAGGCTGCTCGAGCAGTGTGCGGCAGCGCTCGCGGCCATCCACCGAGCCGACCCCGAAGGGATCGGTCTGACCGCACCCGACGACCTCGCGGAATGGCGAGGCCGCCTCGACGAGATGGGCGACACCACAGCCACTTTCGAGTGGGCTTTTCGCCGCCTGGAGGACGAGCGCCCCGAACCGTCACCGATGGTGCTGGTGCACGGCGACTTCCGGATGGGAAACCTGATCGTCGACGACTCCGGCCTGGCGGCGGTGCTGGACTGGGAGCTGACCCACATCGGCGAGGTCTACGAAGACCTCGCATGGTTCTGCATCAGGGCGTGGAGGTTCGGCGCCACGGAGACGCTCGGTGCGGGTGGGCTCGGCAGCGTCGAGTCGTTCCTGCGTGCCTATGAGGAGGCGGCGGCGGTGACCGTCGACCGCGACGCGTTCCGATGGTGGCTGACCGTGGCGACGCTGCGGTGGGGCGTCATCTGCCGTCACCAGGCCGAGCGACACCTGTCCGGTGAGCAGCGATCGGTCGAGCTCGCGGCGATCGGGCGCCGTGTCAGCGAGACCGAATGGGACATCTTGGATCTGCTGGCCGGCCGGGGGCCGCGATGAGCGTTCGCGCGAAGAGCCGGGGGCCGCGATGAGCGCTCGCGCGAAGAGCCGGGGGCCGCGATGAGCGCTCGCGCGAAGAGCCGGGGGCCGCGATGAGCGCTCGCGCGAAGAGCCGGGGGCCGCGATGACAGAACTGTCCGGACGCCCCACCGCGGCCGAACTCGTCGCGGCCGTCGCCGAGTTCCTCGACAACGAGGTCCGTGCAGCGTGCGGCGGGCAGGTGGGTTTCCACGCTCGAGTCGCCGCCAACGTCCTGCGGATCGTCGAGCGCGAACTAATCGACGAGACGGCGGGTGCAGTGCGTGAGGCCCTGGAGGGACTCGGCTTCCCCGACGAGGCCGCGCTGTCGAGCGCCATCCGTCGAGGCGAGTTGGACGATCGCGGCGACGACGTCATGGCGTGCCTGAGAATCCTGGTGCAGCACCGGTTGTCCATCGATCATCCCGGGTACGACCAATAGGCATGAAGACACAGATCACTCAGTTCGACCTCACCGACGGCAGTGATCCGTACGGCATCGCGGCCGCCGAGGACGGCGCGGTGTGGGTGACGATGGTGCACAGCGGCGCCGTGGTACGCCTGACACCTGACGGCACCCACACCCGCTATCCGGTCGGGTCGTCGTCACAACCGTCGGTCGTGACCGCGGGCCGTAAAGGTTCGGCGTGGTTCACCCGCACGAAGGACGACCGGGTGACGTCGGTGGCGCCGGACGGCTCGATGACGACCGTCGGCCTCGACGCGGGTAGCGGCCCGTTCGGCGTCTGCGTCGGGCCGGACGGGGCGGTGTGGGTCGCCGAGTCGACCGCCGACCGCGTCGCACGGATCGCGCCCGACGGCACCTCGACGTCGTTTCCGCTGCCCGAGCAGTCGTTCCCGTCGTTCATCACCGCCGGCCCCGACGCAGCCCTGTGGGTGACGCTCAACCGCGCCGACGCCGTCGCACGCGTCACCACCGACGGTGACGTCGCCGTTCACGAGCTGGCCGCGCCCGCCGCCGCGCCCGTCGGCATCACCAGCGGCGACGGGGCGTTGTGGTGCACCGAGATCGGGGCCGGGCAGATCGGCCGCATCGACCCTGGCGGGAGCGTGACCGAGTTCGCGCTGCCGGACACGGCCGCACGCCCGCACGCCATCGCCGCGGGCACGCACGGTTGCTGGTTCACCGAGTGGGCGACCAACCGGGTCGGGCACATCGGCTGGTCGGGGGACATCGACGAGATCGAGCTGCCGGCGTCGACGTCGGAGCCCCACGGAATCGCCATCGGCCCCGACGGCGCGGCGTGGGTGGCGATGGAGAGCGGTGCAGTGGTGCGGATCAGCCCAGGTTGACGCGCGATGTCACGTTCTGCGGACCCGAGCCAGGAACGCGGGCTCGTCCACACGCGTCCCGACTGCCAGCCCCAACTCCTCGGCGTGGATCTCGGTGACGACGCCGCGGTAGGTGGTCGAGGTCAACTCCTCGATCTCCCAGCCCACGCCGAACGCGTCGCGGATCGTCGTCTCGCTGACCTCGGGACCGAATCCGCGACCGGCGTCGGACAGCGCAAGCACGTAGACGACCGCCCCCGGCCGGGTCGCCGTGCGCAGGCTGCGGACGTACGTCGCGCGATCGGCGTCGTCGAAGATGTGGAACAGCGCGCTGTCGATGATCGTGTCGTAGCCGGGCGACTCGCCGAGGTTCAGTGCGTCGGCGACCTCGAACCGCGCGTCGACCCCGTGGTCGACGGCGTTGCGCCTGGCCTGCTCGACGGCGGTGGGCGCGCCGTCGACACCGAGCACGTCGTACCCCGCCCTGGTCAGCAGGATGGTGTGCTCGCCGGTACCGCAGCCGACGTCGAGCACCCGCCCGCTGATGGCGCCCGCATCCACCAGGGCGACGATGGCCGGCTGCGGCTCGCCGATCACCCACGGCGGGGTCTGGTTCTTGTAGAAGTCGTCGAATCGGGAGATCGTTGGCGTCTGGTCCATGCACCCAGTGTTCAACCTGAACCGGAGTTGAGGTCAACAGATGTCCGAAACCGATACGCGAGCCGTCACCGACGTCGCCGATCGCTTGTTCGACGCCATCGAGAACAGCGACATCGCGATGGTGGAGCGGCTGTTCAGCCCCGAAGTGGCCGTCTGGAAGAGCGGCGACGTCCGCGACAACGACCACGCGCGGTCGGTGCGCATCATCGCCTGGTTCGTCGACGCGACCGTCGACCGCCGCTACGAGATCCTCGACCGCCAGGTCTTCGACGGTGGCTTCGTCCAGCAGCACGTACTGCACGCCCTCGGCCGTGCGGGCGCCACGATCGCGATGCGGGTCTGCATCGTCATCAAGGTGGGGGCAGACGGCCTGATCAACCGCGTCGACGAGTACTTCGACCCGGCAGACATCGCTCCACTGCTTTCTGCGTGATCACCAGATCACAGCGAACGGAACGGCATTCGCGCAGTTCTCGAGTTGCGAGGACGCTGCATCCACACGGGGCTACCATCGCGCTCATGGCTGCCCCCTCGCCGAGGCCATCGCGTCCGCCCGGACCCCTGCGCATCCTGGTCTACAGCGACAATCCGCGGACCAGGGAGCAGGTGCGGCTCGCATTGGGCAAACGAGTGCATCCCGAGCTCCCAGAGCTGAGCTACGTCGAGGTCGCCACCGGCCCGATGGTGATCAGGCAGATGGACGCGGGCGGGTTCGACCTGGCGATCCTCGACGGTGAGGCCACTCCTGTCGGCGGAATGGGCATCGCCAAACAGCTCAAGGACGAGATCGACCCCTGTCCACCGGTGCTGGTGCTGACCGGGCGGCCCGATGACGCGTGGCTGGCCAGGTGGTCGCGAGCGGAGGCGGCGGTTCCCCACCCGATCGACCCGATCCGGCTGGGCGACGCGGTCGTGTCGCTCCTGCGCGCCGCCGCCTGACGGGCGGAGTCGCGAAAAAATCTGTCCCACTTGCATTTTCGGGGCAAGGGGCATCGCCGAAGGGCGCCAGTAGCGATACTAACCAAAATGTGTGGCTTGCATCGAAAACACCGCTAGGCTGTGGGCTAGCTCACAGCGACCAGCCCCCGAGGAGCGCCTGCTCAGCATGAATCTGTACACACCGATACTGGTGCTCGGTGCGATTGCTGCTGTGTTCGCCGTCGGGTCGGTGGGGATCGCCGTGTTGATCGGGCCTAGGCGCTACAACCACGCCAAGCTCGAGGCCTACGAGTGCGGGATCGAACCGATGGACGCCTCCGACCCCGCCGCAGCGGCGACGGGACAGCGATTCCCGATCAAGTACTACCTCACGGCGATGATGTTCATCGTCTTCGACATCGAGATCGTCTTCCTCTATCCGTGGGCGGTCGCATTCGACAGCCTCGGCGCCTTCGGGGTCATCGCGGTGGCCCTGTTCTTGTTCAACGTCTCGGTGGCGTACGCGTACGAATGGCGGCGGGGAGGCATGGTATGGGACTAGAGGAGCGGTTGCCGGGCGGCATTCTGCTGTCCACGGTCGAGAAGGTCGCGGGTTACGTACGCAAGGGATCGCTGTGGCCGGCGACATTCGGGCTGGCGTGCTGCGCGATCGAGATGATGTCCACCGCCGGGCCGCGTTTCGACATCTCCCGTTTCGGCATGGAGCGTTTTTCGGCGACACCACGGCAGGCCGATCTGATGATCGTCGCGGGACGGGTCAGCCAGAAGATGGCGCCGGTGCTTCGCCAGATCTACGACCAGATGGCCGAACCGAAGTGGGTTCTGGCGATGGGGGTCTGCGCATCGTCGGGTGGGATGTTCAACAACTACGCCGTCGTCCAGGGCGTCGATCATGTGGTTCCCGTCGACATCTACCTACCCGGTTGCCCGCCGCGACCGGAGATGCTGCTGCACGCAATCCTCAAACTGCACGACAAGATTCAGGAGATGCCGCTCGGCGTGAACCGTGAGGAAGCGGTCCTGGCGGCCGAACAGGCCGCGCTGGCGGTGCCGCCGACGATCGAGCTGAAAGGGCTCCTGCGGTGATGAGCGCTCGCGCGAAGAACAGAGGACACGTGATGAGCGCTCGCGCGAAGAACAGAGGACACGTGATGAGCGCTCGCGCGAAGAACAGAGGGTTGCGGTGAGCCGCACGGGCGAGGACGAACCGACGACAAATCCCGACGCGGACGGGACACCCGAGGTCATCGGGGTGCGCACGGGCATGTTCGGCGCCAAGGGCAGCGGCGACACCTCCGGGTACGGCCGGCTGGTCCGCCCGGTCGCGCTGCCCGGCAGTTCGCCGCGACCCTACGGCGGCTATTTCGACGAGGTCGTCGACGAGCTGGCCGCCGCACTTGGTGACGACGGGTACTCAGCCGCCATCGAGCGCGTGGTCGTTTTCCGCGGGGAACTGAATCTCGAGGTCAGCCGTGACCAACTCCCCGCGGTCGCGCGGGCGCTGCGCGACGAGCCGGGCCTGCGGTTCGAACTGTGCCTCGGGGTCAGTGGTGTGCACTACCCGGACGACGCCGGACGCGAACTGCACGCGGTCTATCCGCTGATGTCGATCACCCACAACCGCCGCATCCGCGTCGAGGTGGCCGTCCCCGATGCCGACCCCCACATCCCGTCGCTGTTCCGGGTGTATCCCACCACCGATTGGCACGAACGCGAGACGTACGACTTCTTCGGCATCATCTTCGACGGCCACCCGTCCCTGACCCGTATCGAGATGCCCGACGACTGGGTCGGCCACCCCCAGCGCAAGGACTACCCACTCGGCGGAATCCCGGTGGAGTACCACGGCGCCGAGATACCGCCGCCCGACGAGCGGAGGGCCTACAACTGATGACCACATCACAGGGTGTTCCGGGCCCGGCTGAACGAGTGGTCGTCGTCGGCGGCCAGGACTGGGACGAGGTCGTCACCGCCGCACGGCGAAACGCCGGCGAGCACGCCGGGGAACGCATCGTCGTGAACATGGGCCCGCAGCACCCGTCGACACACGGAGTGCTGCGACTCATCCTGGAGATCGAGGGCGAGACGATCGTCGAAGCCCGGTGCGGCATCGGGTATCTGCACACCGGTATCGAGAAGAACCTGGAGTTTCGCAACTGGACTCAGGGCGTGACCTTCGTGACCCGGATGGATTATCTGTCACCGTTTTTCAACGAGACGGCGTACTGCCTCGGGGTCGAGAAACTCCTGGATGTCACCGAGGCGATCCCCGAGCGGGCGTCGGTGATCCGGGTGATGCTGATGGAGCTCAACCGGATCTCCAGCCACCTGGTCGCGCTGGCCACCGGCGGGATGGAACTGGGCGCGATGACGGCGATGTTCCTCGGCTTCCGGGAACGCGAACTGATCCTCTCGGTGTTCGAGTCGATCACCGGGTTGCGGATGAACCACGCCTACATCCGGCCCGGGGGTGTCGCGGTCGACCTGCCCGACGACGGCCTGCGCCAGGTCAGGGATCTGCTGGAGCTGCTGCCGAAGCGGTTCTGCGACCTGGAGGATCTGCTCAACGAGAACTACATCTGGAAGGCCCGTACCCAGGGCATCGGGTATCTGGACCTCACCGGCTGCATGGCGCTCGGCATCACCGGCCCGATACTGCGCTCCACCGGGCTGCCGCACGACCTGCGCAAAACCCAGCCCTACTGTGGTTACGAGACATACGATTTCGACGTCATCACCGATGACGGCTGCGACTCCTACGGTCGTTACCTGATCCGGGTGAAGGAGATGCGTGAGTCGCTCAAGATCGTCGAGCAGTGCGTCGAGCGGCTGGAGCGACTCTCCGGTGCGCCCGTGATGATCGAGGACAAGAAGATCGCGTGGCCCGCCGATCTGAAGCTCGGGCCCGACGGGCTGGGCAATTCGCCCGAGCACATCGCCAAGATCATGGGCCACTCGATGGAGGGTCTGATCCACCACTTCAAGTTGGTGACCGAGGGGATCCGGGTGCCTGCCGGCCAGGTCTACGTCGCGGTCGAATCCCCGCGGGGGGAACTGGGCGTGCACATGGTGTCCGATGGCGGAACCCGACCCTACCGGGTGCACTATCGGGATCCGTCGTTCACGAATCTGCAAGCGGTGGCGGCGATGTGCGAGGGGGGCATGGTCGCCGACGCGATCGCGGCGGTGGCGTCGATCGACCCGGTGATGGGCGGGGTGGATCGCTGATGAGCGCTTGCGCGAAGAGGAGACCTTGATGAGCGCTTGCGCGAAGAGGAGACCTTGATGAGCGCTTGCGCGAAGAGAAGAAGGCGCTGATGACGATCTTCCTGGAACTCGGGCAACGTCCCGACGAGCCCGGTCCCCCGATCAACGGCCCGGCGAGCTACCCCGCGGACGTCGTGTCCCGGCTCGAGGCCGACGCCGCGGTGATCGTGGCGCGCTATCCGCAGCCACGCTCGGCCCTGCTTCCACTGCTGCACCTGGTGCAATCCGAGGATGGGCGTCTGACTCCCGCCGGGATCGCTTTCTGTGCAAGCCAATTGAACCTGTCCCATGCCGAGGTCACGGCGGTCGCGACCTTCTACTCCATGTACCGCCGCACCCCGACCGGTGACTATCTCGTCGGGGTGTGCACCAACACGTTGTGCGCCGTCATGGGCGGCGACGCGATCCTCGACACCCTGGAGGAGCACCTGGGGGTGGCGGCCGGTCAGACCACCGCCGACAGCCGGATCACCCTCGAGCACATCGAGTGCAACGCCGCCTGTGACTACGCGCCGGTCGTGATGGTCAACTGGGAGTTCTACGACAACCAGACACCATCGTCGGCGCGCGACCTCGTCGACGCGCTCCGCACTGGTGAGTCACCGAAGCCGTCGCGGGGCGCGTCGCTGTGCACGTTCCGAGACACCGCGAGAATCCTTGCGGGCCTGCCGATCACCGAAGGCGCGGCCGACGGCGCGCCGACCGGTGCGGCGACGCTGGCCGGCCTGCGGTTCGCCCGCGAACACGACATGACCGCACCGTCGCCGGATCCGCAGCCCTCCGACACGACCGACCCGCAGCCCGGACACGAGCAGGCCGAAGCCGCCGAAGCCGTCAGGGACGAACCCGCACCGGGGCCCTCGGCGAACGTTCCGGCCCGGTCCGCGACGCCCGAGACCGACCCGAAGGCGGCGGACTCGCAATGACCGCACTGACTCCCGTGTTGAGCCGGTTCTGGGACGACCCCGAGCCATGGTCGCTGGACACCTACCGCAGGCACGGTGGTTACCAGGCGCTGGACCGCGCGCTGGCCATGAGCCCCGACGACGTCATCACCACTGTCAAGGACTCCGGCCTGCGCGGCCGTGGCGGCGCGGGGTTCCCGACCGGGACGAAGTGGTCGTTCATCCCACAGGAGCGGAGCCAGCGGAGCGACCAGAAGGCGCAGGGCGACGAGGGGGCTGCCGCCAAGCCGCACTACCTGGTGATCAACGCCGACGAGTCGGAACCCGGTACCTGCAAAGACATTCCGTTGATCCTGACCACGCCCCACTTCCTTGTCGAAGGGGCGATCATCGCCGCCTACGCGATCCGAGCTCACCACGCGTTCATCTACCTGCGGGGTGAGGTGGTGCCGGTGCTGCGGCGACTGCAGGCTGCGGTCGCCGAAGCCTACGCGGCGGGCCACCTCGGCACCGACATCCACGGCTCCGGGTTCGATCTGGAGCTCATCGTGCACGCCGGTGCGGGCGCGTACATCTGCGGTGAGGAGACCGCGCTGCTGGACTCGCTGGAAGGCAGGCGGGGCCAGCCGCGGCTGCGGCCGCCGTTCCCCGCGGTGGCGGGGCTGTATGCGTGTCCGACGGTGGTCAACAACGTCGAGTCGATCGCCAGCGTGCCACCCATCCTGCTCAACGGGGTGGACTGGTTCCGCTCGATGGGCTCCGAGAAATCGCCCGGCTTCACGCTGTACTCGCTGTCCGGGCACGTCACCACGCCTGGTCAGTACGAGGCGCCGCTGGGGATCACGCTGCGCGAACTGCTCACCTACGCCGGCGGTGTCCGGGCCGGGCATTCGCTGAAGTTCTGGACCCCGGGCGGATCGTCGACACCCCTGTTGACCGCCGAACACCTCGATGTGCCACTGGATTACGAGGGTGTGGCCGGCGTCGGATCGATGCTGGGCACCAAGGCGCTGCAGATCTTCGACGAGACCACCTGCGTGGTGCGGGCGGTGCGGCGCTGGACACAGTTCTACGCGCACGAATCCTGCGGCAAGTGCACCCCGTGCCGGGAGGGCACCTACTGGCTGGCGCAGATCTATGAGCGGCTGGAGACCGGCGCCGGCACACCGGCGGACATCGACAAACTGCTCGACATTTCCGACACCGTCTTCGGCAAGTCGTTCTGCGCGCTGGGTGATGGCGCGGCCACCCCGATCATGTCGTCGATCAAGTACTTCCGTGACGAGTACGAGGCGCACCTCGACGGAGGCTGCCCGTTCGACCCCTACGCGTCGATGCTCGCCGCACCCGAAAGCGTGGGCGCATGACACTCGCTGAGCACGGCCACGACGCACCGCCGGTCGAGATGGTGACGCTGACCATCGACGGCGCCCAGGTCAGCGTTCCCACGGGCACGTTGGTGATCCGCGCCGCCGAACTGATCGGCGTGCAGATCCCCCGCTTCTGCGATCACCCGCTGCTGGACCCGGTCGGCGCGTGCCGTCAGTGCCTGGTCGAGGTCGAGGGACAGCGCAAGCCGATGGCGTCCTGCACGATCACCTGTACCCCGGACATGGTGGTGCGCACCCAGATCACCTCCGAGGCCGCAGACAAGGCGCAGCACGGGGTGATGGAACTGCTGCTCATCAACCATCCGCTCGACTGCCCAGTCTGCGACAAGGGCGGCGAGTGTCCGCTGCAGAACCAGGCGATGTCCAACGGTCGCGTGGAGACCCGCTTCGAGGACGTCAAGCGAACCTTCCCGAAGCCGATCAACATCTCGTCGCAGGTTCTGCTGGACCGCGAACGCTGCGTGCTGTGCGCCCGGTGTACCCGTTTCTCCGACCAGATCGCCGGTGACCCGTTCATCGAGTTGCTGGAACGCGGTGCGCTCCAACAGGTCGGCATCGCCCCGGGTGAACCGTTCCAGTCGTACTTCTCCGGCAACACCGTGCAGATCTGCCCGGTGGGTGCGTTGACCGGTGCGGCGTACCGATTCCGGGCCCGCCCGTTCGACCTGGTGTCGAGTCCCAGCGTCTGCGAGCACTGCGCCTCGGGGTGCGCCCAGCGCACCGATCACCGACGCGGCAAGGTGATGCGCCGCCTGGCCGGTGACGACCCCGCGGTCAACGAGGAATGGAACTGCGACAAGGGCCGGTGGGCGTTCACGTACACGACGCTCGGCGACCGGATCACGACCCCACTGGTGCGTGACCCCGACGGCTCGATGCGCCCGGCGTCGTGGTCGGAGGCGCTCGGTGTGGCCGGCGCTGGACTGGCGGCGGCCATCGGCAACGCCGGCGTCCTCGTCGGCGGCCGCATGACCGCCGAGGATGCCTACGCCTACGCCAAGTTCGCCCGAATCGTGCTGGGCACCAACGACGTCGACTTCCGTGCCAGGCAGCACAGCGCGGAGGAGGCGGAATTCCTCGCCGCCGTCGTCGCGGGACAGCCGATGACCGTGACCTACGCGGACCTGGAGAACGCTCCTGCCGTCCTGCTGGCGGGGTTTGAACCCGAGGAGGAGTCGCCGATCGTCTTCCTCCGGCTGCGCAAGGCGGTCCGGCGGCGCGGCCTGCAGGTGGCGGCGGTCGCACCATTCGCCACCCGCGGTCTCACCAAGCTGGCGGGCCGGTTGGTCCGGTCGGCGCCGGGCACCGAGGCGACAGCGCTGGACGGCCTGGCCGACGACGAGCTGCTGACCATGCCGGGTTCGTTGATCCTGGTGGGTGAGCGGCTGGCCGGCTCGCCCGGGGCGCTTTCGGCCGCGGCACGTCTGGCCCGAGCCACCGGAGCCCGGCTGGCCTGGATTCCGCGGCGTGCCGGGGAACGCGGCGCGGTGGAGGCGGGGGCGCTGCCCAACCTGCTGCCCGGTGGACGGCCGGTGGCGGACGCCACGGCCCGGGAGCAGATGGCCGCGGCGTGGAGCGTCGACGAACTCCCGGCCCACGCGGGCCGCGACACCGCCGCGATCCTGCGGGCGGCACGCGAAGGTGAGCTGGGTGCCCTGCTGATCGGCGGTGTCGAGCTCGCCGACCTGTCCGACCCCGACGCCGCGCTCGCCGCGGTGGACGCAGCGCCGTTCGTCGTGAGCCTGGAACTGCGCGAGAGCGCGGTCACCGAACGTGCCGACGTGGTGTTCCCGGTGGCACCCGTGGTCGAGAAGGCGGGTTCGTTCTTCAACTGGGAGGGCCGGATCCGTCCGTTCGAACCGTCGCTGCACACCAGCGCGGTCCCGGATCTGCGGGTGCTGAACTTCCTGGCCGACGAGATCGGCGTTGATCTCGGTCTACGGACCGCCGCCGAAGCCGCCGAGGAACGAGACCGGATCGGACTGTGGGCGGGTGCCCGTCCGGAATCACCACGCACCGAGCCGTCGCCACCGCACCCGGCAGCCGGGCAGGCCGTCCTGGCCGGCTGGCGCATGCTGCTCGACGCCGGACGGCTCCAGGACGGTGAACCGCACCTTGCCGGGACCGCACGAGCGCCGATGTCACGGCTGTCGGCGACCACCGCCGCCGAGATCGGCGTCACTGACGGTGAGCTGGTGACCGTCAGCACCGATCGCGGCGCGATCACGCTGCCCGCGGAGGTGACCGACATGGACGACCGCGTGGTGTGGCTTCCGTTGAATTCCATGGGCAGCACGGTGCACGAGACACTCGGCGTCGGCGTCGGCGCGGTGGTATCGATCGGGCGGGGTTCACGGTGACCTATCCCGATCCGACGCTGTTCGGCCACGATCCGTGGTGGCTGATGCTGGCCAAGGCCCTGGGCATCTTCGTCTTCCTGCTGCTGACGGTGCTTTCGGCGATCCTGATCGAGCGAAAGATTCTGGGCCGCATGCAGTTGCGACTCGGACCCAACCGGGTCGGGCCAGGTGGTCTGCTGCAATCGCTGGCCGACGGGATCAAGCTCGCCCTCAAGGAGGGCTTGATCCCCGCCGGGGCGGACAAGTGGATCTACCTCGCCGCGCCGGTCATCTCGGTGATACCGGCGTTCATGGCGTTCGCCGTGATCCCGATGGGTGGCGAGGTGTCGGTGTTCGGGCACCGGACCGCACTGCAACTGACCGACCTGCCCGTGGCGGTGCTCTACATCCTGGCGGTCACGTCGATCGGCGTGTATGGACTCGTGCTGGCAGGCTGGGCGTCAGGGTCGGTCTATCCGCTGCTGGGGGGCCTGAGGTCGACGGCGCAGGTGGTCTCCTATGAGATCGCGATGGGATTGTCGTTCGTGGCGGTGTTCATCTACGCGGGAACGATGTCGACATCGGGAATCGTTGCCGCCCAGCGCGACACCTGGTTCGTGTTTCTGCTGTTGCCGTCGTTCCTGGTCTACCTGATCTCCATGGTCGGCGAAACCAACCGTGCTCCTTTTGATCTGCCCGAAGCCGAGGGCGAGCTCGTCGGCGGCTTCCACACCGAGTACTCGTCGTTGAAGTTCGCGATGTTCATGCTGGCGGAATACGTCAACATGACCACGGTGTCGGCGCTGGCCACCACGCTGTTCCTCGGCGGCTGGCAGGCGCCGTGGCCGATCAGCATCTGGGAGGGCGCCAACACCGGTTGGTGGCCGCTGCTGTGGTTCACCGCGAAGGTCTGGCTCTTCCTGTTCGTCTTCATGTGGCTGCGCGCCACCCTCCCCAGAATGCGCTACGACCAGTTCATGGCGCTGGGCTGGAAGATCCTGATCCCGGTATCGCTGGGCTGGATCATCATCGTCGCGACCACCCACATCCTTCGCGACTACGGCTACCAGGCGTGGGCCACCGGGCTGATCAGCACGGGCATCGTGGCAGCGAGCGCGCTGCTGCTGCTCGGGTGGCGGACACTGCGTGCCAGGAACCTTCGCCGCACCCCTGCAGATCCCATCCAATCGGCAGACGCCGGCACCTTCCCGGTGCCGCCGATGCCGGCCAAGGAGTCAGCCGATGCCTAAGTTCCTCGATGCCCTCGCCGGTTTCGGCGTCACCTTCGGGTCCATGTTCAAGAAGCCGGTCACCGAGCAGTACCCGGAGTCGCCCGGCCCGGTCGCCCCGCGTTATCACGGCCGTCATCAACTCAACCGGTATCCCGACGGTCTGGAGAAGTGCATCGGCTGCGAGCTGTGCGCCTGGGCCTGCCCGGCCGACGCGATCTACGTCGAAGGCGCCGACAACACCGAGTCCGAACGGTATTCGCCCGGCGAACGCTACGGCCGCGTGTACCAGATCAACTACCTGCGCTGCATCGGCTGCGGCCTGTGCATCGAGGCATGCCCGACCCGGGCACTGACGATGACCAACGACTACGAGATGGCCGACGACAACCGTGCCGACCTCATCCTGGGCAAGGACAAGTTGCTGGCCCCGCTGCAGGCGGGCATGGAGCAACCGCCGCACCCGATGGCGGCGGGCAGCACCGACGACGACTACTACCTGGGCAACATCGCCGCGGTGAAGGAGGCGCCGTGAGAACTGAGTTCGTCGCCGCGATCACCGACGCCGGCCAGACCACCACGAGCGAGGCAGTCCTGTTCTGGGTGCTGGCGGCGGTATCGGTGATCGGCGCCGTCGGTGTGGTCACCGCGCCGAAAGCGGTGTACTCGGCGATCGGGCTCGCGCTCACGATGTTGTCGTTGGCGGTGCTCTACATCGCCCAGGAGGCACCGTTTCTCGGGGTCGTGCAGGTGGTGGTGTACACCGGCGCGGTGATGATGTTGTTCCTGTTCGTGCTCATGCTGATCGGCGTCGACTCCTCGGAGTCGTTGGTGGAAACCATTCGCGGCCAACGCCTCGCCGCGATCGGCGTCGGCGTCGGTTTCGGCGTCCTGTTGATCGCCGGCATCGGCAACGTCTCGGTGACCGGGTTCGCCGGCCTGACGCAGGCCGATCAGAACGGCAACGTCGAAGGGGTGGCGGCGCTGATCTTCACGCAGTACCTGTGGGCCTTCGAACTGACGGGAGCGCTGCTCATCACCGCCACGCTCGGGGCGATGGTGCTGGCGCACCGCGAACGTTTCGAGCGCCGCAGGACCCAACGGGAACTGGCCGCTGAGCGCTTCGCCCCGGGCGGTCACCCGACCACGCTGCCCAATCCCGGTGTGTACGCCCGCCACAACGCCGTCGACGTGCCTGCGATGTTGCCCGACGGATCGGCGTCCGAACTGTCGGTCAGCGGAATCCTGCAGGTCCGTGCGGTTCCGGAAAACGGGGAGGGCCGATGAGCGCTTGCGCGAAGAGGAGAGGACACCGATGAGCGCTTGCGCGAAGAGGAGAGGACACCGATGAGCGCTTGCGCGAAGAGGAGAGGACACCGATGAGCGCTTGCGCGAAGAGGAGAGGACACAGGTGAACCCGGACAACTACCTCTACCTGTCCGCGCTGCTGTTCACTATCGGTGCGGCAGGAGTGCTGTTGCGCCGCAACGCGATCGTCATGTTCATGTGCGTCGAGTTGATGCTCAACGCCGCGAACCTGGCCTTCGTCGCGTTCTCCCGCATGCACGGTCATCTCAACGGTCAGGTGGTGGCGTTCTTCACGATGGTGGTCGCCGCGTGCGAAGTGGTGATCGGACTGGCCATCATCATGACCATCTTCCGGACGCGGCGCTCGGCCAGCGTCGACGACGCAAGCCTGTTGAAGAACTGATGAGCAAATGACAGTACCTGTGTGGCTGGTGATCGCGCTTCCCCTGGCGGGTGCGACGATCCTGCTGCTGACCGGTAGGCGTTCCGATCGCTGGGGCCACCTGCTGGGCACGCTCGCCGCGCTCGCGTCGTTCGCCTGTGCGGCAGCGCTGTTCGTCGACATGGTCGGCCGCGACTCCGAGAGCAGGTCGACCCATGAGTCGCTGTTCAGCTGGGTTCCGGTCGGCGGGTTGCAGGTCGACTTCGGTCTGCAACTCGATCAGCTGTCGATGTGCTTCGTGCTGCTGATCACCGGTGTCGGCTCGCTGATCCACATCTACTCGATCGGCTACATGGCTCCGGGAGCGGAGCTTGCGGAGCGACCCGATAACCCAGGTCCGAGTCGTCGTCTTTTTTTCGGATATCTCAATCTGTTCCTTGCGGCGATGCTGCTGCTGGTGCTCGCCGACAACTATCTCGGCCTGTACATGGGATGGGAGGGTGTGGGCCTGGCGTCGTATCTGTTGATCGGCTTCTGGTCGCACAAGCCGTCGGCCGCGACGGCGGCCAAGAAGGCGTTCGTCGTCAACAGGGTCGGCGACGTCGGGTTGGCGATCGCGCTGATGGTGATGTTCGCTGCCGTCGGCTCCGTCTCGTTCGCCTCGGTGTTCGGCGCCGCACCGCAGCTCACCGAGGGCACGTTGACTGCGATCGGGCTGATGCTGCTGCTTGCGGCGTGCGGCAAGTCGGCCCAGGTTCCGCTGCAGTCCTGGCTCGGGGACGCGATGGAAGGCCCGACGCCGGTGTCGGCGCTGATCCACGCGGCGACGATGGTGACCGCGGGTGTGTATCTGATCGTGCGCTCGGGTCCGGTGTTCGACCTGGCCCCGCATGCCCAGACCGCCGTCGTCGTCGTCGGCGCGGTGACACTGCTTTTCGGTGCCGTCGTCGGTTGCGCGAAGGACGACATCAAGAAGGCGCTGGCCGCGTCGACGATGAGCCAGATCGGTTACATGGTGCTGGCCGCAGGGCTGGGTCCGGCCGGGTACGCGTTCGCGATCATGCACCTGTTGACTCACGGGTTCTTCAAGGCAGGCCTGTTCCTCGGCGCGGGTTCGGTCATGCACGCGATGGACGACGAGGTCGACATGCGTCGCTACGGCGGGCTGCGCAATGCGCTGCCGATCACCTTCGCGACGTTCGGGCTCGGCTATCTGGCCATCATCGGCGTGCCGCCGTTGGCCGGGTTCTTCTCCAAGGACGGGATCATCGAAGCAGCCCTCGGCGCGGGCGGGGTCAAG
>Ga0209347_1002652_pt1 | contig 22915 bp, 18 predicted proteins | sample AutmiccommuBRH23_FD_187382 | JGI IMG/M metagenome (GOLD analysis project Ga0209347, IMG submission 187382) | Deep subsurface microbial communities from Mt. Terri, Switzerland - Autotrophic microbial communities BRH/23 (SPAdes) (version 2) | ecosystem: Environmental > Aquatic > Deep subsurface >...
CGAGCTCGCCCGCTACTTCAACGCGAAGCTCGGATTCGAATGCGAGCTCGAGGTCATCGCCATGGACGGATGGCGACGCCCCATGTGGTACGACCAGACCGGTTTCCCGTGGGTGATTCCCTCGCCGAACATGCCGACCGTCGCGACGGCGACCGTCTATCCGGGGATGTGCCTGATCGAGGGAACCAACCTCAGCGAAGGGCGGGGCACGACGCGGCCGTTCGAGCTGTTCGGTGCGCCCTGGCTCGATCCCTTCGCGTTCGCCGACGCGCTCAAACAGGTCGACCTCCCGGGCGTCCGCTTCCGGCCTCACTACTTCACTCCCACCTTTCAGAAGCACGCCGGCAAGGTGTGCGGCGGTGTGGAGCTGCACGTCACCGACCGCGAGGCGCTCGAGCCGTTCCGCACGGGCCTCTGGTGCATCAAGGTCGCCCGCGATCTCGACCCTCAGCAGTTCGACTGGCGCCGCGAAACCTACGAGTACGTCTCCGACCGGCTGGCCATCGACCTTCTCGCCGGAAGCGCCGGCTACCGCGAAACGCTCGAAGCCGGCGGCGACCCGGACCAGTGGGCGCAGGCGTGGAAGGGGGAGGCGGAGGAGTTCAGAAAAGAACGCGAAGAGTTTCTCCTCTACGAGTAAGGCAGAAGGCAGAAGGCAGAAGGCAGAAGTAAAGGTAAAGGCAAGGGGCTGCGGGAGGGCCCCGTCATCCTGAGGGAGCGCAGCGTCAAAGGCGTCAAACGCCGAGCCGGCGTGCGCGACCGAAGGATCGCAAAATTGCCGGATGCGGCCTCTCGCTACGTTCCCCCGCGCGGGCCAACGCGATCCTCGAATTTGGAGATCCTTCGTCGGCTGCGCCTCCTTCTAATGAACCGCCTGGTTCATTTCCGCGGACACGCGCGATCCTGCCATTTTGAGATCCTTCGCCGCGCTTCGCCGGCTCAGGATGACGGACGTTTTGCCGTTGCCTTTGCCTTCTGCCTTCTGCCTTTACTTCTGCCTTCTGCCTTCTGCCTTCTGACTTCGCTTCACCGCGATCCCCCTCCCCGCGCAGGCGTCGAGAAAGTCCTCCGGCAACGGCGACTCCACGCGCAGCGGTTCGTTCGTCGCGGGGTGTGTCATCGACAGAGCTCGCGCGTGGAGCATCGGCCGCCCTTCGTTTCGCTCGCCGTACAGCCAGTCGCCCACGAGCGGATGGCCGATGGCCGCCAGGTGGACCCGGATCTGGTGCGTGCGACCGGTCATCAATCGGATGGCGACCAGGCTGGCGCTCGGTCCAATCTCGAGCGGCTCGATGCCGGTCACCGCCCGCTTTCCTTCCTCCCTCACCCCGAATGAGATCGGTCCGATGCGCGCTAGCGGGGCGTCGATCCACTGCCGCGTGCGGAGCTCTCCCTCGCAGAGAGCGAGGTACTCCTTCCGGATCATCTTCCGTTCGAACTGCCTCGTGAGACGCGCGTTCACCGAGCTTTTCTTCGAGAAGAAGATCACGCCGCTCGTCCCGCGATCGAGGCGTTGCATGAGGAACGGCGCCTCGCCCCGGGAGGCCAGCAACCGTTCGACCATCTCGAGCAGGACCGGTTCGTCGGCGTCGTAGCCGCGCTGGACGACGATGTCTCCTGGCTTGTCGATGAAGATCAGCTCATCGTCTTCGTACAGAATGCGCAGGCTCACGCCCGGGACGATGCAGCGCTGCAGGGCACCGCGTCAACCGAAAAACTCCTCCCAGGCCCCATCCTTGCTTTATTCAGTAGTAACCGGCCACGTTAGGACCGACTGTGTCCCCCTGATCGGATTAATGTCCGGAAAGGGGGGCGGAAACAGGGTACAAATCCCTACGACACATGCACTTGGACCTGATCCCGCGAATTCGCGGGATCTGTTTGGGGTTACCCTGAACGAGGAGATGACCATGAAACGAGCACTCTCAATGATCGCTCTGATTCTCGCGCTGCCGCTGACGGCGAACGCGCAGGGATATGCAAGCCTGGATACGGCAGAAGCCAACCTCTCGCGCGGGTTTTCGGCCGGTGAGACGCGGGCGGTCGTTGCCGGTCTGAGCGATGGCGACCAGGTGAAGCTCCAGTTCCCGGGACTGATCGAGGAATCGGGCTTTTTCGGCCGCGATCAGGCTTCCTATCTTCTCGAGAAGCTCTTCTCGGCTGCCCAGCCGGTGGGCTTCGAGAAGCGCCGGTGGCGCAAAGTGAGCTCCGAGGGGCAGTATCACATCACCGCCGACTGGACGATCCAGCGCGGCGGAACGAACGAAGTGGTGACGCTCTCGATCATCCTGCAGCAAAAGGGAGAGCGGTGGGTGCTGGCTTCGGCTCAGTCGGCAACCAAGTAAACCGTCAAACAACTCCGAGAAAGGCCCGCGAGCGATCGCGGGCCTTTTTCTTTTGATCCGCGTTATGCTCGTTGGGAGCGAGCGATGAAGATTCCTGCGGTGAGGCTGGGGACGGCGATCGGGGCGACCGCTCTGGTCGCGGCGGCGTTGCTCCGCTACGTCGGGGTGGAGCGCGATCTGGTCGCGGTCTCGATCGCCGCGGGCGCCTCGGCACTCCTCGCACTGGTCGCATGCCCCTGGTTGTTGCGCCCCCTTGCGGCAGCACTTCTCATCGCCACGGTGATCGACGGCGGCGCCATCGGTCGTGCCGCCGAGTCTGCGAGCGACCCCGGCGCCCGGTCGGCGGAGGTACTCGCATCATCGGTACGGAACCTCGCCCGGTGGGAGAGCGAGACCAGGCTCGAGCTCCGCGATACCGCGCGAAGCGTCGCGGAGATTCTCGAGAAGGAGCCGCCGCTCGAGCGTGTCCTGGTGTTCGACCTGCTCGGCCAGCACGTCGATCGTCCAAACCGCGGCATCCGGGTGATGGATCCCTCGGGACGTCTCGTGGCGTGGTGGGGCGAAGACCTCCCCGGCCTCGACGCGCGCCCCTGGCGATTCGACGTCACCAATCTCTACCTCAATGAAAGAGTTCCCATCGAGGTACCGGGCCGGGAGTGGACCGTCGACGTATACGAACGCGTCCCGAATTTTTCCTCGCATGAGATCCGGGAGATCGCCGGAGAAGGCATCGCCACGGCGAGGCTGCACGCCGGCGCCCTGACTCCGGCTTCCGGAGCAAGGCGGTTCGTCCTTGCGAAGCGTCCGGAGGGAACGCTGCAGGCCGACCTCGAGCTTCGTCCTCCGGACGCGATGTCGCAGGCGATCCGCGGCCGCGCTCACACCGCCGCGGCGATCGCCATCGCAGCCGGACTCCTGCTGGTCGCCGCCGGTATCCTCCTCTCGCTCCCCGCAACGCTCGCTTTTTCAGCCGCCGCCGCAATCGCGCTGGTCCTCTCTCGCTGCGCCCTGATCGAAATGAACATAGCCGCGGACCCCAGAGCGCTCTTCGGTTTCGAGGTCTTCGCGTCACGCCTTCTGGGGCCCTTGAGCCGCTCGCCGGTCGACCTCCTTCTGACCACGCTTACAGCAGCCGGAGCGGCACACCTGGTGATGCGATTTCGCGGCGCCCGCTGGACCGTTCTCATCGGGCTCGCGCAGGGCGCTGCGATGGCATTGGCAACCCTTGGCATCGTGCGACTGCTGGAAAATCTCGTCGCGAACTCGCGGATCTCCCCCATTCCTTCTCATCTGATCCCCGAGAATGCCGTGCAGAGCGTGTTGCTCGCCGCGGTGATCTTCGCAGGAATTGCGGCGGTCCAGACCGGAAGGCACCGGGGCAGTTTCCGTGGAACGCTCCTCCCCGCCGGAGTCACCCTGGTCGCGATCGGTGCAGTGGCCTGGATTGGCGACTCGCCGATGCGTACCGAGGCGCTGCTCGCATCGGCGGGCGGAATGATCGCCGCTCTCTTCGGCGAAGCGTGGCTGCGAGAGAGACGGGCGGCGGTGCTCGCGAGAGTCGCCCTCGTGGCTCTGGTCGTCTATCCCCCGATCGCCCTATTCGAACGCGAGGGAATGGCGCGGTTCGTCGAACAGACGTTTGCCCCCCTGGTCGCCGGAGAGAGCGAGCTCGGAATGATGGAGGAGATCCTCCGTGACGACCTGACGCAGGTGGACCTGAGCGAGATCCTCCCTGACACGTTCGATCGAACCTACCTCCGCGACCTCGCCTATGCGCTATGGCTTCGATCGAACCTCGCCGACTGGGACGTTCCCGTCGTGATTCAGGTGAGCGATCGCGACGGCGACCGGCTCAGTCGATTCGGCGTGGGACTCCCTCAGTTCGCCGATGGCGAGGAGGGGGAGACCCTGAAGATCGGCAAGACCACGCGCGAGCTGCTGCATTACGGATTCGACCTGCGGGAAGGCGAGTCGGTCCGCGCGCAGGGAACGGTTCACATCGTCAATCCGGCCGATCCCGGCGCGACGGCGATGGCCGACATCTACCGCCCCTTCTTCGTCGACGCCCGGGAACCGGCAGGGCAATCTCACCGCTATCGACTCGAGCCCGTCGTGTTCGATCGGGACGGGACATTGCTCGGCGGCAGGGACCTCCGCCTTCCCCAGAGCGCGACGACCTACTTCGAGGAGCTCGACTCGGGAGAGGGTCGATGGATCTCCACCGCGGAGGGAGACTCCGCGTACCTTCGCCGGGCGGGCGAGGCCATCTTCGCATTTCCACTGCGCCTCCCTTCGCGCGTGGAAGACCTCAGGCGCGCGGGGACGATCGCGGTATGGGCGTCGCTGTTCGGGCTGCTGGCCCTGGCGATCTACACGCGAAAGAGCATCGGATCCGTTGTGAAGGGGCTCCCGGGCTCGCTCGACTTCCGCACCCGCACTTCGCTCTGGCTGGCTGGTGTCGTTCTTCTTCCGCTGCTTCTTTTCGTGATCTTCGTCCGGGCCTACCTCGCCGACCGGCTCGAGTCCGAATACCTCGACCGGGGGCAGGCCGCTCTCAACACGGCCCAGCGCGTCGTCGAGGATTATCTCGACGCTTCAGAGGAAGCGCTGCCGGAGCAGGTGCTGACCGACCCGATCCTGACCTGGCTCGCGCGGGTGATCGGCCACGATCTCCACCTCTACTCCGAGAGCGAGGTGATCGCCTCGAGCCGGCGTGACCTGTTCACCGCGCACGTCGAGTCGCCGCGGCTGCCTGGAAGAGTCTTCGCCGAGAGCGTCCTGCGCGGGCGCGACATCGTGTTCGCCGAGCACCAGGGCGCTCCGGAGCGATTCATCGAGATCTACAGCCCGATCCTTCTCGGAGAACGACGCGAGTACACGCTCGCGCTGCCGTTCATCGTGCAGGCACGGCAGATCGAAGAGCAGGTCAACGACCTCGCAACGACGATCTACCTGCTGCTCATCTTCATCGTCGCCGCGGCGCTCGTGGTCGCCTGGCGTGCCTCCGGCGCGATGATTGGCCCGGTCCAGGAGCTGGTCACCGGCGCGCGCAATGTGGCCGCCGGGCGATTCGACACGCCGATGACTTCGCCCGCCGATCCCGACCTCAGGCTCCTGATGACGACATTCCGAGACATGTCGGGATCGATCAAACGGCAGCAGGAAGATCTCCGCCACGAGCGGGACCGGCTCCAGACGCTGCTCGAGAATGTCACGGCAGCCGTCGTGGTGCTCGACGGGGATCTGGGGCTCGTCGCCGCGAACCGCGCAGCGCGCGAGCTGTGGAAAATCCGCGCCGAGCACGCGATGGGAGAAACGTTCGACCCGAGGCTCGAGACGGTGAGCGAGCTGCTGGAGTCCGCGGCTGGATCCAGCCAGATCCGGACCAGCGAGATTCAGGTTGCCGTCGACGAGTCGGTCCGCACCATCCGCTTCTCCGTCGTCCCGCTGCCCGGTGGCAAAGAGAGGATGCTGATCGGCGAGGACGTGACCGAGATCCTGCGGTCGAACCGGCTCGAAGCCTGGGCCGAGATGGCCCGCCAGGTGGCGCACGAGATCAAGAATCCCCTCACGCCCATTCAGCTCACCGCCGAGCATCTGCGGGCAATCGCCGAAAGGGATCGCGAGCGACTCCCCGAGGCGGTGCGGATCGGGGTGGCCAACATCCTCCGGCAGGTTGAGACGCTCAGGGAGACGTCGAAGGAGTTCAGCGATTACGCGTCGCTTCGCGAGCTGCAGCGAAAGCCCCTGGACCTGCGGCTTCTGCTCGAGGAGATCGCGGCGAGTTACCGCCCCGGGGCAGAACGCCGGGTCGAGCTGACCACGACGATCGATCCGAACACGCCCCGGAACTTCCGGGGCGATGAGCGTTTGCTGCGGGGAGCCCTGATCAACCTCACGGAGAACGCTTTTCAGGCGACGCCGGACGGGGGGCGGGTCGAGCTCGCCTCCCATGCCGACGCCGACCGCGTCACGATTTCCGTCCTCGACAGCGGCCCCGGAGTCGACCCCGCCCTTCTTCCCCGGATCTTCGACCCCTACTTCTCGACCAAGTCGACCGGAACGGGCCTGGGTCTCGCAATCGCCCGGAAGTCGATTGAAGATCACGGCGGCAGCATCCGGGCCGAGAATCGTCCCGACGGATTTCTCATCTCGGTCGAGCTGCCGCTGGTCGAAGCGCCGTCGCCTCGAGACGAGGAGCGGCCCGCTTGATCAGGCGAGGGTAAACTTCCAACTTTCATGAGACGGATTCCAACCAGGATTCTGGCGCACGGGCTGGCGCTGATTCTTCTCTTCGCCTCGGGCGCGATTGCGGGACCCGGCTCGCCGGTTCGCGAAGCTGCGCGCTCGCTCATCGCCGAGCGCGTCGACGCGGACCGCGCTGCCAACGGCCTCCCTCCCCTCGCTTTCGCCCCCGAGCTCAGCCAGGCTCTCGACGCCTGGTGCGAGCAGCAGATCCGCGAGGGGACGGTCGGCCACTTCTCTCTCGACGGCCTTCCTCCCTACGCCCGCTACTCGGCGCTCGGGGTCGCGGACGCTGTCCTGGAGAACGCGGTCGCCTGGTCGGCCAACTACCCGTTCGAGGGGGCGGCCATCCTCGATCTGGCACGTCGATCCCAGGACGCGATGATGGCCGAGCGCCCTCCGCGCGACTCTCATCGCAAGACGATTCTCGACCCGCATGCGACGCACCTCGGAGTCGGCATCGCCTGGGTGCGCGGAGAGTTCCGGATGGTCCAGCTGGTGCTCCGCAAGAACGTCGAGTGGACGACAACCCCTGCACCCGCTGCGCGCGCCGGAGAGCGGATCTCGGTGACCGGCACGGCGCGGGAAGGATGGGACGTGGTCGCCGCGACGCTCCACTGGCAGGAGCTTCCGCGCTCGCTTTCAGCGGCGGCAGCGAACAGGATCGAGTCCTACGACCTCCCCGCCCCGCACCGCCGTTGGGCCGCACACCCCCTTCCCACCCGCAACCATCTCGGTGCCGGGGAAGGGCTCGCCCGGTTCGCGAGCGCGATGCGTGGAGACGGCGGACTCACCGTCGCTGCCGGAGGAAAGTTCGCCTTCCGAGGATCCCTCGACAACGGCCCGGGCATCTACACGCTGGTGGTGTGGCTGCGGGAACCGCGAAGCGGCGAGGCAGTGGCCTCCAGCCATATCTCGACGGTCGTCAGTGCCGGATCGTCAGCATATCCCGCTGGCGCTGCACGCTGAAACTCCGAAGGAGAGCGCCCAACTGTGAACATCGATGACATCGATCTCGGTTCATTGTTCGATTGCGTAATCGTCGGCGGCGGGCCGGCGGGACTGACCGCTGCCGTGTTTCTGGGCCGGTATCTCCGGAAGACGCTGGTCATCGATGCGGGTGACGGCGGTCGCAATCGGGCCGCGCGGGGCATCCATGGGTTCCTGGGGCATCACGAGATCGCGCCGGCTGACCTGCGCGCCGACGGCCGGCGCGAGGCGCACGCGGTCGGAGTCGAATTTCTCGAAGCCCGCGCCGAAAGGATCTCCAGGTCCGGCGACTGCTTCGAGATCGCGACGTCGAAAGGAACCGCCCGCGCCCGCCGGGTCCTGCTGGCTTACGGCATCGCGGACGAGCTGCCCGATCTCGAGCGGTTCGAGGAGTATTTCGGCACCAGCATCTTCCACTGTCCCGATTGCGACGGCTACGAAAACCGGGGAAAGTGCATCGGGGTGATCGGCCAGGGGAAAAGCGTCGCCGGGCTGGCGCTCGAGCTCCTGCAATGGAGCGATCGGGTCACGATCTTCACCGACGGCGAAGACCGCGAAATGGACGTTGAGCAGATCTCGAAGCTTCAAGCTCAGGGAATCGCGGTTCTCGAGGATCCGATCGCCGAGCTGGTCGGCGAGGGAGGAAAGCTCAGCGCCGTCCGGCTCCGATCGGGCCAGTCGTTCGACTGCGAGGCAATTTTCTTCACCCTCGGAACCCGCCGCAGTTGCAGCCTGGCCGAGGATGCCGGGTGCGCGATCGTGGAGGGGAAGCTGGACATCGAGATCGGGGAGCGCGGGGAGACGAGTGTCGAAGGCATCTGGGCGGCGGGGGACCTGGTGGCCGGCTCGCAGCTCGTCATCAAGGCCTCTGCCGACGGCGCGATCGCAGCGATCGCCATCAATCAGTCGCTGCTGCCACCTGCTCTGCGAGTCTGAATCAGGCCTGCTCGGCCGCGGCTTCCGCCGCGGCCTTCTCGCGGTTCAGCCGCTCGATCTGCAGGGAGAGGAACTCGGTGAGCGGTCCCTCCTCTTCCTTCCTCATCGGAAGAAAGGAGATCGCGGAGCGGAAAATGTACTCGGGAGCTCCGCGCTCCCTCTGCACCTGAACGACCGAGCGCAGGACGCGCGACGGAACGTAGATGCCACCGTAGGTCGGGAAGATCAGCGTGCAGACCTCCCCCTCACGCACCGGTGATCGGTGAAGGACGGCGGCGCCCGAGAGACTCAGATCGATGAGCTCACCGTTGACCTCTCCGAGCTGCACCGGGATGTACGGCGTCCGGTAGCGTTCAGCCCTGCGGCGATCTCGCGACATCGACTGTGATTATAGGACCAGTGGCGGAGGATTTCAGTGTGGCGCGCGCGGGTCCCCGTCATCCTGTAGGGGAAGCACGGCGGACCCGTAGGGACCGGCTGCGCCGGTCCGGTCGCGAAGCGACGGTGCGGGAAGATTCGGTGAAACGACTGGATTCGTTTTTTCCACGAGCCCAAGCGCGTTTGTTGGGGCACGCGCCCAACCCGACATCTCCGTCCCGCTCCGCGGGACCGGACCGGCGCAGCCGGTCCCTACTCGAATGGAACCGCGAGCAGGAATTGTCGAAGGATCGCCGCGGCGGCGCGATCCGCGACACCCGCGTTCTCGGCGACGAAGCCGAATGCAATGGTCGGATTTTCCGCCGGCGCGTACCCGACGGCGATGCCGTCGTATCCGCCGAGAGGATCTCCCCCGATTCCGGTCGCCACGGCAATCGAAGGAACGCCCCCTCCAACCGCGCTTCTCGCGCTCCCGCGCGGGTGAGTTGCGGACGCGAACATCGCCTCCCCCATCCTCCGTGCCGTCGCCACATCCACCACTCGGGTCATCAGCCTGTCGGAAGGGATGCCGATCGGATCGCCTAGAACGGAACGGCGGCCTCGACTCAAGCGTGGAAGGGTCATCGTTCCTTCGTTGGCGATGGTCGAGGCGATGATGGCGAGATGCAGGGCGCTGACACGGACGGTTTCGTGTCCCGCGGAGGTCTGCGCCAGAACGATGGCGCTCTCGACCGGACCCGAACGCCTGCCGAGCGGCACGTCGAGGAGGCCGAGGCCGGCCGATCCCCCGAACCGGAGCCGCTCGAGAATCGACTCGATTGCTGGCCACCCCGACTCGAGGCCGAGGCGAGCGAGGGTCACCTGACAGGAAACCGCGACTCCCTCCTCGAACGACTCTATTCGGCCGTGGGCGGCCCAGTCGAGCAAGCGCCCTCCCTCGAGCTCGAGATATCCGGGGCAGTCGAGTGGGAAAATGGACGGCTCCCCTTTCTGAATGGCAGCGAGCCCGGTGACGACGGCCATCGCCCCACCCGGCTCGTACATTCCTGCGAAGGCCAGGTTCTCCGCCTCGGCGGCGCCCCGGGTCGTGGCGATCGCCAGCAGGTCGCCGGTTCGTGGATCGATCGCTACCAAAGAACCGCGATACGAGCCGAGCGCGGCGACGGCAGCGCGCTGAATTCGGGAATCGAGAGTCGTCTCGAGGATCGTCGCGGTGCTCGCCGCCCCCTGGGTCGCTTCGAGCGTGAGGTCTCCCCAGGCGCGATCGACCAGCGGCTCGAAATCCGCGTTCACCGCGACCAGGTCGCTGTTTGCGATCTGCCAGATTGCGATGGGCTGACCGGCCCGGTCGAGCACCACCGGAAACGACCCCTCGCCCCGCCGTGCGATTCCGGCTTCCAGAGCGGCGAGGCGCCTCGGATCGACCGCCGAGCCGCGGATCGACTCCACGGTCGTCCTCGCCTCGTCGAACCGCCCCTCCCCCATCTGCGCCGCCGCGCGATAAAGCCGGACCTCCGCCGGCTCTCTCCGAACGCGAACAGCGGCGTCCCATCGGAGAAAATCGGAATAGAGGCCGCGGTTGATCATGAGCCGGCCGATCTCTCGCTTGTCGACCGCGGGGAACCAGTCGGGCGAGCGGCGCGCCACGCGGCCGAGCCATTCCTCAGCGGCATCGCTTTTCCCCGCCAGGAGGAGCGCGGCGGAAAGCAACTGCTCGTACTTCTGCGGACGGAGCCGCGTTCGCGCCCAGAGCTGCAGGCTCGCCGCAGCATCCTCTGCGCGCCCGTCGACGATCGCCTCGCGCGCGGACCGGAGGGGAATCCCCGCGAGCAGCCACGTCACCGCCAGAAGAGCGACCACGAGCCAGAGGGCGATCAGCGTAACCCTCAATCGTCGGCCCGGCCCTTCACTCATTCCTCAGTCACCTCACGCCGCAGCACGAGCCGGCTCAGCCTCTCCAGCTGCAAAAGACCCGCCGCTCTCCCGCCCGAAACCGAGACTTCCATGGTGCCGAGCGAGCCCACGATGAGAAACGGTTCTTCCCTCCCGCGCATCTCCTCGTAATGACTCGCGTGGCGGGTTACCCGCCGGCCGGCGACTTCCAGGACCCACTCGCCCGGATTCCCCAGAACCGCCGGGTCGACATCGGTCACGACGTTGCCGAAACGGTCGATCGAGATGACCGTGCCGATCACCTCGGCAATGCCGATTTCCGGCGGGGTGTAGTCGATCCTCCTGATCGATTCCACCTCGACCCCGGGACCCAGGTCGACAAGGGGAGTCCCGTTCGCGAGTGCGGCCGCAACCGGGGCGAAGCGGTCCCGCCCGTGGAACGTCGCGCTGCCGTGCGGGAGGAAAAAGCGATCGTTCTCGACCGAGTGGACGGCCCAGCCACTTCCCACGACCAGACTGAGAAGGCCGTTGTCGGGTGCGAGCAGAGTGAGGGAGCCCCGGTGTGCGGCCAGGATTCTCCGCCCGCTTCCCACCCCCGGATCGACGACCGCAACGACGATCATCTTTCTGGCGTCGCTCAGGCTTCGAACGACGAAGGAGAGGAAAAATGCGGCCTCTTCGATTGCCTGGGGTGAGATCTCGTGGCCGAGGTCGAGAATCCGGGCATCGCAGCGCTCCGCGATCACGACCTTCATCGCCGCCACGTACGGGTCTCGCTGGCCGAAATCCGTAAGCAGCCCGATGACGGGATGTCCATCACGTACCATGGTGGGATCGTATACTCCGATAAGCGACATGCGAAGCTTTCCCACCACCACCCGGCCTCCGAGAAAGCTGCTGGTTTTCGCGAGGATTCCTGAAAAACACCGGGTGAAGACCCGGCTGGCGGCCGACATCGGCGCCGACCGCGCGCTCGAGATCTACCGAGCGATGGTCGAGGACGTGCTCGAGGCCATCGGCGAGTGCGACGACGAGCTCGATATCGATCTCGCATGGACGGCTTCCAGCGAAGTCGAAGGTGCCGCGATCGCGGCGCTTTCCGGCAACCGCCATCCGGTCATGCAGTCCGGCCGCGATCTCGGCGAGCGTCTGGTGGTCGCCTTCAGCGAGCGCGTCGTGTTCCAGCCCACGGAGGCGATCGTCGCCATCGGCGTGGACGACCCGGCGCTGACGCGCGAGCACGTCCTCTGCGCCTTTCGCCTTCTCGAAAGCTGCGAGTGGGTCGTCGGTCCCGCCGCCGACGGCGGGTACTACCTCATCGGATGCCGCGCCGGAGCCTTCCATCCTTCGGTCTTCGAAAAGATCGACTGGGGCACCTCGCGCGTCTTCAGCCAGACCGAGGAGAGCATCCGCGCCCTCGGCGCGACGCTGGCCGTGCTCCCGGAGCGCTTCGATCTCGACCTCGCCGGAGATCTGGAGAGGCTCGCGAGCAGCGACCTGGCAGCGGCTCCACGTGTTCGAGCCGTGCTCGAGCGGTGGAAAGGGAAGGCTTAGGCTCCCTGGGAGCGAGCGGCGTTGGCATATCATGGGCCGATACCGGGCTTCGGGTGTAGGCCGGAACTTCCTCCGTCCCCGCGAGAGCCCGCCGCGGTAAAGAACCGCGGCCACAATGGATCATGAAGATTCTCACCTCCGAGCAGATGCGCAACATCGACGCCCGCGCGACGGAGAAGTTCGGAATTCCGTCGATGGTGCTGATGGAGAACGCTGCAATCGCCGTTGCCGAGGCCCTGGTCGAGCACTATCCCGAGGCCGAGCGCGTCGCAATCTTCTGCGGAACGGGAAACAACGGAGGAGACGGTTTCGCGGCGGCGAGACATCTCTTCGCCAGGGGAATCGACGTGTCGGTTCACCTGATCGGGGACCGGAGCAAAATCAGCGGCGATGCGCTGATGAACCTGGAGAGCTGCGATCGCCTGGGTGTCGCGATTACGTCGATCGAAAATGAGAATCAGCTGGAACTGGCGATGTCCGAGGCCTCCCGCAGCGACGTGATCGTCGACGCGATCCTGGGGACGGGGCTCGAGACGGCGGCTTCCGGCATCCGCGGCGAGGCGATCGTCGCGCTTTGCTCGCTCCCGAATCCGATCCTTGCGGTCGACTTGCCGAGCGGGCTCGACGCCTCGCGCGCGACCGTTCCGGGTCCTGCGGTCGACGCCGCAGTCACGGTGACGTTCGCCGCGCCGAAGGTTGGGCACATCTTCTCGCCGGCCGCCGACCACTGTGGCGAGATCGTCGTCGCCGACATCTCCATACCCGATGAGGCGATCGACTCCGAGGGTGTGGCGCTCTCGCTGACCACTCCGTCCGATGTCCTTTCTTTCTTCGCTCCGCGACCGAACGAAACCCACAAAGGGACATGGGGACATGTCGCGATCCTCGCCGGCTCGCCGGGTCGGAGCGGAGCGGCCATCCTCTCGGCCCGCGGCGCGCTGCGGACGGGAGCGGGTCTCGTCACCGTGCTGACCGACGCCGAAACCGCGAAGATCGTCGACACGGTCTCGATCGAATCGATGAGCCGGGCGATCGACCGGGAGCGCGATTCGATCGCCGAGGTGCTGGAACTGGTCAACGCGAAGGACGCCGCGCTGGCCGGGCCGGGCCTCGCGGATGAAGAGCTCGCGTGGGCGTTCGTTCGGGAAGTTCTTCCGGGCATCAGGATTCCGCTCGTGATCGATGCAAGCGCACTCAATGCATGGCCGGGCAGAATCGAGAAACTGGCGGGAAGCGCCCCACGCGTGCTCACCCCTCACCCCGGCGAGCTTGGACGTCTCCTCGGAAAAACAACCGACGAGATCGTCGCCGATCGGATCGGATCGGCCACCGAGGCAGCGAAGCGAAGCGGATGCGTCGTGGTCCTGAAGGGTCACCAGACCCTGATCGCGTCACCCGACGGGAAGGTGCGGGTCAACACGACCGGCAACCCCGGGATGGCCACCGGCGGCATGGGGGACGTTCTCGGAGGGATGATCGTCACGCTGCTGGCCCAGGGGCATGACGCCGCGGACGCAGCCGCCGCCGCGGTCTGGCTGCACGGCTACGCGGCCGACATTCTCGCCGAGGAGAGCGCGGACATCGGCATGGCGGCGCTGGATCTGGCGGAGTCGATTCCGCGGGCGATCGGAAAGTTAAGAATCTAAGCCAGAAGCCAGAAGCCAGAAGAAAAGGCGAAGCCAGAAGTTGAAAGCTAGAAGCCAGAAGAAAAATCAGAGGCAAAACCCCAGATCGAGAAGCGTCAGACTTTGACTTTTAAGTCTCCAGCGTCTTGTCTCAAACTAGCCATTCGAACAGGCGGGTGTTGTTATTGACCTTTCTTCTGGCTTCATTTTTCTGGCTTCTAGCTTCGCCTTTTCTTCTGGCTTCTGGCTTCTGGCTTCTGGCTTCTGGCTTCTGGCTTCTGGCTTCTGGCTTGTCTTAACCCCGGCTCGTCATCCCGATCACCCGCCTCTCATCCCCCCCCACCGTCACCGAGATCTCGGCGATGCGTTGGGCGAAATCGCCGAACTCCGCTTTGGGCCACTCGATGAACTTGAGGCCGGGGGAAGAGAGGATCTCGTCGATCCCGATCTCCAGCCACTCGCGGCGGCTGCTCGAGAGACGATAGCCGTCGATGTGAACGATCGCCGGCCCTTCGGGGAGCGGATACTCGTGCACGATCGCGAACGTAGGCGAGGCGACTTCGAGCGGATCGGCGCCGAGCTCGGAAGCGATGGCGCGGATCAGCGTGGTCTTGCCCGCTCCCAGGTCGCCGATGACGTGAATGACACCGTCGCGGGGGAGCAGCGAAGCGATCTCGCGTCCCACGGCCGCCGTCTCTTCCTCCGATCGAGTCACCCGTTCGAGCTTCAAGCGACGCCCCTCATGAACGTCCCCGCCGCCAGGGCGACCTCATCGTCGTCGGCCGGATCGATCGTCCTGACGTCGACGATCAGTACCCCTTCGTCGATCCGGGCGAGGATCGGGCGCGGCCACCGGAGCAGCGCTTCGCGCAGGGCGTCCGGTCCGCTTGCGGGAGAGAAGGCCACCCCCGCCGAAGCGAGGCTCTCCGTGGGCGTCGTTCCGCCGCCGAGCGCAGCGCGCGTTTCGATGACTCTGCCTCCGCTCTTCGCGGCTATCGCGGCAGCGCGCTCCCGCAGCCGCTCGATCGGCGAAGCGAGCATTCGGTAGATGGGAACCAGATCCTCGTGCTTTTCCGCGAGAAAGGTGCGGAGCGTTTCCGCGACGACGGCGTAGCTTTCCTTCCCCACGCGGAGCGCCCGCATGAGCGGGTGGCGGGCGCAACGCTCGATGATCTCGCGCGGGCCGAGGATCAGTCCCCCCTGGGTGGCGCCGATCAGCTTGTCCGTCGAGCACGTAACGACGTCGACGCCGGCCGCGAAGAGCTGGCGGATCGTCTCCTCACCGCCGAATCCGTAGGGTGCCAGGTCGACAACCCGGCCGCTCCCTTCGTCGTAGAACAAGGGAACGCCGCTCTCTTTCGAAGCCGCGACCATTTCCCCGATGGAAGGGCATTCGGTGAATCCGACGATCTGGAAATTGGAGCGATGGACACGGAGGAAAGCCGCGGTCTCCGAACCGCACGCGGCGGTGTAATCCGCTGCGCGCGTCCGATTGGTCGTGCCGACCTCGCGGAGTCTGGCCCCTCCCTGAACGATGACATCCGGAACGCGGAATGCTCCCCCGATCTCGACGAGCTCTCCCCGCGAAACGACGACCTCGCGATCGCGGGAGTTGGCGGCGAGCAGCAGCAGGACGGCCGAGGCGTTGTTGTTGACGAGAATCGCCGCCTCGCATCCGAACAGGCGGGAGGCGATCTCCGAAAGGTGTCCTTCGCGACGCCCGCGCCGGCCGGTCTCGAGATCCAGCTCGAGATTGGAGTAGCCCGTGGCCAGCTCACCCGCCGCGGCCCAGACGCGAGGATCGATCGGGGAACGCCCCATGTTGGTGTGGATGATGATGCCGGTGGCGTTGATCGCACTTCGAAGCGATGCGCTGAGGCTTCGCTCGATCCGGCCCCGAACGAGTCCGGCGATCTCAGCCTCGTCGGCCCTCAGCGTATCCGGCTCCCGACGGAAGGAATCGAGCTGCTCGCCGAGCCGCTTCTTGACCTCGCTCCGTCCCCACCCCTCGATCAGCGGCGCGAAGGGATCGCTCGCGAGCAGCCGCTCGACCGAGGGGATGCGGCTCAGCGCCGGAGATCCGGTGCGCGGCCGCGACTTGCGGCGTGCGCCGCCGGAGGAGTCGTCAGACATGAACAGCCTCGAAATCTCGTGTATTGTAGAGGTTCCGAGACCTATGACCAACGACGAGGCTTTGACCATCTTCGAGGAGTCACTCCGTAAACTGAAGATTCAGTACGACCTCTTCTTCCTCGGCATCCGCAAGCTCCCCCCCACCGAGGACCGCAGACGGCTCGAAAACCTCGTCCAGGACCTCGGCAGGTCGAGAATGCGCGAGAACGCCGCGCGCTTCCGCTACAACACACTCCTCGCCCGCTACAACCAGTTCAAGGAGCTCTGGAACCGGCAGATGCGGGAGCGCGAGGAGGGACCCCTCGACTTCCGCCGCCGGGCGGCGGCGATGGCTGAAGGGGACGTTCCGCCCCCTTCGACCGAGCCGGACGCTCCGCCGGTCGCTCCCTCCACCGTAACGGGGCGCGGAGGTGAATCGTATGTAAGAGTGAGCGACGGCTCGGAGGCAGGCGCCGCTCGCATTCTGTTCGAACAGATCACGCAGGCTCAGGAAAAACTCGGCAAGAGCGGACTGAGCCTCCAGCAGGTCGAAAAGCTCGTTGCCTCGCAGATGGAAATGATGCGCTCCCGTCACTCGGTTCAGGATGTCGGCTTCCGAGTGGAAATCGTCGATGGCAAGGTGAAACTGAAGGCGAAACCAATCGCAAAGGGATCATGAAAAAAATCTTCGTTCTCTCTCTCGTTTCTTTCGCCCTCGCGGGATGCATGTCGATTCAGCAGCGCGTCGACCAGGCCCGATTCGGCGAGAACCCCTACCTCGAGCCTCCGTTCTACACCCGGTACCTCAACACCGGGAGTGAGACCGATCGCCGGATCCAGGCCTGGCTCACGGCACTGGCGGCCGATCCCAATAACGCGATGTACCACAACGAGCTCGGGCGGCTGCTGATCGACAAACGCCTCCCGAACGACGCGAAACGGGAGTTCCGGCGCGCCATCGCCGCGGACCGTGACTTTTATCCGGCCTGGTACAACCTGGCCCTGGTGCGAGCTGCCGAGGGAGACAACACCGGCGCGCTGCGCGCCCTCGACGAGACGATCGACCGGAAGCCCGGGCACGCCTCCGCACTCTTCCAGAAAGGGCTGCTGCTCGAGCGCCGCGGAAAGCATGATGCCGCCATCGAGGCGTACGCAAAGGCGTTCCGGGTCAACTGGAATCTCCTCCAGCCGTCGATCAATCCGCAGATCGTCGAGAGCAAGCTGATCGCCCGTACCCTGGTGAAAATCTATCCGGACGAGAGTCAGCGCCGGTCTCTCTTCCTGCAGCCGACACCACCCGAGCTGATTCCGACGCCCACAGCGCCGTCGGACCTCTCCACCCCCGACGAAATCGTCACGCCGGAGTCCGATATGCCGCCGCAGCCGAGCCCGGGGACGCCGGCAATGCCGCCGGCGTAGAGGAAGGCAGAAGGCAGAAGGCAGAAGTAACGGCAACGGCAACGGCCGCCGTCATCCTGAGGGAGCGCCGCGCTGACGAATTGCTTCACGAGATCCGCGCGCGCGACCGAAGGATCTCAAAATGGCAGGATCTCGCCACCTGCCGGGTCTCTCCCGCCCGCGTCGGGGACAGGACGATCCATTCATCGCGTGCGTCGCGCCGCTCTCCCTCACCGTCGCTTCGCGACCGGACCGGCGCAGCCGGTCCCTACGGGTCTTACTTCTGACTTCTGCCTTCGCCTCTCCTTCTGCCTTCTGCCTTCTGACTTCTGCCTTCTGTACAATCCCCCTCACATGACTCAACCCGCCCCCCCCGTCCCTCTCCGGCCGGCGAAGAGGAGCCAGCGCCTCGGTTTTTCGGACATCGTCCGCATTCGCAACGAGGTTCTCGCCATGGCCGCCGCCGGAAAGAAAGTGATCCGTCTGGAGGGAGGTGAGCCTATCCCGCCCACGCCTCCTTTCGTCATCGACGCAATCAAGGGCGCGCTCGACCGGGGGGAGACTCGCTACGCTCCTTCCTCCGGGATTCCGAAGCTCCTCGAGGCGATCTGCGCGAAGCTCCAGCAGAAGAACGGGATCGCTGCCGAGCCCGGCGGCGTGATCGTGGTGAACGGCGGCGCCCACGGGCTGTTCTGTTCGTTCCAGGCCACGCTCGACGAAGGGGACGAAGCGATTTTCCTGTCACCCTACTGGACTCCCATTCGCGACCTGGTCCGGTACGCCGGCGGCGAACCGGTCATGGTTCCATGGGATGAAGCCGAGAAGACTTCACCGGCCGCGGCGATCGAGCGCAGGCTGACGCCCCGCAGCCGTCTGATCTACGTCAACTCTCCGTCGAACCCCACCGGTCGGGTCCTCGATCGAGCCGCACTGGAGGCGATCGCGCAACTCGCGATTCAACGGGACCTTCTGGTGATTGCCGACGAGGCCTACGAGGACCTGACCTGGGATGGTGACCACGTCTCGATCGCCTCGCTCCCGGGAATGGCGGAGCGGACGATCACCGTGTTCACTCTCAGCAAGAGCTACGCGCTCACGGGCGGACGGATCGGCTACGTCGTTGCCAGCCCGACTTTCATGGAAGTTCTCCGGAAACTCGTGCTGAACTCGACCAACGGCGTCTCGACGCCGACCCAGTTCGGCGCTCTCGCGGCGCTGACCGAGGGGGCGGGATGGATCGAAGAGAAGCGGGCGGAGTATCTCCAGAGACGCGACTTCCTGGTCGCGGCCGCGCGGGCCGCGGGATTCGAATGCTCGATTCCGGCCGGGGCTTTCTACCTTTTCGCGAACGTGCGCGAGCGGCTGGGGAGCGACTCTTGGGGCGCGATGAAGCAGCTGCTCGACGCGACCGGGATCGCCACCGTCCCCGGGGCCGTGTTCGGCGCGGAGGGCGAGGGGCACCTCCGGATGTCCTACTCGACCTCGATGAAGGTTCTCGAAGAGGCCGACGCGGCTCTGCGCAGGCTCTGATTCGCTGATATCTTAGGCGCGCACTGCCGATCAGGTATGCCGGCGGAGGCTGAAGCCTCCGCCACTCGAGGAGAACATCCGTGTCCAGGGAAGAGGAAAACGTCCAGCCGGAATCGGAGCTGATCCGGGTCCGGCGTGAAAAGTTCGACCGCATCGTGGAGCTCGGATACGAGCCGTGGCCTACCCGCGCCGATGCGAGCATCACCGTCGGCGAGATCGTCGCCCGCTTCTCGCCCGCGACGGCCGAGGAGCTGGAAGCGAGCCCGTTCGAGGTGAAGATCGCCGGGCGCGTGATGACCATGCGCGACCACGGCAAGACTGCCTTCCTCGATCTGGCGGAAGGTCGCGCCCGCGTTCAGATCTATCTCCGCAAGGATGCTGTCTCCGACCGCGAATGGCAGCTTTACGGGAATCTCGATCTCGGCGACTGGATCTCGCTCTCCGGAACCGTCTTCAGGACCAAGAAGGGCGAGCTGTCGATCAAAGCCTCCGGGATCGGATTTCTGGCGAAGTGCTTCCGCCCCCTCCCCGAGAAGTGGCACGGGCTGACCGACGTCGAGCAGCGATACCGCCAGCGGTACCTCGACCTGATCGTGAATGACGAGGTGAAGGAAGTCTTCGAGACTCGCGCGCGGCTGATCCGCTACATCCGCAACTGGTTCGACTCGCACGGGTACGTGGAGGTGGAGACGCCGATGATGCAGCCGATCGCCGGAGGCGCGACGGCGAGGCCCTTCATCACTCACCACAACGCGCTCGACATCGAGCTCTATCTCCGCATTGCGCCGGAGCTCTACCTCAAGCGCCTGATCGTCGGCGGATTTCCGCGCGTCTACGAGATCAACCGGAACTTCCGCAACGAAGGCATCTCACTCCAGCACAACCCGGAGTTCACCATGCTCGAGTTCTATCAGGCATGGGCCGACTACCGCGACCTGATGAAGCTGACGGAAGAGCTGCTGAGCGGTCTGGTCCGCGAGGTCCGGGGGTCGGACACGCTCCAGTGGAAAGGGCGCGAGATCTCGTTCGCGCGTCCGTTCGCCCGGTTCACCATGAAGGAGGCAATCGTCCACTTCGCCGGCCTGAAGGGCACGAAGATCGATCCAGCCGATCTCGAAAGCCGCGAAACCCTTCTACCGCTTGCCCGCGCGTACGCCGAGCCGCGCCACGTCCACGCCGATGGAACCGAGGGGCCGCCGAGCGAGGCCGCGGCTCCGCTCGACTCGATGAACTACGGCCGCCTGCTCGCCGAGCTCTTCGAGACGGTCGTCGAGGACCAGCTCATCCATCCGACTTTCATCACCGACTTCCCGGTCGAGGTGTCTCCCCTCTCCAAGCAGCGCTCCGACGATCCGCGCTGGGTCGAGCGGTTCGAGCTCTACATCGGGGGGATGGAGATGGCGAATGCGTTCTCAGAGCTCAACGACCCCGACGAACAGGCGCGCCGCTTCCGCCAGCAGCTCTCCGAGCGCGAGAAGGGGGATGACGAAGCGCACCAGATGGACGAGGACTACGTCCGCGCTCTGGAGTTCGGAATGCCGCCCACCGGCGGCGAAGGCCTCGGAATCGACCGCATCACCATGATGCTCACCGACTCTCCCTCCATTCGCGACGTCATCCTCTTCCCGCTCATGCGCCCGAGGGGATGACCATGCGGGGGCGATACGAGGTCGGAGTGGCGTTCCGCTACGTCTGGATGGCCGGCAAGCGCCGGCACACGGCGTTCCTGACGATCATCAGCACGCTCGGCCTCGCGGTCGGCGTCGCCACGCTCCTGATCTCGCTCTCGCTCCTCTCCGGCCTCCAGGGGCAGATCAAGGGGCGGCTGATCGCCTCCACACCGCAGATCCTGATCGAGCCTGTCGGCGCGAGCGGGATCGAGTCGGCCGCTCAGATCCAGCAGATTCTCGCCGCCGCTCCCGACGCCAAGGTGCAGAGCGTGATCACCGGCATCGCGTGGGCCTCGGACCGCTCCGGCCACCACGGCCGCCCCGTCCGCATCCGCTCCTACCAGGAGGGAGAAGCGCCGGAAGCAGACGCCTCGTTCGGCCGGCGATGGGAGGCCGACGCGGGAACCCTCGATCCGATCTACCTCACCCGCGACTTCGCCAACGCCGTCGGCCTGTTCCTGCGCGACGAGATCGTCGTCGTCTCCCCCCGCCAGAGGCTGACCCCTTTCGGCCCGGTCCCCATCCACAAGACCTACCGCATCGCCCGCATTCTCCCCGCCACGCAGGACCAGAACGCTCCGGAGGCGCGGCTCCCCTTCGAGGAGACCAGCCGCCTCTTCGCAACCGCGGGGAACCCTACCGCGATCGAGGTCTACACCTCCCTCAGCCGCGCCGCGCAGATCGTCGAAGACCTCCACAGCCGCAATCTCCCGGTGATCATCCGCGACTGGGAAGAGATCAACAAGCCGCTCTTCCTCGCTCTCCGTCTCGAGAAAATCGTCATGTTCGCGACGATCTCTCTGATCATCTTCGTCGCCGCCCTGAACCTCGTCTCCTCGGTCGCCATGCTCATCGTCGAAAAACGGCCCCAGGTGGGAGTGCTGCGCACTCTCGGCGCATCCGAAAAGTCGATCCTCGCCATTTTTCTCTCCGTCGGCCTGCTCATTGGGCTCGGAGGAACGCTGCTCGGAAACATCATCGGCCTCGGCGTCTCCTGGGCGGCCGAGAGGTTCCAGCTCATTCCTCTCCCGAGCGAGGTCTACGCCCTCGCCCACCTTCCGTTCCAGATCGAGCTGCGGGAAGTGATCGGCGTGAACCTGATCGCCATCGTCCTCTCCATTCTCGCCACCTGGTACCCCGCGAGACTCGCCGCGAAGCTCGACCCGATTACGGCGATCCGGTCGGGAGAGTGATTAGAGGCAAGGCAGAAGGCAGAGGGCAGAAGGCAGAAGTAACAGCAACGGCAAAACCACCGTCATCCTGAGCGAGCGCCGCAGGGGGTTGGCCTCCGCGAGACGGTGCGCGCGAGTGAAGGATCTCCAAATGCGCTGGTCGTGTTGGCGGGTGCGGGGGAAGGGCAGGTGGCCCAGCCCTGCCATCTTGAGATCCTTCGGTCGCGCTCACCAATCCGCCGAAACCACCCTTCACGCGGCGCTCCCTCAGGATGACGAATGGGTTGCCGTTGCCCTTACTTCTGCCTTCTGCCCTCTGCCTTCTGACTTTTCTTCTGCCTTCTGCCTTCTGCCTTCTGCCTTTGTATAATCCCCCCATGCATCCCTGGCACGACGTCGGACCTCGGCGATCAGGTCCCCTACCTGATCCCGGTGGTCATCGAGGTTCCCAAGGGGTCGAAGAACAAGTACGAGCTCGACAAGAAGAGCGGGCTGCTGCGGGTCGACCGGGTGCTGTTCAGCTCGGTTCACTACCCCGCCAACTACGGCTTCATCCCCCAGACCTACTGCGACGACCACGATCCTCTCGACGTTCTCGTCCTCGGCCAGGAATCAGTCGTTCCGCTGACGATCATGCTCGCCAAGCCGATCGGGGTGATGAAGATGATCGACCACGGCGAGGCGGACGACAAGATCATCGCGGTTCACGCCAACGATCCCGAGTACGTCCATTACGACTCGATCCATCAGCTTCCGCCCCACCGAACCATGGAGCTGAGCCGGTTTTTTCAGGACTACAAGATTCTCGAGGAGAAGCTGGTCGTGGTCGAGCGCTTCCTGGACCGAGCCGAGGCGCTGCAGGTGATTCTCGACGCCATCGCGTTCTATGGACGTGAGAGGGCCCAACTCTTGCCTGAAGCTCACCGGTAGTCAGCGAATCATCGAAACCGAGGAGTCAGTACCGATGGACATCCGGGTCTGGCCGGGACGGCCTTATCCGCTGGGAGCCACCTATGATGGCGCCGGCACGAATTTTTCTGTTTTTTCCGAGGCGGCTACGAAGGTCG
>Ga0209347_1002653_pt1 | contig 22914 bp, 21 predicted proteins | sample AutmiccommuBRH23_FD_187382 | JGI IMG/M metagenome (GOLD analysis project Ga0209347, IMG submission 187382) | Deep subsurface microbial communities from Mt. Terri, Switzerland - Autotrophic microbial communities BRH/23 (SPAdes) (version 2) | ecosystem: Environmental > Aquatic > Deep subsurface >...
ACACTTTGACCATACGGGGCGACATGACCCCGACGAGAGAGGCAGCCATGGCATTTCCCGAGCGGTTTTCGAACCTGCCGGAATACGCATTTCCGCGTCTGCGGTCCTTGCTGGATCATCACCCCGCGGGCGGTGAGCCCATTGCCATGACCATCGGCGAGCCGCAGCACCCCTTCCCGGACTGGGTGGGTGAGGTGCTGGCGGCGAATCTGGCCGGCTTTGCGAAATATCCGCCGAACGAGGGCACCCCGGGGCTGCGCATGGCCATCGCGGGCTGGATCGGGCGGCGCTATGGCGTGACCGTCGATCCGCTGACGCAGGTGTGCAACGTGAATGGCACCCGCGAGGCGCTATTCAACGCCTGTCTTGCCGTCAGCCCGGAACGCAAGAACGGCCAGCGGCCGGCGGTACTGATGCCGAACCCGTTCTATCAGGTCTATGCCGTGGCTGCCGTGGCCGCCGAAGCGGACCCGATCTTCGTGCCGGCGACGGCCGAGACTGGCTTTCTGCCCGATTACGAGGGGTTGCCAACGGATCTGCTGAACCGCGTGACGGTGGCCTACCTCTGCTCACCCGCCAATCCGCAGGGGGTGGTCGCCCCGCGCGACTATCTGGCGCGGCTGCTGGCGCTGGCAGAGAAACATGACTTCATCATCTTTGCCGATGAATGCTATTCCGAGATCTGGCAGGGCTCTGCCCCTCCGGGCGCGCTGGAAGTGGCCGCGGCCACAGGGGCGGACCCGGAGCGGGTGATGGCGTTCAACTCGCTGTCCAAGCGCTCGAACCTGCCCGGGGCCCGGTCTGGCTTCGTTGCGGGCGGGCCGAAGGCGATGCGCCGCGTGATGCAACTGCGCAGCTATCAGGGCGCGCCGGTGCCGCTGCCGCTGCAAGCGGTCAGCGAACGGGCGTGGAATGACGAGGCGCATGTGGTGGCGAACCGCGCGCTTTATGCCGAAAAATACACCGTGGCCGATGCGGTCTTTGCCGGGATGCAGGGCTACAAGGCGCCCGAGGGCGGGTTCTTCCTGTGGCTGCCGGTCGAGGATGGCGAGGCCGCGGCGCTGAAATTGTGGACCGAGACCGGCGTGCGCGTGCTGCCCGGCGCCTATCTGGCGCGCGAGGCGGAGGGGCACAATCCGGGCGAGGGGTATGTGCGCGTGGCGATGGTGGCCCTAAAAGAAGAAATGCAGCGCGGGCTGATCCAGCTTCGCGACTGCCTGTACGGGTGAGGTGAGGAAGATGGCGTCTTATCAGGCAAGGCAGCGCGATCCGCTTCTGGACCAGAACATGCAGGCGGCGCTGGAACGGCGCGGCAAGGAGCTGCTGGGGGCCGGGCTGGTGGTGCTGGGGGTGCTGACGGCGATGATGCTGGCCAGCTACTCGCCCGACGATCCGAGCTTCCTGGCCGCCACGGATGAGCCGGCGATGAACCTGTTGGGCCGGTTCGGGGCCGCCATCGCCTCGCCGCTGTATGTAATTGCGGGCCACGGCGCCTGGGGCATCGCCATTGCCTTCATCGCCTGGGGCCTGCGCTTCATCACCCATCGCGGCGAAGAGCGCGCGCTTGGCCGGGTGATCTTCGTGCCGATCGGCGTGGCGCTGATGTCGGTCTATGCCTCGACCCTTATGCCGGGGCCGCTGTGGACCCACAGCTTTGGCCTGGGCGGGCTGTTCGGCGACACGGTTCTGGGCGCGCTGATCGGGGTTGCGCCGGTGAAGGCGACCTTCGGGCTGAAGCTGATCTCGCTGCTGGTCGGGGCCGGGGTGCTGGTCGTCGGCGGCTTCGTCACCGGGTTCGACCGGGCCGAGACCAAGGCGATCCTGCGCTTCCTGCTGATCGGGTCGGTGCTGGTTTACACGCGGATCCTGATGCTGGCGGGTCGCGGGGCCGAGGCTTCGGTGCGCGCGGCGCAAGTGGCTGCCGAGAAGGCGCGCGAACGGCGGGCTCTGGCACGGGACCGTGCGGCCGAGGCTGCTGCCTGGGCCGAGGCGGAACGGGCCGTGCCCGCGCCGCAAGCCGCGCGCCGGGTGATGCGGGCCGATCCTCGCCATGTCGAGCTGCCGGAGGAAGATCACGATCTGATCGAGGAAGAGCCTGCCGCCTGGACCTCCGCGCCGCAGAAGCAGGGTTTGCTGGCCCGGATGCCGGCGATGATCCGCCGCGCGGTGGAGCCTGATCCCGAGCCGGAGCTGGTGGAACCGCGGGTGGCCCGCGGCGCGTGGAATGCCGAAGCACCGACCGAAGACCGCATTCGCGCGCGGATTGCCGATGCGGTGAAGACAAGGCAGATCGTGGCCGACCAGCGCTATCCTGCGCCGCAGCCGCAGCCCGTGCAGCAGGCGCAACCGCGCCGGGCCGAGCCGCCGGTGACCACCGGCGCCATGGCCGCCATGCGTCAGGCGGCGGCCGCCGCAGGCCCGCTGTTTGCCGCGAGCCGCGCCATGATGCCGGAGTCCACCCCGGTGCTGCCGACGCTGAAGGCCGAACCGCGCTTCATGCCGCATGTGCGGATGCAGGCAGCGCAGCCCTCGGCGCCCGCCTTGCGCGCGGCGGAGCCGCCGCTGACCGCGCGCCCCGCCGCGCGGGTTGCTGCCCCGGCCGCACTGCACGATTCGGTGCCATCGGAAATCTACGACTCCAGCCTTGATGAGCTGGACCGGATCGACCCTGCTTTGGCCCATGGCCGTTTCGACGACGAGGATTTCGACCGCAACGCCTTTGCCGAGATCTATGACGACGAGGCCGAGGCCGTATGGACCCCGCCGCCCGCGGCCGAGCCGCGCAAGGTGGTGCTGCATCACCTGCCCAAGAAATCCGTCGCCCCCTCGCGCCAGGCTAAGGCCGAGGCGCAGCCGCGCCTGCGGTTCGAAGAGCCTGCCCCCGTGGCCTATGAGGCGCCGCCGCTGTCGCTGCTGACCAACCCCGCCTCCATCCAGCGCCATTCCCTTGCCGACGAGGCGCTGGAAGAGAACGCGCGGATGCTGGAAAACGTGCTCGACGACTATGGCGTCAAGGGCGAGATCGTCAGCGTCCGTCCGGGCCCGGTTGTCACAATGTATGAACTGGAACCCGCGCCGGGCCTGAAGGCCAGCCGGGTGATCGGTCTCGCCGATGACATCGCCCGTTCGATGTCGGCCCTGTCGGCCCGGGTGTCGACCGTGCCGGGGCGCACCGTGATCGGGATCGAGCTGCCCAACAGCTTCCGCGAGAAGGTGGTGCTGCGGGAAATCCTGTCGGCGCGCGACTTTGGCGATTCGAACATGCGGCTGCCGCTGGCTTTGGGTAAGGACATCTCGGGCGAGCCGATCGTGGCGAACCTTGCCAAGATGCCCCACCTGCTGATCGCCGGGACCACGGGTTCGGGCAAGTCGGTTGCCATCAACACCATGATCCTGTCGCTGCTTTACAAGCTGTCGCCGGAAGAATGCCGGCTGATCATGATCGACCCCAAGATGCTGGAGCTGTCGGTCTATGACGGCATCCCGCATCTGCTCTCGCCGGTTGTCACCGATCCCAAGAAGGCGGTCGTCGCCCTGAAATGGGTCGTGGGCGAGATGGAGGAACGCTATCGCAAGATGTCGAAGATGGGCGTGCGCAACATCGAGGGCTATAATGGCCGCGTCCGTGAGGCGCTGGACCGGGGCGAGATGTTCAAGCGCACCGTGCAGACCGGCTTCGACGAGGAAACCGGCGATCCGATCTTCGAGACCGACGAGTTCCAGCCCAAGACCATCCCCTACATCGTGGTGGTGGTGGACGAGATGGCCGACCTGATGATGGTCGCGGGCAAGGAGATCGAGGCCTGCATCCAGCGTCTGGCGCAGATGGCGCGGGCGAGCGGCATCCACCTGATCATGGCGACGCAGCGGCCTTCGGTCGATGTGATCACCGGCACGATCAAGGCGAACTTCCCGACGCGGATTTCCTTCCAGGTCACGTCGAAGATCGACAGCCGCACCATTTTGGGCGAACAGGGCGCCGAGCAACTGCTGGGGATGGGCGACATGCTCTACATGGCGGGCGGCAGCCGGATCACCCGCATCCATGGCCCCTTCGTGTCTGATGAAGAGGTCGAGGAGATCGTGACGCATCTGAAGTCCTACGGCCCGCCGGAATACATGTCGGGCGTGGTCGAGGGGCCGGATGAGGACAAGGAGGCGGATATCGACGCCGTGCTTGGCCTTGGCGGCGGCGAAGGCGAAGACGCGCTTTACGATCAGGCGGTGGCGGTGGTGCTGAAGGATCGCAAGGTCTCTACCTCCTACATCCAGCGCAAGCTGGGCATCGGCTACAACAAGGCTGCGCGGCTTGTGGAGCAGATGGAAGAGGAGCAGCTGGTCAGCCCGGCCAACCATGTCGGCAAGCGCGAGATTTTGGTGCCGGAACAGTGATCTCGGCGCAGTGATTGCCCCCTCCCCTGCCGATGGCTGTGATGTGATCGGCAGGGGGATGCAAGCGGCGGGGGAAGCGGCTAGATTGGGATCATGAAAACCCTTCGCATCCTCCTTGCCCCCGCCCTCTGGCTCGCTCTGGCTCTGCCCACGATGGCGGCGCCGGTATCGTTGGCCGAGATTTCCAACTACCTCAACAGCATCACCAGCGCGGCGACGGAGTTCACCCAGCAGAACGCCGACGGTTCGACTTCGGCCGGGCGGCTGCTGATCAAGCGACCGGGGCGGATGCGCTTCGAATATGCCGGCGATGACACGCTGGTCCTGGCCAGCGGCGGGCAGGTGGCGATCTTCGACGCCAAGTCGAACCTGCCGCCCGAGCAATATCCGCTGAGCCGCACGCCGCTGAACCTGATCCTGGCACGGAACGTGGATCTGACCCGCGCCAAGATGGTGGTGGGGCATGGCGAGACGCAAGGCATGACCACGGTCACCGCGCAGGACCCCGCGCATCCGGAAGTGGGCACCATCACCCTGTTCTTCTCACCCTCTCCACTGCGGCTGGAGCAATGGGTGGTCACGGATGAAACCGGCGGGCAGACGCTGGTGCGTCTTGGTGCGCTGCAGTCGGGCGAGTTCCCGCCATCGACCTTCTCGATCGACAGCGAGATGGGCCGGCGCGACTGAGCGCCTTAGCGGCAGGTACGCAGCTGGGTGTCGTAGGTCACGGCGCGCTGCCCGACCTCGGCCGCCACGTTCAGCAGCCAGGCCTTCTGCCGGTGGCTGCCACTCGCGTAGCCGGACCGCCCCTCATGATAAGCGAGGTACTGGTTCTGTGCGTCCCATTTCGGGATGCCGAGCCCCTCTGCCGATTTGTGCATGTACCAGCCCATGAAATCGGTGGCGTCGTCGATGCGGTTGCGCCGCGCACGGCGGTTGCCGCTGTCGGCCTGATACTCTTCCCAGGTTCCGTCGATGGCCTGGCTGTAACCATAGGCCGAGGATTGCCGCCCCATCGGAATCACGCCAAGAGCATAGCGGAACGGCGTCCGCGCATCGCCGATGAACTTCGATTCCTGATAGATTGTCGCCATTTGCACGGCGACGGGCACGCCCCAGCGGCGTTCACTTTGCTGCATGGCGCGCAGATATTCGGGCCGCTGGCTGACGATGGCACAGGCATCATCCATATTGCGCGGGGCGGAGTAGTTGCCCCCCCCGCACGATGCGACCAACACGAAGACCGACACGCGAAGAAGTCTGCTCATTTGCCCCTCGCATTCTTGTTTTGCCGTGATTTTACGGGAAAACGCGGCGCAGGGAAATCACAAAGCTGCGGAAGGCTGCTTGCGCGAAACTCCGCCGCACCCCAGGGGCAAGGTGCCCCGCGGCGACAGACTGTTTCCCGGCGGATCGGCGGGTTTCGGGCCGGGACGGTGGACATTGCCCGGCCGGGCGGAGTATGGGGGGCATCGGGGGCTAGTTATGCTTAAGACTCAGGCGAAGTATCATCTCGGGCAGATCCTGCGCCACCGGAAGCATCCGTTCCGGGGGGTGGTCTTTGACGTCGATGCCATGTTCTCGAATACCGAGGACTGGTATGACGCGATCCCCGAGGAAAGCCGCCCGCCGCGCGACCAGCCGTTCTATCACCTTCTGGCCGAAAACGACCAAAGCTACTACGTGGCTTATGTCTCGGAACAGAACCTGGTGCCCGATGATACGGGTGAGCCGGTGGACCATCCCGATCTGCCGGATCTCTTCGGCGATTTCGAAGACGGCCGCTATCCGCTGCACTTCCAGCTGAACTAGTAGCCGAGCGCGCAGCCATCCTTGCGGGGGTCCGACGCGCCGATCAGCAAGCCGCTGACCGGGTCGATCAGGATCGCCTGCGCGCCGCCAAGCGGTTCTGCCGGGATCAGAAGCGTGTGGCCCATCGCCTCCAGCTCGGCCCGCACCTCGGGCGCATAGCCGCGCTCGATCTTCAGCACGCCGGCATCGGGGAAGCAGCGCGGTGCGTCGATTGCCTCTTGCGGGTCCATCCCATGGACAAGCTGGTTGGTCACGAACCGCACATGGCCCGAGGGCTGGAACTGGCCGCCCATCACGCCGAAGGGCATGATCACCTGCCCATCCCGCTTCAGCATTCCGGGGATGATGGTGTGCATCGGGCGCTTGCCGCCGCCTGCCTCGTTCGGGTGGCCGGGCTCCAGCGTGAAGCCGGCGCCGCGGTTCTGGAAGATCAGCCCGAATTTACTGGAGGCGATGCCGGCGCCGAAGCCCCAGAACACCGAGTAGATCAAGGACACGGCCATGCCGTCGCGGTCCACCACGGTGACATAGACGGTGTCGCGGTGAACGGCTTCGGCGATCGGCGCGGCGGCAGGCAGGGCGCGGGCCGGGTCGACCAGTGCCGCCAGCTTCGCGGCGGTTTCGGGGGCGAGCATATGGTCAAGGCGCGAGGTGTGATCCGGATCGGCGATGAAGCGGTTGCGGGCGTCATAGGCGAGCTTGGCCACCTCTGCCTCGAGATGCGCGCGAGGGGCGCCCATCGGGTCGAGGCCGTCCAGGTCGAAATGCTTGAGCATGTTCAGCATCAGGATCGCGGTCGCGCCCTGGCCGTTCGGCGGATGCTCCACCAGTTCATGCCCCCGGAATTCGCCTGACACCGGGTCGGTGTATTCGCAGGCGGTGGCGGCGAAATCCTCTGCGGTATGCACACCGCCAAACGCCTGCAGCGAGGCGACCAGATCCTCGGCCACTTCGCCCTCGTAGAAGCCCGCGCGACCCTCGCGGGCGATCCGGCGCAGGACTTCGGCCTGCCCGGGCGCGCGGAAGAGCTGTCCCGGCTTGGGTGCCTGGCCGTCCAGCAGGTAGAAGTCGCGCGCGGCGCCGGAGAGCCAGTGTACATCATCGGACCAGTCGAGCGCGGTGCGCGGGCCGACGGGGATGCCCTTTTCGGCATAGCGGATGCCGGGGGCGAGCACGTCGGCCAGCGCCATCCGGGCCCAATCGGCATTCAGCCGGCAAAAGGCATCGACGGCGCCCGGCATCGTCACCGGCAGGATGCCGGCGGTGGGGACAGTCGCGTGGCCCGCGGCGCGAATCGCGCCTGCCGACAGCGCGGCAGGCGCGCGGCCCGACCCGTTCAGCGCCACGATCCGCTCTTCCCCGGCCGGTTTCAGCAGCACGAAGCAATCGCCAGCCAGCCCGGTCATCTGCGGCTCGGCGATATTCAGCACCATGGCCGCGGCCAGTGCAGCGTCGGCGGCATTGCCGCCGCGTTCCAGAATATCGATGGCGGTTTTCGCGGCCAGCGGGTGCGAAGTCGCGCACATGCCGTTCATCGCATAGACGGGCGAGCGCCCCGGTTTGTGGAAATCTCGCATCCTGTCCCTCCGCTTGCCCGGGCCAGCCTAGGGTGGGGATCAGGGGAAGGAAAGTCCTCGGCGCCGCGAACTGGGTGGGGGCTGTTGACCGCGGCGCCGAGGGAAGCCTTGTGCAGCTACGGCACATTGGATGCCGCCACATTCCGGCAGCTGTTGGGAGCGATTGAGGAAACTTTGCGGCAGTGTTTCCGGATTTGGCTCAATATCAAATCATGGGGCGGGTTGATTGCGGTTTTCGCGGCTTTTGCCCCGGAAGTGCCGCATCACGCGTCGGCCAAATTGCGGGGCCCAGCTTCAGTTCAGAACCATGCGGAACTGCACGACATTGCGGTCGGCAGTGCGCCGATACTGCAGGTCCTCCGCAAGATCGAGCACGATCCACCAGCCAAAACCGCCCTCGGGCAGGTCCGCCACCGGCAGGTCGGTACAGGGTCGGGGTGGATCGGGCAGCCCGCCCGTCGGCATCGCGCTGCCCTGATCGGTGAGGCGGCAAAAGAGCGCGTTCGGCTCCGCCCCGATCCGCAGGTCGATCCGTCCGCCTTGGCCGTGATAGGCATGTCTGACGATATTGTTCATCACCTCGGCCAGAACCAGCTCCAGATTGCCGGCCGCGGAGGCGGAAAGGGTGCTGCCGAGCCGCGCACGGACCACACGCAGCACATGCCGCACCGAGAGGAAATCTGCCTGAAGCACAAGGTGCAGGTCTGCACCGGGGGCTGCGGTGAGGCGGGCAGGGCTCCGCTCTGGCTGCGCGGATCGGGGCAGCGGCGGGTCCGCGGCCAGATCAGCCCCCATGCCGGACTGCCGCGCCTGCCGCAGCTTCGGGTGCTGGATGGATCACGAAGACGCTATCCATCCGCGTCAGCCGGAACACCTTGGCGACATTCGGCGTCAGCCCCGCAAGCTCCAGCCGCCGGGCCGGGGCCAGTGACTTCATCACCGCGACGATGGCGCCAAGGCCCGAACTGTCAACGAAGGTGACGCGCGACAGGTCCAGCACCACCCGGTCAGAGGGCTGCAAGGCAATCTCGCGCATCTTGTCCTTGAAGCGAATCGCCACGGCGGCATCTATCCGGGCCTCGCCGACCTGCACATGCAGCGCGCCTGCCCGCGCCTCTGCGTAAAGGTTCATGCCTGCTCTCCTGCGTTGCGGCTTGCAGGCTAGACGGCAATCCTTACCATCGCGTAGCGAGCCGAGGGTGGAGGACTGACATGCAAGACGTGGTGATCGTGGGCGCGGCGCGCACGCCGATGGGCGGGTTTCAGGGCGTCTTCGCCGGGGTGGAAGCGGCAGAGCTTGGTGGGGCGGCGATTGCGGCGGCGCTGAAGGATGCGGCGGCGGACCCGGCGCTGGTGGAAGAGTTGCTGATGGGCTGCGTGCTGCCCGCGGGCCAAGGACAGGCCCCGGCGCGGCAGGCGGGGTTTCGGGCGGGACTGTCCCAGGATGTGCCGGCCACCACGCTGAACAAGATGTGCGGATCGGGGATGAAGGCGGCGATGATCGCCTGCGACCAGATCGCGCTTGGCCATACGGCGGTGATTGTGGCGGGCGGGATGGAGAGTATGACCAACGCCCCCTACCTGCTGCCCAAGATGCGCGGCGGTGCGCGGCTGGGGCATGGGCAGGTGATCGACCACATGTTCCTTGATGGGCTGGAGGATGCCTACGACAAGGGCCGCCTGATGGGCACCTTTGCCGAGGATTGCGCCACCGCCTTCCAGTTCACCCGCGCGGCGCAGGACGACTATGCCACCGCCTCGCTGAGCCGGGCGCTGGCGGCGCAGGGCTCGGGCGCCTTCATCAATGAAATCGCTCCAGTGACGATGACCACCCGCAGCGGCGAGGTGACGATCACCGCCGATGAACAACCCGCAGCGGCGCGGCCCGAGAAGATCCCGACCCTGAAGCCCGCGTTCCGCAAGGATGGCACGGTGACGGCGGCCAATTCGTCCTCCATCTCCGATGGCGCGGCGGCGCTGGTGCTGGCCTCCAGCACGGCGGCGGCGGAACACGGGCTGCGGGTGCGGGCGCGCATCCTCGGCCATGCCAGCCACGCGCAGGCCCCGGCCGATTTCCCGACCGCCCCTGTGCCCGCGGCGCGCAAGCTGCTGGAGCGGCTGGGGTGGAGCGTCGGCGATGTCGACCTGTGGGAGGTGAACGAGGCCTTCGCCGTGGTGCCGATGGCGTTCATGGCCGAAATGGGCGTGCCGCATGACCGGGTGAACGCGAATGGCGGGGCCTGCGCGCTTGGCCATCCCATCGGCGCCTCGGGTGCGCGGATCATGGTCACGCTGCTGAACGCGCTGGAAACCCGCGGACTGAAGCGGGGCATTGCCGCGATCTGCATCGGCGGCGGCGAGGGCACGGCGATTGCGCTGGAACTGCCCTGACCGGCCCCGATCCAGGCGGTGAAGCCCCGCAGGGCCTTGGCCGCCTGACTGCGATCACCGGCCCGATCGACGGCGCGCGCAGACTCTGACGCGGGCAGCACCCTGCGTGATCGTGGGGTGGCGCGCTCGCCGCCGCTCCTTGTCCGCCAGCAGGCTCATGTCGCCGCGGAGCCCGCGCAAGGCTGTCAGATGCCAAAGCGGCGCGAGGCGTTCCGCGCCACCAGTTGCCATGCCGTGGGGCCACGGCTGTTGGCGGCCTGTCAACTGCGTCGGTCTCGTGCTCAGCACCTGCCACAACCGCCCCTCTCTGCACCGCCAGCTTGCGTCAAACCCTTGCAAAGCAGTTGCATCTGAGATGCAAATATATTAGTGCATCAGACATGGGGAGAGGCCCAGCTAGATTTCTTGGGAGGAGAAAACCAGTGAAAACGACAGCATTTCTTGCGATCACCACGCTGGCGGCAGGCGTCGCCGCCACCAGTACCCTCGCGCAGACGGCTTGGCCCGAGCGCACCATCAACGTGATCATCGGTGCCAGCCCCGGCGGCGACACCGACTTCAACGCCCGCACCATGGCGCGCTACTTTGAAGAGATCACCGGGACCGGCATGGTCATCACCAACATGCCGGGCGGCGGTGCCACCATCGCGACCTCGGCGGTCCGCGATGCCGAGGCGGATGGCTACACCATGCTGTTCGGCCATACCGGCCACCTGATCGTGACCGAGGTTTCGGGCCTTGCCGATTACGGCATCGACGATTTCGAGATCTGCTGCATCCCGGCGATTGACCAGGGCGCGGTCTTCGTGGCCAGCAAGGCCTCGGGCCTGACCACTGTCGAGGACGTCAAGGCGCGCGAGCCCGGCAGCATCACCTTCGGGACCGAGTTCGGCGGCTATTCGCACCTGCAGGGGTTGGTCTTCCAGCAGGAAACCGGCACCGAGATGACCATCGTCGATACCGGGTCGGCCTCGGAGAAGATCGCGGCGCTTCTGGGCGGGCGGATCGACATGGCCGGCATCGCCTATGGCGCGGTGCAGGACTATCATGCCGCGGGGCAGATGGTGGTGTTGGGGCAACCCAACCCTGAGCGGAACGAGCTGCTGGGCGACATCCCGACCTTCACCGAGCAGGGCGTCGATTTCGTGATGAACAACCCCTATATCATCGCCTTCCCCAAGGGCACCGATCCCGAGATCGTGGCGAAGATGGGCGAGGTGATGCAGCAGATCACCGAGATCCCGGAATATGCGGCCGATCTGGAAGCGGGCTTCAAGCAGCCTGTCGCCTTCCTGCCGCAGGATGAGGCGATGACGCGGCTGAACGAGATCCGCGACGCCTACATGCCCTCGCGCGAGGCGCTGCAGGCCGCACGCTGATCCATTGGCGCGGGCCTGCGGTCCGCGCCAAACACCCCCACCTAGCCAAGGGAGGGCTGCGGCATGCGGCTCAAGGACGTGATCGTGGGCGGCGCGATGACCGCCGCGGGGATCCTCTATCTGCGCATGGGCAATGCGCTGCCCGAGAAAGAGGGCGTCGATGCCGCGACCGTGCCGGGCATCCTTGCCTGGATGATGATCGCGCTTGGCCTGATCGAGCTGGTGGGCGCGCTGCGCCGGCCGGAGGTTGCGGGCGAGGCGAGCGAGGCCACGGGCGCGACGGCCGGGCTGCTGACTGTCGGCCTGACACTGGCGTTGATCGCCGGCTTCATCGCCGCGTTGCGCCCCCTCGGCTTTCCCATTGCCACCGCGCTCTACCTGTTCTTGCAGTTCCTGGTGCTGACCCCCCGCAGCAGCCGCACACCGGTGCCGCTCTATGCGGGCCTCGCCCTCGCATCTGCCGCGCTGATCTTCGTCACCTTCCGCTATGGTTTCGACCTTTTGCTGCCCGCCGGCCCGCTGGTCGCCTGGCTGAATTGAGAGCTGATCCATGTTCGATCTTCTGATCCAGGGCTTCGTGGCGGTGCTGTCACCGCAGATCTTCATCCTGATGGTGGCGGGTGTCGCGGTCGGCATCGTCTTCGGCGCCGTGCCCGGGCTGACGGCCGTCATGGCCATCGCGCTCTGCCTGCCGATGACATACGGCCTCGGCCCCGCGGCCGGCATCTCCTTGCTGATCGCCCTGTTCGTGGGGGCGACCTCGGGCGGGCTGATCTCGGCGATCCTGCTGAAGATCCCCGGCACGCCGTCTTCCATCGCCACCACCTTCGACGGCGGCCCGATGATGGAGAAGGGCGAGGGTGCCAAGGCGCTCGGCGTCGGCATCGTGTTCTCGTTCCTGGGCACCATCGCCTCGGTCGCGGCGCTGGCCTTCATCGCACCGTCGCTGGCCAAAGTGGCGCTGTCCTTTGGCCCTCATGAATATTTCGCCATAGCCGTGTTCTCGCTGACGCTGATCGCCACGCTGTCCTCTGGCTCGATGGCCAAGGGGATCTTCGCGGGGGTGCTGGGGTTCGCGGTGTCCACCGTCGGCATCGCGCCGGTCGATGCGACCACGCGCTTCACCTTCGGGCAGGTGGAGCTGAACGCGGGCTTCTCGATCCTGACGGTGCTGGTCGGCATGTTCGCGGTGGCCGAGATCATCAAGGTCGCCGAAACCTCGCGCAACCCCGTCACCGGCGCGCCGCCGATGCTGGTGAAGATCAAGGGCTTCGGCTTCACCATGGCCGAGTTCGTCGGGCAGATCCCCAATGCCATCCGGTCCGCGCTGATCGGCATCGGCATCGGCATCCTGCCGGGGATCGGGGCGGGAACGTCGAACATCATCGCCTATATCGCGGCCAAGAAACGCTCCAAGACACCCGAGCAATTCGGCAAGGGCACCATCGAGGGTGTCGTCGCCAGCGAGACCGCGAACAATGCCGGCATCGGCGGCGCGATGATCCCGCTGCTGACGCTGGGGATTCCGGGCGATGCGGTGACCGCGATCATGCTGGGCGGCCTGATGATCCACGGCATTCAGCCCGGACCTATGCTGTTCATCACCCAGGCGCCGCTGGTCTACACCATCTTCGCCGCGCTGATCGTGTCGGCCTTCCTGATGCTGCTGCTGGAATTCTGGGGGCTGCGGATCTTCATCCGCCTGCTGGCGATCCCCAAGCATATCCTGCTGCCGGTGATCCTTGTGCTCTGCGCGGTGGGGGCCTTCGGGCTGGCCAGCCGGGTGTTCGACATCTGGACGATCCTGGCCTTCGGTGTCCTCGGCTTCGCCTTCGTGAAGGCCGGGATCCCGACGGCGCCGTTCATCATCGGCTTTATCCTGGGCCCGATGGCCGAGACCAGCTTCCGCCGCGGGCTGCAGCTGTCGCGCGGGGATTATATGGGCTTCCTCACCAACCCGATCTCGGGCAGCTTCCTCGCGCTCGCGGTCCTGTCGATCCTCTGGCAGACCTACAGCGAATTCCGCGCCTCGCAGCGCGCGGCAGGCGCGGGCCTTCTGAAGCTTGGCGGCGAGGACTGACGGCGCGCTCGACGCTCAAGGCCTCCGGCGCCGGTTGCCGATGCGCATCTGCTGTGCCAGCCTGCCACCCAGAGCAGCGCGGGAGGCGGCGACATGGGTCAGCAGGCGGGTATCGGTGGATCGTGCCTGTGCGGTTCGGTCGGGTTTGCCCTGCGCGGGCCGCTGCGCGATGTGGTGATCTGCCATTGCCACTGGTGCCGCAAATCCTCGGGCCATGTCTTCGCCAGCGCCGCGATCGCCGAGCAGGGGCTGGACCTTCACCGCCCCGGCGCGCTGGCCTGGTATCGCTCGTCGCCCGGAGTGCGGCGCGGGTTCTGCGCAGGGTGCGGCAGCTCGCTGTTCTGGCTGGAGGCCGAGGGGCAGGTGCGCTTTGCCCCGGGCGCGCTGGATGCGCCGGCGCTGCTGCGCATCCGTGGCCAGATCTTCGAAGAGAGCGCGGGCGATTACTACACGCCCTCGGGGCGCGCTCCGCGGGTGGGGATGGCGCCAGCGCGGCTGGATTGCAGCTGCCTGTGCGGTGAGACCGGGTTTTCGGTGCCCGGCCCGGCGGGGGAAATCACCGCCTGCCATTGCAGCGGCTGCCGCAAGTCCTCGGGCCATTTTGGCGCGAGTTTTGCCGTGGACGAGGCCGCGGTGGACTGGCACGGGCGCGCCACTGTGGCAGAGTTCGTGCTGGCCGGGAGCGGGCATGAGGCCGCCACCCGCGGCTTCTGCCGGATCTGCGGGTCGAGCCTCTATCACCGCGATCCCGACGGGAGCTTCCAGGTGGAGGCAGGGGCGGTGGATGGGCGGACCGGGGGGCGGCTGGCGCAGCATCTATGTGTTGCGCAGAAGGGCAGCTACTATGAGTTGACCGATGACCTGCCGCAAAACGAGGGCCGCGCATGATCTGGGACGTGCTGCAAGCCTTCCCGGCCGAAAGCCTTGTGGCCTTCACGCTGGGGGGATTGGTGCTCAATCTGGCGCCGGGGCCGGATGTCTTGTTTGCGACGGCGAGCGGGCTGCAGGGCGGGCCGCGGGCGGGAGTGATGGCGGGGCTGGGGGTCGGGTTCGGCGGGCTGTGGCATGTGACGCTGGCGGTGCTGGGGCTGTCGGCACTGATTGCGGCGCATCCGGGGGCGCTGGATGCGATCCGCTGGATCGGGGCGGGCTACCTGCTGTGGCTGGCGTGGAAAAGCTGGCACGCGACGCCGATGGGCGAGGTAGGGCGCGGCACCGCAAGCCCGTGGCGCGCCGTAGCAAAAGGCTTTCTGACCAATGCCTTGAACCCCAAGCCGATCCTGTTTGTGCTGGCCTTTCTGCCGCAATTCACCGATCCGGCCTATGGGCCGGTCTGGCAGCAGGTGGCGATTCTGGGCGCGATCTTCACCGTGACCGGCACGCTGGTGACGATGGGCTATGGCGCTTTGGCTGGGGTGGCGGGGCGTTCCTTGTCCCGCCGGATGGGGGCGATGAGCAAGATCGCGGCGCTGCTGTTCGGGGGGCTGGCGCTGCGGCTGGTGGCCGACTGAGCCGCCAAATCCGGCATATGGAAACCATGTGTATTCCATGCAGACGTCATGCGCATGATTTTGCACATCCGCCCGAACAGGCTTGACGCCCCCGCCCCGTCGGGCGCATGGGGCGGCGCATGAGCGATTTCGTCTATTCCCCGCCCGAGACCCCGCTGAAGATCGTCCACCGCGATGCCGATGTGCTGGTGCTGGACAAGCCCGCGGGCCTGCTGTCGGTGCCGGGCCGCGGCGAGGCGCTGGCCGACAGCCTGCAGACCCGCGTGCTGGCGGCCTTCCCCGAGGCGCTGCTGGTGCACCGGCTGGATCTGGACACCTCGGGCGTGATGGTCTTCGCGCTGAGCGCGGCGGCGCAGAAGAACCTTGGCCAGCAGTTCGAGAGCCGGCAGACGCGGAAGATCTATCTCGCGCGGCTGTGGGGGCATCTGACGCCGGAAAAGGGCCGGGTCGACCTGCCGCTGATCGTGGACTGGCCGAACCGCCCGCGCCAGCATGTGAATCATGAGACGGGCAAACCCGCGGTGACCGACTGGCGGGTGATCCGGCTTGCGGCGGACGGCACCACCCGCGTGCGGCTGTTCCCGCAGACCGGGCGCACCCACCAGCTGCGGGTGCATATGATGGCGCTGGGGCATCCGATCCTGGGCGACCCGCTTTATGCAGAAGGACCGGGGCGGGAGTTCGACCGGCTGATGCTGCACGCGGATTCGCTGCGGTTCCGGCATCCGCAGACGGGGGTGATGCAGACCTATTCGGCGAGCTGCCCGTTCTGAGGGGGCGGCGATCAACGGGATGTTAACGATGATATGGCGCTCTGAGCCGAATGCTGTGCGAGCCAGGACACAAAGATTTCTTGCAAACAGAAGCGACTGAGGTAGCGTGTGCCGACATAGTGGAGGGTTCAGTTTTGCCTATCTTGTTCAAATTGACGCCCGACGAGGCCGCCATACTTCAGCGTGACGTAAACGGGCAGGGCGGGCTTCAGAGCTTCCTTAGAGGCTTGCAGGCCAAACTGAACGCAAACTCTCTGGAGATAGAGCTTACGGATGCCGAGGTGGGACGCATCGTTCGCATGATTGGCTATGGCCCAGGCGGATTTGAGGATCGTCTTCGGAGTATCTTCCGAAAGGCGCTGCGCGAAGCGATAGGATGACGTAACGTTATCTTTGATGCGATTTGGGCTTGTACGCTGGCGCCACAAGTGACATGTTCGTATGGGAAGAGCTATTTACCTGGAGCCCGCCATGAACACCTTTACTCGGTTTGAGCCAAATACCTCGCCTGCGAAGGGCCAAGAATCACACACCTTCGGCGAACAAACGGTCATTCAGGGTGACTGCCTCACGTGGCTCCGGCTCATGCCAAGTGACTCGGTTGATGTTGTGGTGACTTCTCCCCCGTACAACATCGGCATTCGCTATGGCAGCTATGATGATCGGTTGCCTCGGGACAAATATCTCGCGTGGCTGGCAGAGATCGGACGTGAACTATTCCGGATTATGTCGGCGCAAAGTTCTTTGTTCCTAAACGTAGGCAGCACCAATGCCGATCCATGGATTACGATGGATGTTGGGAACGCGTTCAGATCGGTATTTTCACTCCAAAACACCATTAGCTGGACAAAATCAATCGCCGTTGGCGACGACACAATCGGCCACTTTAAGCCAATCAACAGTCGTCGATATCTCAATAATAATCACGAGACAATTTTCCACTTCACTAAGGGTGGCACAACTGAGATTGATCGGCTTGCTGTTGGTGTTCCGTTCAAAGACAAGAGTAACATTGCCCGATGGGGACACTTGCGAGATGTGCGGTGTGCTGGAAACGTATGGTTTATTCCGTATCGGACCGTCCGATCCAAAGCGCAGAAGTTCGATCATCCAGCAGGTTTTCCTGTTGAATTACCACGGCGCTGCATTAAGCTTCACGGCAAATCGAACGCCGTGGTCCTAGACCCATTTCTTGGGGCGGGTACAACGCTTGTCGCGGCACAGGAAATGGGGTGCCGGGGCATCGGGATCGAGATTGATAGCAACTATGTTGCAGCGGCAATTGGCCGACTAAAAGCAGCTGCGAAATAATGTCAAAACCGACTCTAGTAATTAGCCGCATAGAATTCGATGTCGCGGCTATAGCTGACGCGCTTAAAATCTCCGAAGATGAGGCCATCTCAGCCCTCCGCGACGGTCGCGGCGCGTGGCCTTTCTCCGAAGTCTGGGGCGGAAAGCTTTATGACTTTATCAAGCACAGCAATTCCAACATGCCGCTATCCGATGGGTCGGTGGCGCTCGGACAACTGCGCGATGCAACTGTGAGTGTGAAAGCGCTAACACGGGGCGGAGTGAAGTTTCAGCAGTCAAAGTTCGTGGGATATGGCAGAAGCACTGACAAATCCGGACTCGTCGCATCTATCGAGGCTTCCGACCGCGTAGTGGTCGTGGACATCACCGAATTTCCGGTGGTGCGCTTCCTTCCGATAGACAGTACCAGGCTGGTCGGTGCCGCACATACCGGGCGGCTTACCATCAACGGATGGAGCAAGGCGAAGCTCTACGAATGGCTTGCGGAGGTCTATGAATTGTCCGAGGTCGGGTTGTCACTCTGAACGGCAGGACACGCAGGCCCCGCTTCGGCGGGGTCTTCTGCTTTTGGCGTGCGGGACTGCAAGGGGCAGGACGGACCGGGCCCACGACGGTTCCGATCTACCCCCACCCCTGCTAGACAGGGGCGAGCCTTCCGCAGCAAAGGAGCCCCGCCATGGACGGTCTGCTGGCCGAGACCCTGCACTGGACCACCCGGGCCATCGAGGTGGCGGGGGTGCTGGTGATCCTTGCCGGCCTCGTTTCGGGAACTGCCGGCTATCTGACCGGGCCGCGCGAGCAGAGCCCCGAGGAGCGGTTCCGCCTCTATCGCGCGCGGCTGGGGCGGTCGATCCTGCTGGGGCTGGAGTTTCTGGTGGCGGCCGACATCGTGAACACGGTGGCGGTGGAGCCGTCCTTGCGCAGCCTTGGCGTGCTGGCGGGGATCGTGGCGATCCGCACCTTCCTCAGCCTGTCGCTGGAGGTGGAGATCGACGGGCGCTGGCCCTGGCAGAAGCGCACGAGCCGGGCCGAGCGGGATGCGGACGGTTCGCGGGACTGAACGCCCCGCCGGAGGGGCACCCCCGCAAGGGGGGTGCCGGCCATGTCACTTGCCGTCCCAGCCGGAGATGGCCTTGACGTCCAGGAATTCCTCGATGCCCCAATGCCCGCCTTCCCGCGCGCGGCCGCTGGCCTTGACGCCGCCAAAGGGTGCGCCGGCGCCGCGGGACTGGCCGTTCATCTCGACCATGCCGGATTTCAGCTGGCGGGCGAGGCGGTTGCGCCGCGCGCCATCGGCGCTTTGCACATAGTTGGTCAGGCCGTAGATCGTGTCATTGGCGATGGCGAGGGCCTCTTCCTCGGTGTCGAAGGGGATGATCGACAGCACCGGGCCGAAGATCTCTTCCTTCTCGATGGTCATGCCGGGGACGACGTCGGCGAACACCGTGGGCCGCACGAAATAGCCGCGGTTGAGGCCGTCGGGACGGCCAAGGCCGCCAGCCACCAGACGCGCGCCCTCCTCGATGCCCTTGGCGATCAGGCCCTGGATCTTGTCATACTGCGCGGCCGACACGACCGGCCCGATATGGGCGCCGGTTTCATGGGCGGGGGCGACGCGGGTGGTTTCGGCGACCTCGCGCGCGATCTCGACCGCGCGGTCATAGATCGGGCGTTCGACCAGCATCCGCGTCGGCGCGTTGCAGGACTGGCCGGAGTTGTTGAAGCAATGGCGCGCGCCGCGGCGCACCGCGCCCTCATCGGCATCGGCAAAGATCAGGTTGGCGCCCTTGCCCCCGAGTTCCAGGCAGACGCGCTTGACGGTATCGGCGGCGGCCTTGGTGATGGCGATGCCGGCACGGGTCGATCCGGTGAAGGAGATCATCTCGACATCCGGGTGGGTCGACAGGCGCGTGCCGACGCCGGGGCCGTCACCATTCACCAGGTTGAAGACACCGGCGGGCACGCCGGCCTCGTGGACGATCTCGGCGAACAGCAGCGAGGAGAGCGGCGAGATTTCGGAGGGCTTGAGCACCATGGTGCAGCCTGCCAGCAGCGCCGGGATCGCCTTCAGCGTCACCTGATTCATCGGCCAGTTCCAGGGCGTGATCAGCCCGACCACGCCGACGGGTTCCAGCGCGATGCGGGTCTGCGGCGCCTGGGGGCCAAGCGGGCGCAGGAACTCGAAATCCTTGAAGGCGGTGATGAAGTTCTGGATGTGCCAGCTGCCGGATTCGGCCTGATCGGACACGGCCATGTCGATGGGCGCGCCCATCTCGAGGCTGATCGCGGCGCCCATCTCGGCCTGCCGGCGCTTGTAGATTTCGAGGATCTTCTCGACATAGGCCAGCCGGTCGGCCGGGGCGGTGGTGGCCCATCCCGGCAGTGCGGCCTTGCCGGCGGCGACGGCAGCGTCGGTATCGGCTTCGGAGCCGAGCGAGATGACGGCGCAGACCTCTTCGGTCGAGGGGTCGATCACGTCGCAATCGTGCGGGGCGGCCGGGGCGACCCAGCGGCCGTTGATGTAGAAGTCGCGTTTCTCAATCATGGAAAGGTCTCCTGTTCGCGTGCCGCAGCTGCGGGCCCGGGGCGGAGCCTATCATTCCTTGCGCAGGCTTCCAGTGCTGCATTGTACCCGGGGCATGTGTGGAGTGCTTGGCGGACCGCGGCCACCTATGGGTCGGGCGGGAACAGGCGAGGCACTGCCTCGCCCCGCCCGTGCGGGACATTTCCCCCGGAGCCGCTGGCAGCACGAGACCGAATGAGGCCAGCGCCCGCCAGGTCGGGGCGGGCGCTGGCCGGGCCCTTTGGGGGCCCGTCCGGATGGGATGAGACGTCTCGGCGTGGCGAAGGCAATGGCCTTCGCCAAGGCGGGCGGCGCAGCAGGAATCGAAGCCGCACCACGCTGAGCGGAAATTCAGACTGCGTATCCCATACATTTCCCGCCCTTGCCCTTGCCGCCCGGGCGCGGCAGGTTGCCGCGATCTTCTGGGAGGAGGGCATCATGCGCGCAGGTCTTGGGTTTTTGGTCGCGGGCTATGTGCTCAGCCAGTTCTACCGCGCCTTTCTGGCGGTGCTGGCGCCGGTGCTGGACACCGAAATCGGTGTGCGGCCCGAGGATCTGGCGATCTCGTCGGGGCTGTGGTTCCTGGCCTTTGCGGTGATGCAGATGCCGGTCGGCTGGGCGCTGGACCGGATCGGGCCGCGGCGCACGGCGGCGGCCTTGCTGGCCTTTGGCGGGGGCGGCGGCGCGGCGGTGTTTGCGCTGGCGCAGGGGCCGATGGCGCTGCATTGCGCGATGGTGCTGATCGGGATCGGCTGCTCGCCGGTGTTGATGGCCTCCTACTACATCTTCGCGCGGATGTTTCCGCCAGCGATCTTCGGCACGCTGGCGGGGGCGATCATCGGTGTCGGATCCTTGGGCAATATCGCCGGCGCGGCGCCACTGGCGGCGTTGGTGGAGCTGGCGGGCTGGCGCGAGACGCTGTGGGGCCTGACGGCGGTGACGCTGCTGGTCGCGGGCGCGATCTGGCGGCTGGTGCAGGATCCGCCGCGGGCGACGGCGGCGGGCGGCAAGTCGGAAGGCTCGGTGCTGGATCTGCTGCGCCTGCCGGGGATGTGGGCGATCATGCTCCTGATGGCGGTGGCCTATGCGCCGGCCGCGTCGGTGCGCGGGCTGTGGGCCGGGCCTTACATCGGGCAGGTGTTCGGCGCGGATGCGGGGACCATCGGCACCGTGACGCTGGTGATGGCGCTGGCGATGGTGGCGGGCAACTTCGCCTATGGGCCTGTGGACCGGATCTTCCGCAGCAAGAAATGGCCGGTGTTCTTTGGCAACCTGCTGGCGGCTTTGTGCCTTGCGGTGCTGTGGCTGGCGCCCGATGCGGGGCTGTGGACGGCGGCGGCGCTGCTGGCGGGGCTGGGGCTGTTCGGGGCCTCCTTCCCCGCGATCATGTCCCATGCGCGGGCCTTCTTTCCGCCGCATCTGGTCGGGCGCGGGGTGACCTTCATCAACATGTTCGGCATCGGCGGCGCCGGGCTGATGCAATTCGCCAGCGGGCGGGTGTTTGCGGCCGCCGGGGGCGACGTGGAGGGCGGGGATGTGGCGGGGGCTTATGGCATCCTGTTCCTCTATTTCCTTGTGCCGCTGGTGATCGGGCTCGTTTTCTATCTTTTCAGCCGCGATAGCCGCGGCTAGGGGCCTCTCCCTTTTCAGCCGGGACAGCCGGGGGTAGACAGGAGCGTCCCTCTGCCCCGGAGCGCAAGCATGATCGTCTATCCCCGCGAATGGTCGCGGCGCCAGAATTCGGCCTTCGCCTCGATTGCCGCGGCGGCGGGCGGTGGGCGGCGGCTGGCCTTCATCGGCCTGTCGCTGCGCGGGTTCCCCGAGACGCAGGCGCGGGCGGCCGAGGCAATGGCGCGGGCCAAGCGCCAGCCGAAGGGGGCCGTGGGCCGGGCGCTGAAATCGGCGCTGATCGCGGCGCAGTACAACTGGGCGCGGCGCTATTTCGCGCGGCATCCGGGGCATGTGGCGATGTGCTGGAACGGGCTGACCGGATCGCGCCGCGCCTTCATGCAGGCTGCCTTGGACGCGGGCGCGCGGCGGCTGTTCGTGGAGCTGGCGCCTCTGCCGGGGCGGATTACGCTGGATGCGCAGGGCGTGAACGCAGAAAGCAGCGTGCCGCAGGAGCGTGCCTTCTATGACGACTGGGCGGCGGGTGATCCCTCGCGCAGCGACGACAGCTGGCGTGGGGCCGGGGCGGGCCTTGTCGCCCGCGCCTCGCGCCGCGCCGATGTGGGGCAGGGCAGCGCCGAGGGGCTGGGGGACGCGCCTTTCCTCTTCGTGCCTTTGCAGGTGCCCGACGACAGCCAGATGCGGCTGTTCGCCGGTTGGGCCGGCAGCCTTGACGGGTTCGTCGCGTCCCTGGGCGAGGCGGCGACGGCGCTGCCAGAGGGCTGGCACCTGCGGGTGAAGGAGCATCCTTCGGCCAAGGTGTCGCTTGGCCCCCAGATCACCGCCGCCGCCATGGCCTCGGGCGGGAGGATCGTGACGGACAATGCGACCGACAGCTTCGCGCAGGTAGCGGCGAGCCGGGGGGTGGTGACGATCAACTCCTCGATGGGGTTGCAGGCCTTCTTCCACGACAAGCCGGTGATCGCCACGGGCCGCGCCTTCTGGGCGCAGCCGGGGCTGGTGACGGTGACGGGCAGTGCCGAGGCCCTCGCCGCCGCCTTTGCCAGCGCCGAAACGCTGGCCTTCGACCCGGGCTTCCGCGCCCGGTTCATGTCCTGGCTGGACCGGGACTATTACCTGCGCGTGACCGAGACACCCGAGGGCGACTGGCAGCTTGACCCTGCGGCCGTGCGCAAGGTTCTGGCCTCTGCCACCCACCCCTGAAAACGCGATTCCGCTTCCCCCGGACCGCCCCATCGGCTAAGGGACCGCGTCCTTTATGCATGGAGGTCCCTCATGGGCTACAAGGTCGTTGTCGCCGGTGCCACGGGGAACGTGGGCCGCGAAATGCTGAACATCCTCGCCGAACGGGAGTTTCCCGTGGACGAGATCGTCGCGCTTGCCAGCCGCAAGTCGCTGGGCACTGAAATCAGCTTTGGCGACAAGACCCTGAAGACCAAGGACCTCGACACCTTCGACTTCACCGGCTGGGATATCGCGCTGTTCGCCATCGGCTC